>Ga0105104_10001934_pt1 | contig 15340 bp, 13 predicted proteins | sample PPLLaktember2015_3_FD_87034 | JGI IMG/M metagenome (GOLD analysis project Ga0105104, IMG submission 87034) | Freshwater sediment microbial communities from Prairie Pothole Lake near Jamestown, North Dakota, USA - PPLs Lake P7 Core (6) Depth... | ecosystem: Environmental > Aquatic > Freshwater >... | reverse complement strand
CTTGATCTCGGGTGGGGCATTGGCATTGGCCTTTATCCCCGTGTTGAGCGAAACCCTGACTCGCCAGGGGCGTTCTCAGACCTGGGATCTCTTCTCGCGGATTGCCAACCTGGATTCCCTGGTGACGGGAGGGTTTGCCATCCTTGTCGCTATTCTCGCCCGGCCCCTGGTGGGTTGGGAGCTCGGGGTGGCGCCCGGGTTTAGCTCGGTACAGCAGGATCTGGTAGCCAGTTTGATGCGCCTGAACCTGATCGCTACCCTGATCTTTTCGATATCCGGGCTGGTGATGGCTGGTTTGCAGGCCCACCAGCACTTCCTGTTCCCGGCCATCGCTCCCCTGGTCTATAACCTGGGACAGATCTTTGGGGCTATCTTTCTTGCCCCGCTAGATGGTTTTCAGCTCGGGCCGCTGCGCTTACCCAGCCTGGGTCTGGGGGTTCCTGGGCTGGTTTATGGGGTAATCCTGGGGGCAGTTTTGCACCTGCTGGTTCAGCTGCCTGCCCTCATCCGCTATGGTTTCCATTGGACCCCCGCCATTGGGATTAATACCCCGGCTGTGCGCCAGGTGCTGCGTCTGCTGGGACCGCGCTTGCTCACCGTGCTCTTCATCCAGTTTACCTTCCTGGCTCGCGACAACCTGGCCTCCCGCTTGCAGGAAGGAGCCGTTACAGCGCTGACCTACGGCTGGATGATCATGCAGGTCCCCGAGACCTTGATCGGCACCGCTATTGGTACGGCGCTCCTCCCCACTCTGGCTGAATTGGCGGCCCGGGGAGAATGGAAGAACTTCCGCCAGACCGCAGAGCGGGCCATGCAGGTTCTGGTCGCCCTGACTCTGCCGGTCGCAGCGATTCTCGCGGCCGGGATCGGCCCTCTGATCGGCCTGGCATTCGATTTCGGGGAAGAGGGAAATATTTTGGTGACCTGGGTAACCCGCGCCTACCTCTTTGGCATCATCGGGCATTCCCTCCTGGAGGTGGCTGCCCGCTCCTTTTATGCCCAACAAGAGGCGCGCATCCCCTTATTTGCATCTGCATTGAATGCCATTGCGTATGCATTTTTGGGTTGGATCATGTATCGTCCCTACGGGGCGGTTGGGATTGCCCTGGCGAACACCCTGGCGTATACGGGTGAAGCAATTTTGCTGATCTACCTGTTGAACCGGCGCCTGCCGGATGGACAGGTTCATCTCTGGCCGACTCTCCTGCGAGCTGGACTGTCCGCCCTGGTGGGTGGAGGATTAGCCTGGATCGTGATCTTGCGCCTTCCCCTCCCGCTACTGCTTGCAACGGCTGCCGGGTTAGCGCTGGGCAGCCTGGTGAGCCTCCCCTGGATCCGCAGGGAGATTCGCGTTCTCGTTCGTTTGTAAAACATTTACGGTATAATTGCCCCTATGTCAACTCAGAACGTTGAAGAAACCCTCCCTACCTCTGTGCAACCTGATTCCCAAAAGAAAAGACGATCCCGCATCGGCTGGATCTTTCTTGGAATCCTGATGATCCTCGTGTTGGGCGGCGCGGGGGCTTATGGCGGCTACCAGACTGCAATGGAAGACCGCCTGGCCTACAGCGCCACCCAGGTGGGTCTGGAAGCTGCCAAACAATACCAGCTGGGTGAAATCGACCAGCAAGAAGGTCGGCTGGAATTAGCCCGCCGCCGCTTTGAACGTGTGATCCAGCTGTCTCCAAACTTTCCTGGAGCAGCCGAGCATCTCACTCAAGTCATGCTCAAGTTGAGCGTGACCAACACCCCCACACCCAATCCTACCCCTACCCTTACCCCAACCCCCGATCTGCGTGGGGCAGAGGCGTTGTTCAACCAGGCTCGCCAGGATCTGGCGGCTGAAAATTGGCAAGGCGCCTTTGATACCCTCGAAGCACTGCGTAAGGAGGATATCACCTACCATACCATCGATGTGGATGGGATGTATTATGTCGCTTTGCGCAATCTTGGGATGAAAAAGATCACCGAGGGCAGCCTGGAAATGGGCATGTACGACCTGTCCCTCGCCGAACGTTTTGGCTATCTGGACGGCCAGGCCCTGGGTTTGCGGGTGGTTACCCGCCTGTACCTGACCGGGGCTAGTTTCTGGGAAGTGGATTGGGCCCAGGCATCCTATTTCTTCGAACAGGTGTTTCCGTATTACCCGGGTTTGCGGGATGCCAGCGGGATGTCGGCTCGCGAACGGTTCCGGTTCGCGACCCTCAAATTTGCAGATCAGCTGGTTGTTGCGCACGATTACTGCAATGCGGTTTCCCAGTATGAAAAGGTGACCAGCCTGGGCCTGGATCCGACGGTAGAACCTACCCTCCAGGAAGCCCGCGATCTATGTGCGGGTCCGCAGCCTGAACAGCCCCAGGCCACCCAGGTTTCCCCATCGCCTACCGTGGAAAGCGGTGGAGGCGTAACACCCGCGCCGGTCATCACCGATACCCCCGCGGTGATTGAAACCACCCCTCCACCTCCAGTAGAAACAGTTGAACCGCCGCCAGCCGCCGAAACTCCATGAAAGACGCTCCCGCCTGGGCGCTTACCCTCAGTTACTGGTTGCATATGTCGGGCACAATACTGTGGATCGGCGGCCTTTCGGCGGTTGTATTCCTGATAAACCCGGCTGCTCGCCGGGTTCTTAATACTCCGGACTACCTGGTCTTTATCCAGAAAGTCTATTCGCGGCTGCAAGCCATCGGCTGGTTCAGTCTGGCTCTCTTAACCGCGACAGGCCTGCTGCAGATGAGCTCAAACCCGAACTACGCAGGATTTCTGGCCATTAACAACCGCTGGGCGGTTGCGATCCTTGCCAAGCACTTCGTATTCGGGCTTATGATCCTGATCAGTGCTTACCTGACCTGGTGGTTGACCCCTGCTCTTCAGAGAGCGCAGCTTCGCCAGTCGCGCGGACTGGAAGAGGGAGAGGGTGGAAAGCTGCAGCGCCGCGAGTCGGTGCTAACCCTGGTCAACCTGGGGTTGGCGGTCGTCATCCTCGCCCTGACTGCCCTGGCACGCATCTCATAACCGCACGCTGCCGGTCAAATCGTGGGTCAATGCCCCTGAAATCTGTACCGGGATGATTTCCCCCACCGGCGCCAGACCTTCGACGATCACCAAACCATCGATCTCGGGAGCATCCCGGTAGGAGCGCCCCACCGAGATCCCATCGTTGCTCCCCTCGATCAAGACATCTAAAACCTTTCCCACATAAGCCTGATTTTTCTCGAGCGCAATGGACTGCTGCAGGGTCATCAAGCGTTCCAGACGTTCATCTTTCACCTCAGCGGGCACCGGGTCGCCAAGCGGTTCGCTGGTCGTGCCCGGTTCGTAGGAAAATTTAAACGCTCCTACTCGATCGAAGCGGATCTCGCGGACAAAGTCGAGCAGCGTCTGGAATTCTTCTTCTGTTTCTCCCGGGTACCCTACGATAAAGGTCGTGCGTAAGGCCAGGTTGGGCATGGCGCTGCGCATTTTTTGAAGGGTCTGGTGTACCCAGTCAACATTCGCCGGGCGGCGCATGCGCAGCAGTGTCTTGCGATGGGCGTGTTGGAGCGGCATATCCAGGTAAGGTAAAATGCGCGGGTGCTCGGCCATTACATCGATCAAACGATCGGTGACGTAACCCGGGTAAGCGTACAGGATGCGGAACCAATCGATCCCTGGAGCGGCCTGGACCAGCTGCTCAAGCAGGACGGCCAGCCCATCTTTCATCCCCAGGTCGTGGCCGTAATCCGTGGTATCCTGCGCGATCAAGATCAGCTCGCGCACACCCATTTCCTGGAGGGTACGGGCTTCTTCGAGGATGGATTCAACCGGGCGGCTGACCGCTGTACCTTTGATCAATGGGATAGCGCAGAATGCGCACGGACGGCGGCATCCGTCTGCGATCTTAACGTAAGCGCTGGCCCCCTGGACTGCCACGCGCAGCACACCCTGCTCGTCACGACCAACGGTGGGCGCCTCAGGCAGGTGGTAGAGTGGTTCGGGATAGGGTTGTTTGCGTAATTTTTGGACTACCTCGACAATATCCATCCATCGCCGGGTTCCCAGGATACCGTCGATGCCGGGGACGCGCCGGACAACTTCCTGTCCGTAGCGCTGCGTCAGGCAGCCGGCCGCGATGAGCAGCTGGCCGGGCAGTTTTTGATCGGCCAGCTCGTTGAGCACCAGGTAAGACTCGTCACGGGCCGGTCCAATAAAACCACAGGTATTGACAATCAAGACATTCGCGCGGTCCGGCCGGCTGGTGGGCTGGTAACCTGCTTCTTGAAGCAAGCTTCCCATTGAATCAGAATCCACGGTGTTTTTAGCACAGCCAAGCGATACCAGGTAAAATTTATTCTTTTTCATATCCATTTTTCCAATAATGAGACAGGCAAAACCTGTCCCCCCGGTTATGGGGTGGGAGTGTATGTGTCCACCACCGGAGGGGTTGGGGTGGGTTGGCGGGTATTTTCTACGGGAGAGGTGGGGGTGAATGGCAGTGTCCGGGTTACAGTAGGGGTGACGGTCGGAGTGGGTGTCTGCAAACCCTCTTTTGTGAAGATCAGATCGATCACCGCGCTCCACTCTCCCAGATTTCCCAGGTCGGTTTGGTTGAAAATCACCTGCAAAGCGGCGGCATTCCCGCTGACCAGCTCGATGCGCTGGTCCCCCGCAAAGGGATATGCGCTGCCAGGTTGGGTCCGGCCTTCGAACGCAACCTGGTTATCAACGATAACGCGCAGCCAGCTTCGGTAGCGCGCCACGACGTACACCTGGATGTCACCTTCAACCGCGGCTATGCTGGGGAGTACAGTCGGGGATTGGGGTTCACCGGCTATGGGCGCCAGGTTATCGGAGGTTGGAGAAAGGGTTTCTTGTGGGGCCGGGCTGCCCGTGGCGGTCGCAGTCGACAGTAGGACATCCGAAATCGCGGGCGCTGACTGGGTGGTGACTTCCAGGTTGCGGGCTGCCATCACCTGGGATGTTGCCCATATGATAAAAGCTACCAGAAAGATGATGATACCGCTTCCCAGGAGCAGATCAAGGGAGAGCAGCCGGCGGAATGGGCCGTATTGAGCCGGGCGTGACGCTGAAGGGCGAGCGTTTGACGCGGCGGCTGCCAGGCTGGACCCCATCCGCTCCTCCCGTCGGATCTGCAATGCATCCGCAAAACGGTTGAGCAGCGCATCCGCGTTCAAGTTCAGAAAATTGGCGTAATTGTTGAGCATCCCTCGGCTTTGTACCAGGGAAGGCAGCGCTTCCATATTTCCATCTTCCAGCGCTTTCAGGTAATGCAGGCGTACGTGGGTATATTTTTCGACATCCGCAAGCGACAGGCTGAGCAGTTCGCGCTGGCGGCGCAGCTCCTGGCCGATCTCCTTGAAGATTTGCTGCGAAGCGAGCCCCACCTGGGGGGTAGGGGAAACCCGGTGCGGGGTGGGGATGGATTGATTGGGAAGGAGATTGTCTTGGGCTTCGATCGTTTCCGAAGTGATTTCATCTGAGGCGAGCAAAGAAGGTGCGGGGCTGGTTTTTCCGGCCCACGTATCCAACAGCGGTTGGGCGGGAATCCCCAGGAACTCTGCGTAATTGCGCAGAAAACCTCTTCCCTGAGCGGCAGAGGGGATATCGGTGGGGCGATCGGATTCCAGGGCATGCAGGTACCGGGATCGGATGCGGGTTGCCAGAGCGGCCTCATCAAGGGTTACGCCTCTGGCTTCGCGTGCTCGCTGCAGTTGTTGGCCAATCGTTTCGGACATAGGTGTTTCTGGCCTAAGGGAGGGGTGACCGGATCGGCCAGGATCGTCCATTGGTTAATAAAGACAAACCGGCCTGCCAGCATATAGACTGGTGACAGGCCGGTTCGGTGATCGACCCTGATTAAGGGAGATTACTCGGCGGCCTGTTCAGCCGGTTGCTCTTCGGCAGGTTCAGCTTGTACGCTGCTGGGAAGGTTGGGAACTTCGCCTTCACGGTGGACAATGATCCGGATCTCTGGATTCAGGTCAACGGTCAGGTTAATCTTGGCCTTGTGCTCGCCCAGGATGCGGATCGGCTGTGCATCGATCTGGCGGCGGTCCACTTCGACACCGGCTTTGCTGGTGATGGCTTCCGCGATCATCTGAGTGGTGATCGAACCATACAATTTTCCGGTCTCGCCAGCTTTGGAAGGGAACGCCAGTACCAGGTTGGCCAGTTTCTCGGCGACTCCACCCATCTCGGTATTGAGCTGGTTGCGCCGGGTATTGGCGTGCGCGCGGATCATCTCCACGCTCTTGAGCGCCCCTTGGCTTGCCAGGACGGCCAGCCCCTGCGGGATCAGGAAGTTGCGGCCGTAACCATCCGCGACCCGTTTGATGTCGCCCGCCCGGCCCAGTTTATATACGTCTTTAGTCAGTAAAACCTTCATCTTGCATCAAGCCCTTTCAGTGAGATTTTAGATTCTGCCAACAGGCAGGCGGGGACGAAGGGTACAACGCCCCGAGCGAAAAGATTGTACCACACATCGATTAGATATCCCAGGGGGCCTTACCGCTCCCTCCCTGGCCGGCCAGCGATGCCCGGATTGGCCCGCTCAACTCTGGGAGAACGTCTGCGGTGGCAGCCAACAACCCAAAACATCCGGCGATCATCATGTCTCCAAAGGGGACCGCGAAATATGGCCGTAAAGACGAACCGCGCAGCATGGCCCGGCGCGGGCCTGTGACGGCAAAGCCGTATTCTCCGTTTAGGGCAAGAGGGGTGCGTTCGTAGATCAAGGCCCCATGACCGTGGTCGCCAAACACTTCCGCGTGGGTTAGCGAGCCATCTGCCAGGCGCAGTATCAGGTGTTCGATCCCCGCCCGGTCCAACAGCCCGGTATGGTGCTCGAATACGCCCTCAATTCCAGCCGGACCCAGGCGAAAAGCCAGGCAGTGGAAATTCCCGACATTGACGATCAGGTTACGCTCGCGGCTGGCGATACGCGGGTCGAATGTAGCGCCCAGGATGGCAGCCGGAGCGGTATCCATGACGACCAGCGGAGATTCGAGATCCTGGGCAGATTGAACCACAGCCTGCAGGCGGGTCATACTGGCCGGGATCTTCCCGGCCAGATAGGCAAATGCTGAAAGCCGGTTTTCAGCCTGGATCCGTTCGTTCAGGTAGTCAAAACGGAACTGGCGGTCCGAGATATCGGGTGGCGCAGCGCCGTGATCGAATACTGCCACGGCAACCGCATCCAGGTTCTGCAAGCTTACCCCAAAAGGTTCAAACGCGCGGGCAATGGCATCCAAATCAAAATCGCGCAGTTCCAGGGTCAGAACCTCACTGCCAAGCCGGTTCGCCTCATCCTCGCTGACCACATGGATACCCATCTCCTCCACAGCGCTCAGGTCATCGTTAAAAGAGCGGGCTGCCTCAGGTGTGGCATACACCCGCAGCCCGGCGCGCGCGTGCGCTTCCGCGGCCCATTGGCTGGGTCCGCCTCCCATCGTCACCCCGCGCAGCAGCACGGTCCGGCGCTCGCGGGTAGCCTGTTCCAGCCGCTGGTGGACGAGCATGGTTGGGGAGGGCAGCACCATTTTAAGGCCATTCTCGAGGTCAAGCCGAGAATCGTACAGGAAAATATCCTGGGTGCCGGTGCCAATATCAACGCTCAGAATTCGCATTCGCGTAACTTCTCCCGGGTCTGGTCCCACACCTTTAGAACGGATGATCCCCCGGCTGGCATTATCGAGAACAAGCCCACCGCCAGGGGTAGAGCGAATGTAATAAAAGGGGTCATCCGGTCATACTCCAGAAATCGTGCATCCTGTGAAATCAGATGCTTAGTTTAACATAAAATATAAATTCAAATTTGTCCTGTGCAATAGGATCCCAGGCAGGAGAGTACCACCACATACGGCTGGGCAAACGGGAAAGTAACCTGACTCCCTCTCCCTTTGGGAGAGGGTTGGGGTGAGGGGTTGCGCGACCCGCAAACGCACATTGGCTAAGCATATGATCCTCCTGACCAGCGCTAACCCCCTCCCAACCCGCTGGCGCACCAAAAACAAAAATGTGTGCTTCGTGGAGCGGGACCGTCTCAATCCTGATATGCGCCGTTCGGCAGCGTACTGACCAGGCGCATGACTTTTTCCGCCAGGCCCGGCCGGGCCTGTTTGTTGACCCACAGCTGCGCGCCAGGCGCCCACAGCAGGATACCGCTGAGGTGGAGAAAATCCTTGTAGAAAGCGGCCGGGCCGGTGTAGCGGCTGGCGGCATAGAATGCAGGATCCTTCCCCTCTACCCTGGTTTTTATCCCCTGCATGAGCCTGCCCAGGTCGATAGATCGCGCCAGCTCCTCCCGGGTATGGATGACCAGCAGATTGGCCATGCCGGGCTGCATCTGTCCCAATTTATACAGCAGGATGCGCAGGATACGCTCCCCTTTGCGTGGGAGATCGATCCCATCCACCCCGCTCTCCTCCACCCGGATGCGGGCCACTTCGATATTGAATACCAGGTTGGCCCGGTAGGTGACGGCAAAATCGGGGCCGCGTCTTTTGGCGCCGGCGTACGGCTCGTACGCCACGGCCAGGCGGCGGTCGTAGAGCAGGCAGTAAGCCACCTCCAGCTCGCTGCGCAGGTCCAGAACACTTTCTGGGTCGCGGGTGACGCGGATCTTCTTGCGGATCTTATCCTGGTAGGTCTCGACGAAGGCGGTGAAGCGCGAGGACGCTTCCATCCACTGCCTAAGCGTACCCGAAAGGAGGTGCGGCTGCCCTTCAAACAGATAGGCGATCAGATCGGCCTGTTTCGTCACACCTGTATTATATGCCGTCCACATTATTTGTAGCCGCCCTTTACGGGTGCGAAGCCAGCCTGCGCCGGCCAAAAATGCCCCATTTTAATTCAACATAGCCGGGGCAACCGATCAGGTCCGGGCAGTAATCCCCATCACTAATCACCAATCACGAATTACTATTCACTATTCACTCTTCCCCAAATTGTGTCTTTTGTAACGATCCACACCCTATCCTTGTCACTCCCCTGACAGGTAAGGATAAGGTATACTGTTTTGAGACCCTGTCTGCAGAGGACATTATGACCCTGGAAAATGAAAAGAAACGTTGGGAAGAACAAGTTCTTCAGCCCGTCCTGGGGAAGTCTCCCGAGAGAAAACCCGAATTCAATACCCCTTCCGGTTTGCCCGTACCCAGGGTGAACCTGCCCTATGAGATCGATTATATGGAGCAGTTAGGTTTTCCCGGCGAATATCCCTATACCCGGGGTGTCCAGCCGAGCATGTACCGCGGACGGTTGTGGACCATGCGCCAGTATGCGGGCTACTCCAGCGCGGAAGAATCGAACCTGCGCTATCGCTACCTGTTGGGCCAGGGTCAGACCGGTCTTTCGGTCGCCTTCGATCTCCCGACCCAAATCGGTTATGATGCGGATGATCCCATGGCTGCCGGAGAAGTGGGCAAGGTGGGCGTCTCGATTTCCTCTCTCGAGGACATGGATGCTCTCTTCCGGGACATCCCCCTGGATCAGGTCTCCACCAGCATGACGATCAATGCCCCGGCGTCCATCCTGTTGGCCATGTATATTGCCGTGGCCAAACGCCAGGGAGTCGCATCCCAAAAACTGCGCGGCACGATCCAGAACGACATCCTCAAGGAATATGTCGCCCGCGGTACGTATATCTTCCCGCCGGGCCCATCCATGCGCCTGATCACGGATGTGTTCCGTTTCTGTAAGACGGATGTTCCGCGATGGAATACGATCAGCATCTCGGGTTACCATATCCGCGAATCGGGCTCGACGGCCGTCCAGGAAGTGGCTTTTACGCTGGCAGATGCGGTTGCCTATGTGGATGCCGCGCTGGAAGCCGGGTTGAAGGTGGATGAGTTTGCGTCACAGCTCTCCTTTTTCTTCAACGCGCATAATAACCTGTTCGAAGAAGTAGCAAAATTCCGCGCCGCCCGCCGCATCTGGTCGCGCATCATGCGCGAGCGTTTTGGAGCGCAAGACCCGCGTTCGTGGATGCTGCGTTTCCATACCCAGACGGCAGGATCGACCCTGACGGCCCAACAGCCGGAGAACAATGTTGTGCGTGTAGCCATTCAAGCCCTGGCGGCTGTTTTGGGCGGCACCCAATCCCTGCATACCAACAGTATGGATGAAGCTCTCTGGCTTCCCACCGAAAAATCGGTGCGTGTCTCCCTGCGCACACAACAGATCATCGCCTATGAATCCGGCGTAGCCGATACAATCGACCCGCTGGCAGGGTCCTACCTGGTCGAATCGCTTACCGATGAGATCGAGCGCCAGGCCTTGCAGTATATCGAACGGATCGACGATATGGGTGGAGCGATGCGCGCCATCGAGAATGGCTACATCCAGACCGAGATCCAGGAAGCGGCGTACCAGTATCAGAAGGGCATGGAAAAGAAAGAGATGACCGTGGTGGGCGTCAATGCCTTCGAGGTAAAGGAAAACCTGGAGCTGGAAAGCCTCGCGGTCGACAGTGGGATCGAAGAAACCCAGCGAATCCGCCTGGCTGCCCTGCGCGAAAGCCGCGACCAACAGCGCGTAAATGAGCTGATGGGCTGCCTCGACAGTGCTGCCCGGGGCGCTGACAGCCTGATCCCATTGTTTATCGAATGCCTGGAAAATAATATGACCCTGGGTGAAATTTGCGGGGTCCTGCGCCGCGTTTGGGGCGAATACCAACCTCCAGCCTGGAGCTGAACAACCCTCCGCGGAGACGCACAGAGCGCAGAGTTTTAATATTTCTCTATAATCCCTGCGCCTCCGCGGTTCATACCTGAATGACCCGAGGAATCAAAATGGCCAGAGTTAAAAAAATCAACCATATCGCCATTGCCGTGCCCGATCTGGATCCATCCCTGGTTTTTTGGCGCGACATCCTGGGCCTGGACCTGCATCACATTGAAGACGTCCCTTCGCAGAAATCCATGGTCGCCTTCCTACCGGTAGGCGAAAGCGAAGTCGAACTGGTTTATCCCACGTCTCCCGAATCGGGCCTGGCAAAATTTGTCCAGGAAAAAGGCGGTGGGATGCATCACCTGTGTTTCGAGGTGGATGACATCGAAGCGATGCTCGCCGAGCTCAAAGAAAAAGGCGTCCGCCTGATCAACGAGACCCCCCAGGTGCTTCCGGGCCGCAAGATGGCTTTCGTGCACCCAAAATCTACCGGCGGCGTGCTGGTTGAGCTGTACGAGGTTACCCAGAAGCCCTGATCGCAGTCTTGAATCAATAAAGCCCTGGTGAAGTAGACCGGGGCTTTTTTGTTTAAACTCGGAGCGGCAGGTGTTCCGATTCCTGTATGGAGTGAATTATTAATTTTCGTTTTTATGCTATAAATATCCCAATGAAGATCTTATTGATTGAGAATAATGCCACAAAGGAGGTGTTCTCTTGGCCGAACAAACCCTATCAATCCCTGTCCTGCGCCGCGGATTTTCCATTCACGGGTGGATCGGATTGTGTTTGGTTGGCGTCTTTTGGGCTGTAAACTGGGGGTTGGAAGGCAACCGCACATCCTGGGCGTTTTTCCCGCTCTGGCTGGGTTTTATTCTATTTCTGGATGCGTTGAACTTGAGAATTGGGAGGACTTCCCTTCTGAGTCGAAATTGGCGGAAATTTATCGGCCTCTTTCTCGTTTCAGCCCCTTCGTGGTGGTTGTTCGAGGTCTTCAACTGGCGCTTGGGGAACTGGGAATACCTGGGCCGCGGGCAGTTTACCGATCTGCATTATTTCGTTTTCGCCAGCCTGAGTTTTTCAACGGTCATTCCGGCCGTCTTCGAAGCGGCCGAGCTGGTCTCCCACGCTCCTTTTATCCGCCGGATCAAACCCGGTCTGGTTATCCGCGCTGACCGTCCGACCACGCTGCTGTTCTTTAGCCTGGGATGGTTTTTCCTGGGGTTGATGTTGGCCTGGCCCGACCGCTTTTTCCCACTGGTGTGGTTGTCGGTCTACTTCATCCTGGAGCCGGTCAATGCCTGGTTGGGAAACAACCATTTGGCGAACTGGACCGGAAGAGGCGATTGGCGCCCGATCGCCAGTCTCTTCCTGGGTGTATTGATCACCGGATTTTTCTGGGAAATGTGGAACTATTACTCGTTTCCCAAGTGGATCTACCACGTCCCGGGGGTAAACTCCTGGCATCTATTTGAAATGCCGGCCCTGGGCTACGGCGGCTATCTGCCTTTCTCGCTCGAGCTCTTTGCCCTCTATAACCTGGTCACCGGCCTGCTAAAGATCAAGAACCATAATTATGTTAAGTTCAATCCGGAGTAATTTCCTTCGTCTCTTCGTGTTTATAGTTTTTCAATCCGCCGCCGCCGCAGCTGCGGTGATCTGCGCTTCTTCCTGGGCAGCTATCCGGACGCCTTCGGCCTCATTGACCCGGGTGAGCAAGAGCGCCCCGACGATGAAGAATATCACCAGCGAGACGATGCTCAACCGGCTGTTTCCCATGATCTGGCCAACCACCCCGAACAAAAACGGCCCGGCGATCCCGGCAAACTTCTCGCTGACGCTGAAGAACCCGAAGAATTCGGCCGATTTGCTCTTGGGGACCATCCGCGCGAACAGCGAACGGCTCAAAGCCTGGCTGCCTCCCTGGACGGTGGCGACAGCCACACCCAGCACCCAGAAGTGCCATGCCTGGCTCATAAAATAACCCCCGATCGCGATCAGGGTATACACACCCAGGCTCAGGTAGATCGAGCGCTTGGCGCCGATGCGCTTCGCCAACCAGCCAAACAAAAAGGCAAACGGGATCCCCACGAATTGGACCATCAGCAGCGTCCCGATCAGGGTCGTCTGGCCGATCCCGATCTCTGTCCCATAGATGGTCGCCATTTTGATGATCGTTCCGATCCCATCGTTGTACAGCCAAAAAGCGGCCAGAAACAGGAACAGGTCGCGGTAGCGGGTGATCTCGCGAAAGGTTTGCGCAAGCCGCTTGAAGCTGGCCTGCACGGGGCTGAAACCCGCTTCACCGGCCAGCACCCGCCGGGGAGGCTCCTTAACCACCCTCAGCAGGGGGATGCTGAAAACAAACCACCACAGCGCTACCGTGAGGAACGAGAGGCGCGTCATCAACCCGGTCAGCTCCTCAGGAGCCAGCAGGATCATCGCCAGGTTGACCGCCAGGAGCAGCCCGCCGCCCAGGTAGCCCATCGCGTAGCCGCGCGCGGAAACCTGGTCCATTTCATCCGGACCGGCGATGTGCGGCAGAAGCGCATCGTAGAACACATTCGCCCCGGCAAAAGCGATATCTCCCAGGATAAAGAAAAGCGACGCCATCAACCAGTCCCCGGTGCGTACGAAATACAGCAAGGCGGTCGCGGCCACCCCGATCAGGACGAAGATGGTCAGATAGCGCTTTTTCATGCCACGGAAATCGGCCATCGCCCCCAGGATCGGGCTGATGAGTGCGGCGATCAGCAGCCCGATCGAAGTGGTATACGCCCAGTATACGGTGGGCAGGTTGCCCGGTAAATTCGCGCCCGCAACCGAGGCGTAGTAGACCGGCAGGACCGCGGCCATGATCGTGGTCACAAAGGCCGAATTCGCCCAATCGTACATCGTCCAGGCAGTTATTGCGCGCTTATGCTCTTTGGGGTCCATGTTTGATTCCTCAAGCTAAAGATAAATGCTCTATTAGGATACCCGCTTTGGGCTCAATGGTTTTCATTAGGAAAAACATCCAGCAAACACGCTAATTATAGGGCAAAACCGGGTTTGTGGGCCCAGATATCAGGAACAAAAAGAGCTTCCGGGTTGAATTGGAAGCCCTTTTATCCGCGGCCGATTAAGATGCAGGCCGGTTCCGGGATTTCCACCGTTCGCCCTGCTGGAGCTAAACGGCCGCTGTCCGGGTCGATCGAAAATACCTGGATCCTATCGCTTTTCTGGTTGGCCGCCAACAGCCAGCGCCCGTTGGGGTGGATGGCGAAATTGCGCGGTGATTTTCCGCCTGTGGGAAAGTGATCAATTGTTTCCAGCTTGCCCGCCGGGCTGGTGACCCTGAAAGCCGCCAGGCTGTCGTGGCCCCGGTTGGAGCAGTACAAAAACCTGCCGTCCGGGGTCAGCTGGATGTCGGCGGCAGAATTTTCTCCATGGAAATCCCTGGGGAGCACGGTGTGGGTCTGGATCTCGCTCAGGCTGCCCGACTCCGCATCGAATGCAAAAATTGAGACCGTGGATGCCAGCTCATTGACCGAATACACCACCGGCCGGTTCGGGTGAAAAGCCATGTGGCGTGGACCGGCGCCCGGTTCCAGGGAGATGCCTGGCGGGTCGTTGGGTATCAGCGGCTGTGGAGCATCCCCAATCCGGTAGACTCGGATCTGGTCGATCCCCAGGTCGGCGACCAGCAGGAAACGGCTGGACGGATCGACCAGGCTTGAATGGATGTGGGCCTCCCTTTGGCGCTGTGGATCTTTCCCATGACCCTCATGCTGGATCACCTGCGCTGCCTCCCCGGGTGCTTCGCCGGTTTGGACGGGGAATACACTCAAGCTGCCGCTGGCATAATTCGCAACAAATGCCCACTTACTGTGGATGTCCAGGTGAATATGGCAGGGCTCGATACCCTGGGATCGCACCTGATTCAGCAGGCGCAGCCTGCCGGTAGATGGCTCGATTGCCAGCGCGCTCAACCCACCCCCCGGTTGTCCCTGGAATTCGCGGGTCTCGTTGACCGCATAGAGGATCCTCCCGTTTGGCGCGAGAGCCAGGAATGCAGGGTTTACGACCCCCTTTACACTCCCGATCTGATCCAGCTCACCGCTGGAGGTGTCAAACCGGAAAATATAGATCCCGTCTTCCCTCCCTTGTGGGTGAGATGCGCTGATTGTATAAGTCCCAACAAATACCAGCCAATCGGTTTGAAGATCATGCATAAGCTCTCTCGTTTCGCAGATCCCGGCGAAACCCCTGCATTAGTCCCTGCGCTAGTCCCTGGTGGTTTATCCAGGGAATGGTTTACCCAGGGAGTGTCCTGTCCAAGGGAATGGTTTGATTAGTGAGTTGGGGGTTGGCGCCAGCGGCGAGTGCATATCCGCTAAGTATATAAGCCTGCTTGCCGGCTTCCACCCTGCGGGCAGCCACCTACGGCTGGGCAAACGGGGGAGGAACCTGACTCCCTCTCCCTTTGGGAGAGGGTTGGGGTGAGGGGTTGCGCGACCCGCAAACGCACATCGGCTAAGCATATAACCCTTCTGGCCGACTGCAACCCCCTGCTGGCCTCCTCTGCAAACTGGGGAGGAAGGAAGTCATAGTCGTAGGTTGGGTTGAGCGATTCTCGGGTCTCGTTGGTCTGCGGGACTGATGAGCGAAACCCAACGTCAGGCGCAATCGGGTT
>Ga0105104_10001932_pt1 | contig 15352 bp, 14 predicted proteins | sample PPLLaktember2015_3_FD_87034 | JGI IMG/M metagenome (GOLD analysis project Ga0105104, IMG submission 87034) | Freshwater sediment microbial communities from Prairie Pothole Lake near Jamestown, North Dakota, USA - PPLs Lake P7 Core (6) Depth... | ecosystem: Environmental > Aquatic > Freshwater >... | reverse complement strand
GCGTGCCATTTGATAAATCATCTGTAAATTTTGTACCGCCGGTACTGGCATCAGGACTGCTCAAGCTTCTAAGTCCGCTTCCGATACCGCCGATAACTCTGTTAATGAGTTGATTTAAAAGAGCGCTGACTATTTCATTTAATTCATCCGCTACTGCCAGTTTGTCCTGCCCCATTCCCAATTGTTTGTTTAGTTGATTTTGAATGACCGAACCGGGAGTGCTGAGCTCTGAACTTTGTTGTATGCATACGCCATTTGCGTCTTTTTTCACGCATTTTCTCCAGGACATAAATCCGCTGCCCCAATCAAGCTCAGCTCTCCTTGCTCCTTGCCTGGAAGCGATTTCAATATTCATTTCATTTTCTGCCTGCAGATATGCTCCAATCGGATTGTTTTGCGGTCTCTGAGTTAATTCGAAGAAACTGTCCCATCCGCCGTTTTCAAAATCGCCCATAAAATCATCTATATTTCTGCCTACGTCTGTCAAAGTACATTGCCATCGGTTCCTGTCCTGCATGTAATTTTTGGCAAGAGCAAGGCGAACCTTGACGCTTATCGGTCCGCAAAGAAAATTCAGATTTGGATTGCTGAAAATATACTGGCCGGCGATTTTGTCGCCTATGTCTGCAAAATAACCCTCAGGGTCAGTTACGTAGGCCGGACTGCCTTCAAAACCGCTGTTTATCCAGTTAACTGTAGCGGCGGCTATCTTTTGTATTATTATGTTCACAATAGTCCAGGCGATAGAATCTGCTACAAATTCCTTTCCTGTCCCTATTACGGCATTGGTTGCTGAGATAGTGTTTGGCACGAAATTGCCCGGGTCCCAGACAACCCATTGGGCTTGAGTTTTGATTGCAAAAACAGGAGAAAGAGCAAAGGCGACAACCAAAATGAGAACCAGTGTTTTTTTGTTCAGCTTCTTCATTTAAAATTTACAATTGACTATTGAAAATCATACTTAATTATATTCCATACAGCAGCCAAAAGCTAAATATTTTAGTGGAAAAATTCTACGCTATTTCTTTTGTTAAACAAATCCAATCGGAAACTTTTAGATTTTCAGCCCGAACTTTCTCAGCTATGTTGCATTTCCCAAATATCTCTTTTAATTTAGAAACATCGATGCGGGGCGCTAATATTTCTAAAAGATTTTTTATCAGAAGTTTTCTTTTGTGGGAGAATCCAGTCTTGAGTATTTCAAAAAATTTAGATTCGTTTATTCCCTCCAAGCGAGTTTTTGATATGTTGGCGATATGTATTATTGCAGAGTCTACTTTTGGTTGAGGATAAAAACTGCCCGACTTTATGATTCCTCCGGATGATGGGCTGCCATAAACTTTGACTGATATGCTTAAAATGCTTTCTTTGCCGTCTCTGGCCAGGATTCTGTCAACCACTTCCTTTTGAACAACCAGAGTTATTGATCCCGGCTGATTTTCTGTCTCCAAAAATTTCTTGAACAAAGCACCGGTTATATAGTATGGAATATTTCCAACTAAAATATAGTCTGAAACAAAAGAAGAATTGTCTGTTTCTAAAATATCCTCCTCTATAATTTCAAATTTTCCTGTTTTAATTTCATGTGCGAATTTATCTTTTAGAAACTCAATCATTCTCTGGTCTTTTTCTATTCCTGTCACTTTTTCTGCCCTTTCTAAAAGAAAACTCGTGAGAGTTCCCTCGCCTGGACCTATTTCTACGACGACATCTTTTTTTATGTCGGCAAAATCAGCAATTTTTCTCAATATTTTCTGGTCTCTTAAAAAATGCTGGCCCAATGATTTTTTTGCTTTCATTTTAAATTTTGAAAATATCTGCTCGGGACTGAATCAAATAAAATTTGCCAACCAGGAGAGAGACCCTATAAGGATGACAGAAAGTGCGACGAATGCAAAATAAAGACGGAAGATTATTTTTTCGTCATAGGAGTCTTTTATTGCAGATTTGTACCCAATTATGGCAATTGGTATAGCTACAATGTAGAGAGTGTAAAATGAAAAAAATATCGGAGTCAAAAGAAAACTTACGGCAAAAAACATCCCTACTAATTTTTTGCCATTTTTTCCAAAAATTACCGGCAGTGTCTTGATACCTTCCTTTCGGTCGCCGTCTATATCTTTTATATCGCGTATGTTGGTTGCAAGGGTAAATATTACTAATATGCCGATAGCCACCAAAGGTGAAAAAATGCGAAATGTCTTATCTGCCGAAAGAAAGAAGAAGCCAGCCATTACGGTAGAAAGGCAGGCTACACTGATAAGAAAAGAGGACAAAACCGGTATTCGTTTGAGACGCAGTGGCGGTACGGAATATATATAATATGCTGCAGTAAAAACAAGATTCATAAAAAATGGGTAATATCCTGCAGACCACGCACCAACGAAAGAAATGAGAAGCCATATATATGCGCCCTGTGACATATCTTGCTCAGCCAATACTTTTCCGGTTATAGGCCGGTTTGGATTGGACACTTCGTCTATAGCAATATCAGCTACATCGTTAGTATGGACGGCAAACATCCAGGCTCCATACCATGATAAGGCAAGGGTAATAATTCCCAGCCAATCTATCCACGAATTTATTTTTCCATTCCCTATCATAAACGAGTAGCCCATTCCTAGAGCAAGAAGTGTTAAGTAAAGAGCAACCCGTTCGGGGCGCGAATTTTTTATAATTGAAAACAGTTTTTCTTTTTTTGTCTGCCAAAACCAAATTGAAATAAAAATGAAAGAAAGGATAAAAGATATCTGTGACAATAGCTTGTCAAACCCCAGTTCAAAAGCGCGGACTGATGAGCCGTAAAACAATGTGGCATCAATCGTGTTATAAGCAATGTTCGACTCTGATATGATTGCGCTCAAAAATTGCATTACATTTCCGTAACCATGATTTAAAATATAAATAATAGAAGGGAGAGAAAATATGAAAAAAAGAAATATATAGGAAGATAAAACTGCAAGAATAGTATTAATTTTATTTTTTCTAATGCTCCAAACATATAGACCTATTGAAAAAATAATAACCAGTAATTCAATTCTTAAGCCAATTGATACTTGAGGTCCGAAAAAGCTGATAAAGTCCAAAAGCAATTTTCGGGACCCATCAAATATATACGTTATCGGATAGCCTTTTCCATAGCTCAAAATGAGGTCAATGATGGGCCCGAGCCAAATAATTGGGAGTCCAAACAAAGCTATTTTTGCCAAATTTCCATTTCCTTTTACGAAATATCTGACGATGCAGATAAGGCCGAGGAGGATAGTCAGGAATGAAATAAAATAGTGTATCAAAGTAGGAGCGTCGGAAGGAATAAAACCTGAAAAAGAAGGACTGGAAAGAGTCTCAAGCATAAAGCGAATAAAAACTATACCCGTAAAACCGACCAGCCACTGGCTTACAGAGATTGGCTGATTTTCTATGCTGCTGATAATTTTCTTAATCACAGAATAATTGTACACCATTTTCCTAAATCGCTTGTTTAAAATTCTATATGCAAAAGCGGTTTATGTTTGGGGGTATAACCCAAAAATTCTCTCTCCGTATATTCATCCGGAATTTCCAGGATAAATTCAGACGGAATGTTGACCCCTTTACTGCCAAAAATGGTACGCGTTTGGGCATAAGAGAGAAAAAGTTTTTTCTTGGCTCGGGTGATAGCAACATAAAAAAGTCTTCTTTCCTCTTCCGCCTCCTCTTCACTGACATTTTCATCATCATCTCTATCATGAGGAAAGAGCCCTTCTTCAAGACCGGTGACAAAAACATAAGAAAACTCCAGACCTTTGCTGGCATGAACTGTCATTAGTCTGACTCCGTCTTTTTCTTTTTGATCACTGTCCTGGTCTGAGACTAAAGAGGTGTCTTCAAGCAATTTTTCCACTGCCTCTTCCCATTTCTTGCCTTGCTCGTCTTCTATAAAAATTTTGTCATAACGCGACGCCAGTACTGCCAGTTCTTTTATATTTTCCATTCTTTCCAAACCTTCTTCGGATTTTTCAAGATTTTTATTTAGACCGATTTCTTCCGCTATGAATAATATGGTTTTTGACGGCGGATTTTGCAGGGCAAAATTTTTAATTTTCCTTAAGAGCTCGCGGAAAGAAGCCATTTTTACTTTCATATTGGCCGGCAACAGTTCTTCCTTTCCTTCCACTATCTTTAAAAGAGTTGTTTTGCCGATGCCGCGCGGCGGCACATTTATGATTCGTTTCAAATCAGAGATGCTTTCAGGATTTAAACAAAATCTTAAGAAAGCTAATATATCTTTAACTTCTTTCCTCTCGAAAAATTTGGTTCCCAAAACTTGGTAAGGCAAGTCTCCTGCTAAAAATTCCTCTTCCAATACGCGTGACTGGAAATTGGCGCGATAAAGCACTGCGATTTCTGAGAGGTTAACACCTTTTTTATGTAACTCTTTGACTTTCTCCACGACAAATTCCGCTTCGTGATTTTCAGTTAGGGCTTCAAAAATACCCACTCTCTCCCCGACTGCATTTTTGGTGGTCAAAATTTTTTCTTTTCTAAATTTGTTTTTTTCAATAATCTTATTGGCGACCGCTAGAATAGTTTGAGTAGAACGATAATTTTCTTCCAAAACTACCAACCTCGCGTCTTTATAATCCTTTTCAAAATGGAGTATGTTTTTTATATTAGCTCCTCGCCAGCTGTAGATATTTTGGTCAATATCCCCCACTGCGCAGATATTCTGATGTTTTCGGGCAATAGCTTCGGCAATTTGGTACTGCACTTTATTAGTATCTTGGTACTCGTCAATATGAACATATTTCCATTTATTGCTGTAAATAATTCTTATCTCTTCTTTTTGCAAAAGTCTGGCTGCCACTAATAAAAGGTCATCAAAATCCAAGGCATTTTCCCTGTGCAGAATTGCTTCATAGTCTTGCCAGACCTGGGCAACAATATCACCGAAATAACTTTGGCCGGCTAATTCCAAATATTCATCTGCTCGCACAAAATTTCCTTTTTCCCGTGAAATAATAGAGAGAATTTTACCAGGTTCAAACTGCTTTGGGTCGTAGCCGTTTTTCTGAAGAGACTCTTTTATGGCTCTTTTGGAATCTTCCCGATCATAAATACTAAAATGCTTTTTGACTCCCACCTCCGCATAATTTTCTCTTATTATCCGAGCTCCCAATGTATGGAATGTAGCTACGAATGGTTTACCGTCCCCGCTTATGCTTCGGCGGGCAGGCCTGCTTTCCATCGATACTGGCAAATTCAGTATTTTATCGCGGGACAAAAGCTTCTCAACCCTCTCCTGCATTTCCTTAGCTGCTTTATTTGTGAAAGTGACTGCCAGGATATTTTCCGGTGCTACTCCTTTTTGGATTAAATTCAAAATTCTGTAGGTGATGGTTTTTGTTTTACCGGCTCCCGCCCCTGCCAGTACCAAAAGCGGACCCTTGGTTGTCTCCACTGCCTCTCTTTGAGCTTTATTTAATTCTGAAAAATAATCCATTTGCTAATCTTATCAGAAAATCTAATCCACATCTAAATTTGTTTCAGGGTTGATAAGTGGCCTAATTTTGGTACAATTCCGAACGTATTAGAAATTTGCTGAAACTCTTAAATATGGCTTATTTAAGCCATTTTTTACGGAAAATGCTGAATTATCATTAACCCAAAGGCTATTTTAACAAACTCTAATGACCCCGGTTTAAAAAATCGTTATCTTTCAAGTAAAATCGGGTCAAACAGTAATTTTAAATATTTCATCAGCCCCAAAAAACTTTTTTTGGTTTTTATCGTTTTGCTATTGCCAATATCTGCATCTGCTGGTCCAGTAGGAACTTTTTTAAGCAATATATTTAAAAATCCTGACGAAGAAAGTTTAATGATACCCAAAAATATCCAGAACATGTCTCTTTTGGTTGCCGTGGCAGCCCCGCTTTCTGATAATGGTACTTCTTCTAAAATACCAACAGTTGAAGATAATGCTCTGGTTCCCAACGTTGGACCGACAGGAAGTGTTTCGGAATCCTCTGCCCATAAATTTACCAGCGATCAAATCAGTATCTATGTAGTGCGAGAAGGAGATACTCTTTCCCAGATAGCTGAGATGTTTGGCGTGACTACGAATACTATAAAATGGGGCAATGACCTCTCGTCAAATAAACTCAAAGTCGGACAGACCCTGGTAATTCTCCCTATTTCTGGGGTTAAACACACCGTTGTCAAAGGGGACACTTTAGCTTCTGTAGCTAAAAAATACAAAGGAGATATTGATGAAATAGCGGCTTATAATAGTCTTGAAAAAGGTGATGCCCTCTCTGTTGGTTCTGTCATTATTGTACCCGACGGAGAAGTTGTTCCTCCACCGGTATATTATTCCGTTTCTTCTTCTGGTGCAGGTTCCTCTGGCCTTAAAGAATATATCGGTTTTTATATGCGGCCGATTGTAGGAGGCAGAAAAACTCAAGGTATTCATGGGTCAAACGGTGTTGATTTAGCAGCTCCGCTCGGTACTCCTATAATGTCTGCAGCAGACGGCCAAGTTATTATAAGCAAATTTGGCGGTTGGAATGGAGGCTATGGTAATTATGTCGTTATAAAACACTCAAACGGAACTCAAACTCTTTATGCGCATACGAGTAAAAACAATGTGGTGGTGGGAGATATTGTAAAACAAGGAGACATAATTGCTCTAATGGGTACCTCTGGAAAATCTACTGGTTCCCATGTTCATTTTGAAATTCGTGGAGCTAAAAATTCCTTCTAATCAATTTAATATATTTGTCTCCTGCCCTTGTAAAAAAGGATAGCTTCGAAATAAGACAGAACTGTGCTATACTATTTTCATTAAGAAATAATTTATAATTTTTGGCTATAAATCACCGAATAAATAATTTTATTAGGGCGGAAAACGTACGCCTTATTGGCCCGAAAGGAGAAAATTTTGGAATAATAGCCACTAAGGATGCTATTTCAAAAGCGCATGAGTTCGGTCTGGATTTAGTGGAAATTTCCCCAAATGCTATCCCGCCCATTGCCAAAATAGTTGATTACGGAAAATTTCTCTATTCGGAAAATAAGAAACAGAAAGCTATAAAATCTAAGACACACAACGTTGAGATTAAAAGCCTTCAGATAAAAGTCGGCACAGGCGAGCATGATTTGAATCTTAAAGCGAAAAAAGCCTCGGCTGAGCTTAAAGAAGGGCGACGGGTGAAAATAGATTTACTTTTGCCCGGAAGAACCAAATACATGAATGAGGCTTTCCTAAAAGAAAGGTTAAACAGAATATTTAAATTAATACCGGAAAATTTCAAAATTGCTGAAGAACCCAAGAAAGGCCCCAAAGGCATGTCGGTGATTATAGAAAGAGCCAAATAATCTCTTTAATTTGAAAATCATTGATTAAATCGGGTTTATGTGTATAATCTGCATCTGTGCCATTGAATGAATAATAAGTAGCTAATTAACTATCTAACAGGATGAAATCAAACAAATCTTATTTAAAACGTATTAAAATGACCAAGAACAATAAACTTGTGACCAGAAAAATTGGCCAGAATCATTTTAATGCTAAAAACAGAACCAATACAAGCCTGAAAAAGCGCCAGTCGATTTCTTTTAGTATGACAAACAAAAATCGCGGGAGATACTTAAATAACAGTTAATATAATAAACTTTCCCCTTTTCCATATAAAACCGAAATTAGGAGTAAGGAGGATAATAATTTAAAAACATGTCACGAGTAAAAAAGGGGGTAAATGCCCTAAAAACAAGAAGAAACGTACTAAAACAAGTAAAAGGTTACCGTTTTGGCAGGTCAAAAAAAGAGAGACAGGCTTATGAGGCTATTTCTCATGCCGGTACGTATGCTTTTGCTCACCGTAGGGATAAAAAAGGTGATTTTCGCAGGTTATGGAATATCCGTATAAATTCTGTGTTGCACGAGAACGGTCTTTCATATAGTAAATTCATAGATTCTCTTAAAAAGAAAAATATAAGCCTAAACCGCAAAATGCTTTCTGAAATTGCCGCATCTAAACCGGAAACTTTCAAAAGAATAATGGCTCAAGTCTAAAATTCCTTAAATAAGACCTATCCACAGCTTTGAAGTCAAGATATTGCCAAAAAAGCTATTAAATATATACTTTATTACGGAGGAAAAAGTGGAGGCCTGCCTGGCGGCAGGCAGGGTCGAGAAATTATAAAAATATTTAACTTTAAAAAATGAATAAAGCAGATTTAGCTGATGCAGTACATGCAAAATTGAATGGCACTAAAGTTCAAGCCGAGGAAGTAGTTGAGACTATTATAGACGGAATTGTGAGTGCTCTTAAAAAAGGAGACGAAGTATCAATTGCTGGATTGGGCATATTTTCAACAAAACAAAGAGCCGCTAGGGTAGCTCGCAATCCTAGGACAGGCGCTTCGGTTAACGTACCAGCCATGAGAGTGCCTAAATTTCGAGCTGCTAAAGCTTTGAAAGATTCAGTGAAATAAATTCTAGTGGCTAGTGGCTAGCATCTAGTAACTAGGTTCTTGTTCCTACTTATCAAAAATCCCCTTCTGGGGATTTTTGATTTGTCTTTATTCAATCAGCAATAATTATATTTTAAATTGATAAAAAGATAGGAGCGCCGAGGGGAGGCGCTCCATAGTGGTTAGGAAAAGTATTTGAGGAATAACGTTCTGACCAAGACAGCTCCGATAAGTCCGCTTAGAAGGCTGAGAGCTGCAGCCGAACCTATTTGAAGTCGAGTAGGATTGATTAAAAAAGCGAAATCAAGTAGGTCACTGACAACTGCTGATACCCCCAAAAACGTCAGAAATGGAACAGCAACGTTAGTCACTATCCACCCACGAACAACAATCATACTTAGCCTCCCTTCGTTATAAAGAACTACCAATCTTCAGTTCACCATTTGAATACCTTAAGGTAAATAATGATGAACCCAAGAAAAGCTGGGAGCGCTGACAGTGCTGCTTTTTATTTAATTACTTTTAGGTCTTTTGAACCAAAATCTACCAGAAGGCCATTTACCGAAAAATCATATATATTAAGGCTTTTGTTTTCCAAAGGAGGCTCTTTGTATCCAGCGATAAACTCATATACGAGTTGATCTTCAGGAACTAAATATGAGAGGATTATTTTCTTGGAAGAAGACTGGTTTACATAATAACTCTCAAGGCCTATGAGTGGGGTTGCAAATTTGTGAACTGGCCGGCCGGAAGGATCAGACCTAAGATAATGAAGCTTAAGAGCGTTGGAATTTCCGCCAAATCCGATTTGACCGTTATTTTCTACAAGAAGATGAAAAGCTACTATGCCTCTTGGGCTGCCATCTACTTTTGAATCGCTGACACATATGTTGCTTCCGGGGTACAAATAGGTGACAAAATTTGCATTTGGTATGCCGCTACAGCCGGGGGATATTGTAGCACTCTTTCTGCCAAATACCACTTTTTCAACGGTTATTTTTAGGCCGGGAAAATCTTTCAAAGGAAAGGCTATTCTCTTGTCTATAAAATCAATTTCTGGAAAATTTAGAGCAGCGCTCGAGTTTGTAGCTGACACTTTCGAAGTGCCTTTTTGTGTGTTTTTGGTTGTTTGAGTTGCATCAGGAGCTTTGTTTGAAGTCTTATTTTGATTTTCCATGTTTTCTAGCGCGGTTTTAATACCGCCTGATTTCATAACAAAAATTACTACTGCGATAATAACTACAACACCGATAATTATATAAACTTTTCTATTTTTCATATATATAACTGTACAACTCTTATTAAATTAAAGCCAGTCTTGTGCCATCAGTAGGAGTATCTCCCTCGACTCAAAATTTTGCCGTCGCAAAATTTTGGTCTGGGCACCGGCTCATGGAAATTTCCTGCTGGAAATTTCACATTCCGCCGTTCGCTTCCTACTCGCAAGCAAAGCAGTTTGCTTGCTCGGCATCACAAAAATTGTGCTAAAGCTTGTTTTTGTGCCACCGGTAGGAATCGAACCCGCATCTTTCCCTTAGGACGGGCTGTTCCCTGCCCGCCTGACTCGTCTGGTGCCCTTGGTAGGAATCGAACCTACATTTTTCCCTTAGGACGGGAATGTTCTATCCATTGAACTACAAGGGCGTCAGGCGAGTCGGGCGGGTATCCACATTGAGCTACGGCGGCCTTTTACTTCGTTATTTAACTATTTGGTGCTTGCACCGCGTAGCCCGATATTCATCGGGGCGAAGTGGTGCGGGATGGGAGAGTTGGTCACGGATAATTTTCTCGCCGTCGCTCGGAAATTTCCGCTACCCCCGCCCGAAACGACTGTTTCAATCGGGCGAGCCGACTCGCGGCCTCGCCTGCTGGCTCGGCATCCGCTCCGTCTTTCTCCTCTCCCAAGGCGCAAATGAAAAATACAAGAAAACTCTTGTCTTTTTTCATTTGTGCGGGATGGGAGAGTCGAACTCCCCACCACAGTTTGGAAAACTGTTATTTTACCGATAAACTAATCCCGCCTCCGCTAAAGCTTTGGCGGGCAGGCCCGCTTAGCTAGCCTTTGCATTTTAACATAAAAATCTTTCCGTCCAAGCTTTAATCCGTTTCATTAAGAAGCAGTCTCTTGAATATGGCTTCCACGATTTCCCTCTTCTTTTCAAGCGGAATTTTACCTGGAATTTCAGGATTGATGATGTGTTTTGCTGTCCCTGTAATCAACAGCCAGTCTTCAGCGCCGCTGACGTTTTTTGTAAAAATTGTGGTGTTTATGTATCCGTCTTTACTTTCATAACCCAAATTAGGATCATTGGGGTCATCAACTCCGTTGTAAAGCCCAATCCCCGCCTCGGTTATATCTTTCTTTAGCAATTTAAGTGCTGGGTCTTCTTTTAACTTCAACCTCTCGTTATCTTCTTCTCTGGCGCCATCATAGAGATAAAACTCTTTCAACTCCGGGTCTTCATGGAATGTTATAAAAAGATCAAATTTGAACTTTTTCCACAGTTCCATCATTTCTTTGATTTCTTGAGACAAGGTTTCTTCAAAAAAATTGCGGTTTACATCCAATCCGTCTTTGTTTTTACGCGTACGCAAAGCTACTGCCGACGGGCTCACTTCCGGAACATACAAAAAATCTGGCAGCTTATCCGCGTATTTCATCACCATTTCTTCGACAAGAGGCACGACTTCATATTCATCTCCATGAGTTCCGCTCACGATAAGAAGCGACGGATTCTCCCCTTTTATGAAGTACTTTTGTTTGGTTTCCGGAATTTCTATATAGTTTAAGTCCATATTATTCTCTGGCGGAAATTTTTATTACTTCATCAAAATTATCTTTTTTTGAAATTTTATTTTTCTGTTCCTTTTCGCATTTTTCACATTTGTGAACGATTGACCATTCTCCTCCGCTTTCTTCTGCTCTAATCGGTTTCATTAAACCGCGGCATTTTTCAACACGATCGCCAGGAAAAACATCAACATGCTTGGAATACAAACATTTTGGGCAATGATTGGTAAATCCATTCCCTTTTACTTCTGTCTTGCAGTTTTCGCAAACAAAATCCTCTATTTTCTTCTTAAATTTTGAAGACATCTTCGTTCGGAGTGCCGAGAATCTCTCCTTACAGGAGCAGTACAGGTTTTCTATTTTTTCGGACAAAGTCCTCAAAAATATAGAAAAACCTTTTCGCTTCTCGTAAGCAAGCAAATAAATTTGCTTGCCATCCTCACTTCGTTCGGAGTGCCGAGAATCGAACTCGGACCTAATGCTCCCAAAGCATTTATACTACCACTATACTACACTCCGCCTTTGCTAAAGCTACGGCGGACAAGTCCGTTTTCGCTTTGCCACATATTATCACAGAATTAAATTTTCCATAAACTTTATCTTGGCTACTCCTCTTTCTTTGTCTAAAAATACACAAGCTAAATCAAATTGCCATAGAGGCTCTCCTCTTTTGGATTTTTCTGAAAGATAAGTCTGAATAGCTCTTTTTAACCTTTTTAGCTTCCAAGGATGCACATTATCTTCCGGCCTGTAACTATTGATTTCTTGTTCAAATTTGTTTCCGTAACTTTGCCGGCTAACGGTCTTTACTTCAATAAAATGAAGAACATTGTCTTTTTGGGTTATTACATCTATTTCTCCCCACTTCTTTCTATAATTCTTGCTCACCAGTTTGAAACCCTTTTTTACAAGGAAATTTGTAACAATGTTCTCCCCTATTTTTCCTATCTCATTGTGTATTGCCATCAGATTAGCAGATTAAAATCATAAAAGACGTGTATTTTATAAAACCCTTATTTTGAGCCATTTTTTGTTTTTAACAAGTTTGACTTTTACACAGTGTCCACAGAGTTATCCCCAGTTTTGTTGATAAATAACGACAACTACAACACAAAGACATTTTATCATTTTTCTTTTCTAAGACAAAAATAATGTCTGAAAATTTTGTTTAAAACTATATCTATGTTAAATTATAGAACATTGCGGGCATGGTTTAGTGGTAGAACACGTCCTTGCCAAGGACGAGACGGGAGTTCAATTCTCCCTACCCGCACAGCATGGAATTTTTTAGGGTAACAGTGTCAATTGTAGGAATTGTCATGTCTTTAGGGTATTATCCTCAGGTATACAAATTGTGGAAATTAAAATCTTCTCGGGAAATATCAATACTGAACTATGTTATTTTAAGCATAGGGACCACAATGTGGCTTATTTATGGCCTGATTTTAAAGGACTCAATAATTATTGCTGGTTTTAGTGTAGGTGTGGTCGGCTCTTGGTTATGTCTCGCTTTTTCAGTGTACTATCGCTACTACTATCACAAAACTTTCTAAGTTTGCGCTCCCGGCAGGAGCTTCTTTCCTTACAGGAACTGTACACTTTTCGCATTTTTGCTATCGCAAAAATATGCTCAAAGTTTTCTCGTCCTGTACGAAAGCCAATAAATTGGCTTTCTCGGTCTCTGCGCTCCCGGCAGGACTCGAACCCACAATAACACGTCCGAAGCGTGTCGTGATATCCATTTCACTACGGGAGCATATTTAAAATCATACTTTAAATTATGGTTTTCTCCAAATGTGTAATAAAATTAAATTATGAAAGCGAAAATAGAAAAATTTAAGGTCCCAGAGGAAGTTTCCCATGTAACCAAAGTGCTCAAAGATGCCGGTTTTGAGGCTTTTCTTGTCGGCGGTTGTGTCAGGGATCTTTTTATGGGCAGAAAGCCTAAAGACTGGGATATAACGACTAATGCTATTCCGGATCAAATGATTCCCCTATTTACTAAAACATTTTATGAAAACACCTTTGGTACTGTTGGGGTCGTTCAGGAAGGTGTTTCTGATGAAACACTCAAAATAATAGAAATCACTCCATATCGCATTGAAAGTGTTTATTCTGACCATAGGAGGCCGGATGAGGTAAAGTTTAGTAAAAACATCCTAGACGACCTGAAAAGGCGGGATTTCACGATAAATGCTATAGCTTATGATGTAGAAAATGGAGAAATTATCGACCCATTTGCTGGAGTGAGTGATCTATCAAAGAGCATAATAAAAACGGTTGGTTCAGCAAATGAAAGATTTTTGGAAGATGGGTTGAGAATATTAAGAGCAGTTCGGTTTCATGTGGAACTGAATTTTCTCTTAGACCCAGAAACAGAAAAGGCTGTTTCAGAAAATAAGGCTATTTTAAAAGAAATTTCACGCGAAAGAGTCAGAGATGAGTTTACGAAAATAATTATGTCTCCTAGTCCAGGTGAAGGGCTTATGATTTTGAGGAAACTAGGTCTGCTAACTTATATTATTCCAGAATTGGAAGAAGGCGTGGGAATTGAGCAAAATAAGGCCCATGCTTTTGATGTTTGGACTCATTTGATAAAAACCGTTCAACATGCTGCAGATAAAAAATATCCTTTGCATGTAAGGCTCGGGGCGTTATTGCACGATATTGCAAAGCCTAAAACTAGAAGATGGGACGAAGAAGCAAAACAATGGACTTTTTATGGGCATGAAGTCGTAGGTTCACGTGTAACAAGAAATATCCTAGAAAACTTAAAGTTTTCACGTGAAACAATAGAAAAAGTTGTGAATTTGGTTAGGTGGCATATGTTTTTCTCAGATACAGAACAAATCACCCATTCTGCTGTCAGACGGCTGGTGGCAAACGTCGGAAAGGAAAATGTTTGGGATTTGATTAATATGAGGGGCTGTGATCGTATCGGAACAGGCAGACCCAAAGAAAACCCCTATAGACTGCGAAAATACAAGGCTATGGTTGAAGAAGTAATGAGGGACCCAATTTCAGTAAGCATGCTTAAAATTGATGGTAAAAAAATTATGGAAATTCTGAATATTTCTCCGGGACCGAAAATAGGGTACATACTAAATGCATTACTTGAAGAGGTATTAGAAAATCCACTTCTAAATAATGAAGAGTATTTAAATAAAAGGACAATTGAATTGTCAAAAATGTCTGATAAAGAGTTAAAAGATTTAGGAGAGAAAGGCAAAAAAAAGAAGGAAAAAGAAGAAGAAAAAGAAATAAAACAGATAAGAGGAAAACATCATGTAGAATAAAGGTTTATTTTATCCACACATTGTCCTTTACATTTTTTATAAAAGACATAAAATTCATTGCAGACTGCTGTTATTAAAAAATCAGCACTTAGTTCTTTAAACCGATGATCATCGGATTTTAAAGAAAGTTTGGTTGAACATTTAGAAATAAGGTATATATATCTGCACTTATTTATTATTTATAAATGAGATATCATACGACTTCCAAATGTATCGCGTTTTCAACGAAACTTCTCTTTTACTCCAGCACCATTTTTACTAAATAATTTAAATAGTCTGATTTATTGTTTAGTGAAACTGGTGCTGGATACGGGTGTTCTTTCACCTTTATCCGTCAACTAACGGAAAAGGCTTTTACACAAGCCGCCAAATACGATCCTCCACCGTATTCTGGCGGTTTTGTTATGTTTATTTTAGCAATTTACACAGTAGCCTGGATGGTCAGCCGGCTTCTCTTTATGGGGTCGGCAGAATCCTTCAATACAGTAATAAACGGCACTATAATCATCAAAATTAACAGCCCAGGGTTCATCTGGAAATCGGCATTGAGAAGGTTGGTTTACGGGGCAAAATCTTATACTAATCTGGTAAATTCTTTGTCCGGGATGATATATATCATTCCAATTGTCCCAATCATAAAAACTGCCTGGCCATGGCCCGCTTGGCCAACTCCTGGTAGACAAATAGGCCTCCAGACCTGGTGGTAAATTTCTTTCTACATCTGCCGGCATTACTCCATTAGTGTCTTCTGTATATAGTTCTATAGCTGTGGCAATACTTCTAAATTCCAATTTGGCTCTGGCAAAAGCAG
>Ga0105104_10001931_pt1 | contig 15355 bp, 12 predicted proteins | sample PPLLaktember2015_3_FD_87034 | JGI IMG/M metagenome (GOLD analysis project Ga0105104, IMG submission 87034) | Freshwater sediment microbial communities from Prairie Pothole Lake near Jamestown, North Dakota, USA - PPLs Lake P7 Core (6) Depth... | ecosystem: Environmental > Aquatic > Freshwater >... | reverse complement strand
CCGCTTGTCGGACATTGTTCGCGGCTATCAGCTGGCCGCAGAGCATCTACGCTATGAATAGACTTCCGGCTAAAGGGCAGAGCATGGCTTGCGCACTCCGAAGGCTCGCTTCGCTCGCAAAAAGCGGCACCACTTCCTTGGGAGGCACTGCGCAATCCGCCAATGCGAAAAAACTAGCATAACCAGGATGCGCGCAGTATACTGAACGCGGAGGTGACCAACTCTTGAGCGGTTCAGCGTACAACGGCTCTCATAACACTCTCACTCGCTCCTCTCCAAGACGACGGTTGCCGGGCGCTGTTCTGTTGGCGCTCATTTGCATCTACCCAAGCGTCGCACGCTCGATGTTTGCCGAGCAGTTCCCTGCAAACCCGACAAAGGCGCGGGTGAGCGCGCAGCGGGGAAGCCTGCCGGACAGTCGGACAAGAGCGCGCCGCTCAATCGGAGACTTCGAGCTGCTGGGCCGATGGGGCGAGGGTCCTGCCCAGGCAGTCGCGGTAGCTGGCGGCTATGCATATCTCGGCACGGGGACCGTCTTATCGGTGCTCGACGTGTCTGATCCAGGCGAACCTCGCCTGATAGGCAAAACCGAAACGGGCGGCCGGGTGCTTCAGATTGTTCTTCAAGGCAACCGCGCCTACCTTGCAACTGGGCCTCAGGGGCTGAGGATCTTCGATGTCTCTAATCGGACAACACCCAAACTGCAGGCGGTTTGGCCCACGCGCGGATCGGTGACGAAGATCAATATCTGGGGGAACATCGCGTATCTCGCCGAGTCGGGCCAGGGCGTAAGAGCCATCGATGTCTCCACGCCTGGGGTTCCGTTCGAAGTCGGCTTTTTCCCCAATCCTCAGGAGCCGGTCGATATCGAGCGATACGAGAACTACCTCTACGTATTGAGTGAGAAGCAGATTGCGATCCTGCGGGCGGATCCGGGAGGGAGACTGGTCGAAGCAGGAGCACAGGCGCTCGAAGAATACACCTACGACCTGGCAGTTTCCGGGAGCCACTTGGTTTCCGCCGACTGGGGAAAAAATCCAAGATATCCATATTCAGTAGATTTGCCAGATGGCAGCGGAGGCCTCCACATCTGGAGCGTGTCCGACCCCACTCATCTTTTTCCGGTCGCCGCGCTGGACGTCACCTCCTTCATTTCGAGCTCGCTCGGTACTCCTTACCCGAACCACATTACACTAGTGAGTTAGCGCTCGACGGCAGGAACGCTTATCTATCCAACAGTGATGGTCTCTCGGTTCTCGATATCTCGAATCCAGCCGCGCCGTTATCCGTCGGGAAATGGAAGCGTCCGGAGCCGACTCCGACGTTCGGATCAGGGGCAGGGCCATATGTCCTTCCCCCCGGTCGCTTACTACTCCTCGGCCGGTATGTGTATATGACCGGGGGGGAAGGTTTTCGCATCTTCGATGTCTCCAACCCATCGGCCCCTGCTGAAATTGGGAGCTTCGATGCCTACGGGAACGTCCTCGATTGGGCGACCGATGGGCGTTACGCCTACCTGGCCGAGGGTTATGCGTTCGAGATCGTCGATATCTCAGACCCGGCCCACCCGGTCTTCGTCAGCAGGCTGTTCAACTTCGACCTCAATGCCCGAGGGATATCGCTTGTCGGGAGGATAGCCTGTTTGTCCGATCCAGACCGGTATTATTCAGGGCCACTCTCCTTCGTCGATGTCTCTAGCGCCCTGTACCCGGCTGCTTTTGCACTTCCCAAGGTGGAAGGAAGGTTTCATGCGACGGCCTCCCGTGGAAACTATCTTTATGCCATCGATTATCGGGAAGGAGAGCTGAAGGTTTTTGATTTATCCGACCCGAAACAGTTGCGCCTGGCCGGGAGTTGTCCGGCGCCTGCCGGTGTAACCGGAATGGCCTTGTCCGAGACTCGCCTCTACGCTTCGGGCAACGGAAAGGTCCATGTCTTCGATGTCCGCTACCCGGGGTCACCTCGCTGGGAAAGCAGCTATGTCACGGCGGGCACTGCCGAAAAGGTGTTCGTGAGCGGAAACCTGATCTTTGTGGCCGATGGCCCGGCAGGCGTCTCGATCTTTCGGGGTCGTCGTTGAGTCAAATTGGTGACACGCACGTGGATAAAAACCAAGCCAGCTTCCAGACTACCCCCGTCTTTTCCGCAATTGGCGCAGACCGTCGTAGATCTCGGACAGGTGAGAAGTCTCCAGGGGGACGCTGCCGAAGCGGTTCCCGTAATACAACTCGGTCACCCGCTCGGGGACAGGAGAATTGAGGTCGATCCTTATCCTCTTTACGAACTCCAGAGGGGTTTCACTGTGTTCCCTCCTGAAACCCCGGCGTCTGAGCACTTCGAGCATCTCCAGGTAGTATTCGGGGGCCAGCTGGGCTGCGCCTTGACGGAGGATCCTTCGTTTTACGAACAGCCTGAAGTATCGCCGGTAACGATAGGCCAGAGCGAACACGACCAGACCGCCGGGAAGCAGCCAGAAGACCACGGCTATATCCGCGAGTCGAGCAGCCGGGAACTTGTCTTTGAGAGCATCCCCGAGCGTACGGAACTGGGTGAGGAAATGGCGGGTGCTAGTAAAAAAACGGAAAAGCTCTCGGCCTGTTGACTGAAACAGCGTGACCTGACCGATACGGTCGAACGTGATAACTTCCGTCCAGAAGGCATCGAGCGCATCCAGCCACTGGGAGCTGAGCCGCATGTAGAGGTTATCGCTTCCGATTGCTGCGGGCGTCGGGTCGAACTCCACCCAACCTCCACCTTCGAAGTACGCCTCAACCCAACTGTGCGCGTCGGATTGTCGGACCACGAAGTGGTCGCTCCAGCTGTTATATTCGCCGCGACGGAAGCCGTTGACGACTCGGCAGGGGATGCCGACGGCGCGCAACATCACGGCCTGCGCAGCTGCAAAATACTCGCAGTGCCCCGCCTTGTGCTCGAAAAGGAAATCCGCCAGCGGATCAACCGCGGCGCCTGATTCGTTCTCCAGGCTGTATCGGTAGTTCTGGTTGAGATACCTTTCGATAGAGAGCGCCCGCGCCAGCGGAGTGGTTCGGTCTTGCGAGATTTGCTCCGCCAAATAGCGTATCCGAGGGTCGATTTCGGGCAGTTGAAGATAAGTCTCCATACCCTTGGGCTGAGCGGTTGCCCACCGGGCTGCCGCCAGCCTTTCCCCCCGCGTGATGATGTCGGAATATACCGCGTAGTTGGCCTGCTGCAGTCGCGCGGGGAGATAGATAAACGAGTTGTTTCCGTCCTCTACGATGTAGCCGCCCCGGCCGCCGAACGAGATTGAGAGGATGTCGGGCGCTCCGAAAACGATGTTTGTAAAAGGTTCGACAAAGAACGTCTGGAATAGTTGGGTCTCCTGCTGACGGCGCGCACGCGGGACTATGAAAGAGCGGTACGCCTGATTCTGAAAAATCTGTTGCTCGTGGCGCCTGGTGTTCGACCACACGGTCCCGTTGTAGTGGTCTAAAGCGATTCCGCGCCATTTAAGGTCGGCCGGCAACATCTCGACCGGCTTGTCCGTCTTGACTCTCATGACAATTCGCGAGTCGCTCAGAATCCGGCCCAGATCGCCAAGTACCACCCGATCCGAAAACCCGGTCATCTGGGCAAGGGAGTCTCCGCCTGTCCGGAGAAAGGACATTCCACCCCGTGGTATCACCACGAATATAGGGATGGCAAAGAGCATAGTCAGGAGAGTGACTATCAGCGACATCTGCAGGTAGGCTCCGTGCGAGAAAGTCACCCGGCGGTTTTCCAAGTAAGCCGGACGGCTCTCGAGGAGCATGAAGGCCTGAATGGAGAAAAAGACGTAGACGCCCAGAGTGACGAGGAAGAACGCTGAGATCGTGTACGTGGACGCAAGGAGCACGAAAACAAATGAGATCAGGTAAAGCAACAGATAATCCCGTCCGGTTGCCGCCGAAACAAGCTTGAGCAGGCTCATCAGCAGGAGCAGGTGCACCAGCCCGTCAATAACAGGCGAGAAAAGCGTTACCTCAACCAGGAACCACCCGAGGAATCCCAGGACGAGGACCAGTTGGATTGCGTAGGACAAAGTCACGCTTCCGAATCGCACGATCAGCAGAACGGTCAACAGGAAAAGGCCCGCTAGAAGCGGAGAAAGCGCCCCGGACGCAGACAGGCTGAAAAACCCCGCCAGGAGCAGAAGGACGCTGTAGAATCTGAACGCTCGATCGAACGTCATTCGCCGCCGCTCCATTCCAGGTAGTTGATGACTGGTCCCCGCCCCGATCCGGTGTTACCGCCGGCTGTGAACATAACCGAACCCAGAGGTCGGCCTTCAGGATCGATTTTCTCCTTGCTCGACGGTTGAACCGACGCCAGATACTCCATCAAACTCCGATAAGTGTCCTCGCTGCCGTTGACGATCGTCTGGAATTCCCCTGAGTCGAAGATGAAGACCCGGTGGCGCTCGTGATAATGACTGCAAAGCGAGGCCACGTAGGAGACCGCCGTCTCAAAAGCAGAACGGTTAGCCGTTGAAACAACCGGCAGGTACGTCGAAAAGGAGATCGAGACCGGCTGGTCCTCCTGCGCGGAGAAGTCCCTGACCATTAGACGGTCGGTTTTGGCGGTCGATTTCCAGTGGACGTGACGGGCATCGTCTCCCGGCTGGTAACCCCTTATATTATAGAGGCTTCCGCCTGTCCCGCGCCGGTTCTGCTCCTGAGAACCGTCCAGATAGGGATGAAGCAGCAGCAGTTGAGCCACATCGCGAAGCCGGGGATAGACAACGATGCTTCCCGACGCCTGTATCTCGCGCCCGCGGGAAAAGAAGCCGAATGGGAAAGTCGTGCGCACCTCAAAGCCGGTCACCGGATAGATGCCCCGGCGCTCGAAGCCGCACCTAAACGGCAATGAAAGCGTCCCTCCCGGCTTGATGAAAGGAAACGTTTTCTCCTGCAGGAAGAAATCCGTCCCTTCCGGCTCCGACTCCCCGTCCTTACGGCTCTTCAGTCGCAGCGCGAAAGAAGGGAACCTTCGCTTCAGATTCTGGAGAGTGAGAAGAAAGATCGCCGTTTGGCCGGCATGGATGGCGTCCGGAGCGCGAAGGCTTACCCGCAGCTCGTGAAGCACCACGTTCGAAACCAGCCCCGACACAATCATTGCGGCCATCAAAGTCGACAGGACCAGGATCAAAAGGTTATTTCCGGTGTTCAGGCTGGAAAGCGCGACCAGGACAACAACCAGCACGAAAAAAGCTCCCCGCCGGGTGAAGCGGAAAAACTGCAGACGATTAAGAAAATCGAGTTTGAGCCGCAACACCAGACGCGGGATCAAAGTGACACTGACGACGATTAGAAAGGCCAGTGAGAGAATCGACAGGAAAACCGAGGCGTAGATCTGGCCCTGCTGCCGGGCGAGAGTCCCAAGAAGCGCCAGGACAGCAGCGAGGATCAGAAAAACGGCCGACCAGATGATCTGTTTGACCGGCAATCGCCCCGGACGCGCTTTGGCCATCGTATTGCGCTAAGGTTTGGTCATAGCTTCTGGCTGGGAGCGCAGGCGTCAGAAGCTATAACGGAACCTCCACCTCCTCCATCAAACCTTTGATGACCGACTCCGCTTCTGCACTTCTCGGCAGGGGCGAGGAATACCTGGTATTGATGATGACGCGATGTGAGAAGACGGGCACCACCAGACATTTAATGTCGTCCGGCACACAGTAGGTTCGCCCCGCCAGGAAAGCATGCGCCTGCGCGGCCCGATAAAGAGCCATCGTCCCCCTCGGACTGATGCCGAGCGTCAACTGATCATTGGCTCGGGTCATGCGTGTCAGGGCCATCATGTAGTTCAGCAGGGCGTCGTGGACTTGCACGTTCTCAACCTGCTTCTGCGCTTCTTGTATATCCTCGGCCGATAAAATCGGAGTCAGTTCTTCCGCAGTGCTGTAGTTAATTTGCGCTCGGACGATCTGTTTTTCGTCATCCTCACTAGGGTATCCCATCTGAATCCGCATCAGGAACCGGTCGAGTTGAGATTCGGGCAAAGGGTAGGTGCCATGGTGCTCGATCGGGTTCTGCGTGGCAACGACCATAAAAGGCTGCGGAAGGGTGTACGTCTGGTCCTCAACGGTGACCTTTCCTTCACTCATGGCTTCCAGAAGAGCGCTCTGAGTCTTGGGAGTCGTCCGATTTATTTCGTCCGCGAGAATCAAATTGGCGAAAATCGGCCCTTTGCGGAATTCGAAACTGCGTTCCACCTGGTTAAAGATTGAGACGCCGGTCAGGTCGGAAGGAAGCAGGTCGCTCGTGAACTGAATGCGCTGAAACGTGCAGTCGAAGGAGCGGGCCATGGCATGGGCCAGCGTCGTCTTGCCGACCCCGGGCACATCTTCAATAAGAAGGTGCCCCTTGGCGAGCAAGGCGACAATTGCCAGATCAACAACGTCGGATTTCCCCTTGATGACCTTCTCGATTGACTGTTTAAGTAAGCGGATCTTGGCCTCGAATTGCGTCGCTGGAACCACAGCAGGGTATGATAGCACGGGCCGGCGGGAATCGTGGACGAAGTGCGGTTCCGGATGGTGGTTCGGTGCTGGAGTCGCGTTAGAGTCGTATTACCGAGCCGCGCACAAAGCGGAGTCCGTTGAGGAAATCAAAGGCCTGAAGGGCCGACAACATAATAGCCCAGGCCGAAGCGTTTTTTGCGTAGGCCTGGGTTGTAGATCCTGTAGCGGGAGCACGAGCCCTGAAGGGGCGTAACAGATTGCACGGCCGCAGGTTGTCACGCCCCTTCAGGGCTGCGCGTCCTCTTGGAACCCATAACCCAGGCCTACGCAAAAAGCGCTTCGGCCTGGGCTATTATGTGGTCGGCCTTTCAGGCCTTCTATTCCTTCAACACACATTGCGTAGCCGGCGCTTCCTGTAACGCGATGCCAGCAACGAACAGCCCCGGCGTCTAAAACAAGCCCCTCTGGCGCGCATTGGGTTTCACGCCGAAGTGTTCGAAAGCGCGTTCAGTAGCAGTCCGGCCACGGGGGGTTCGGTTGAGAAAACCGACCTGGATCAGATAGGGCTCGTAGATGTCCTCGATCGCGTCCTTCTCTTCGCTGATCGCCGCAGACAGCGTGTTGACTCCTACGGGACCACCGCCGAATTTTTCGATGATCGTCAAAAGCAGCTTCCGATCGATCTCATCGAAGCCGTAACGATCGACATTCATCATTTCCAGGGCCTTGCAGGCGATATCATGATTGATCACGCCGTCGGCGCGGACCTGCGCATAGTCCCGGACACGTCTCAGCAGCCGGTTGGCGATACGCGGCGTGCCCCGGCTCCGCTGGGCAATCTCCAGCGCTCCCTCAGCATCGATTTGAAGATCGAGAATAACGGCCGACCGGTTAACAATCGACGTCAAGCTCTCGACGTCATAGTAATCCAGGCGCTGAATGATGCCGAATCGGCCCCGTAAAGGCGCGGTCAACAGGCCAGTGCGTGTGGTGGCGCCCACCAGCGTGAACTTGGGGATGTCGATTTTGATGGACCGGGCTCCCGGCCCTTCTCCGATGATGATGTCAATCTGGAAATCCTCCATGGCCGGGTAGAGGATCTCTTCGATGGCGGGATGAAGCCGATGGATTTCGTCGATGAACAGGACATCATGTTCCTCGAGGTTCGTCAAAATGGCCGCCAAATCGCCCCGCTTCTCGATAGCCGGTCCGGAAGTCGCGCGGAATGCGACGCTCAGCTCGTTCGCCAGGATCTGCGCGAGCGTCGTCTTGCCTAAGCCCGGCGGGCCGAACAACAGCACGTGATCCAACTGCTCTTGCCGCTGGCGGGCGGCCTGAACAGCTATCGAAAGGTTCTCCTTGATTTTCTGCTGCCCGACGAACTCCTTGAGGTAACGAGGCCTGAGAGTGTTCTCGAAGACCTTCTCGTCGTCACGGTCGACCGGGTTCATCAGGCGGTTGTCGTCTTCCATGGCATCCTAACCGGAGATCCGCCTCAGGGACCGCCGTAGCAAGTCCTCGAATCGGCCTCCTTGTACTTCCTTCACGACCTGCGCGACGGCTTTCTCCGCCACCGGCCGACCATAACCAAGGTTGACCAGCGCGGAGACGACATCGGACTGCACCGTGGAGACCGGAGTAGCCAGCACAGCTTCTTTTCCTGACTCCGACATCACGGTTCGAACCTTGTCTTTCAGCTCGAGCACCAAGCGCTCGGCCGTCTTTTTGCCGATCCCGGGGATACTGCTCAGCCTCACGACGTCCCCGCCGGCCAGCGCCCGGATCAACTCCTCGCCGGGGAGCCCCGAAAGTGCCGCAATCGCCAGGCGTGGCCCTACGCCCGACACCTGGATCAACATCGTGAAGAGCCGCTTCTCCAGCGTGGTGAGAAAGCCAAAAAGGCTCAAGGTGTCTTCGCGAACATGAGTATGGACATGCAAGCCCACGCTGGAGCCGACGTCACCCAGATCATAGTACGTCGAAAAAGGGATGATAACCTCGTAACCCACACCTGCAATGTCCACGACAATCCGGTCAGTCGATTTGCTGAAGAGAGTCCCTTTGAGCCAGGCAATCATCGTCGAGGATTATAAAGGAAAGGGGGTGGCTTTCCATTGACGATTGACGATTGACGATTGACGATTGGAAAGCGTCATTTTCCATTGCCTGTGCTTCGCCCGCTAATTTCTTAATCGTCAATCGTCAATCGTCAATCGTAAATGTTATAATCAAGGCCCTCTTGGAATCACGGCCCTTCTTTCGAGGTGTCTTTCTCTGGGGGTATCTGAAAATCATGAACCCTGAAGGATTTAACGAAGAAGACTGGCTTGAGACAGACGACAAATTCCACGACCACTGCGGTGTGTTTGGGATTGCGGACAGTCTGGAAGCCGCACAACATGCCTTCCTCGGGCTCTACGGCCTGCAACATCGCGGGCAGGAGTCGGCGGGGATTGTTACGTCGGACGGAAACTGTCTTTATTTACATAAGGGAATGGGGCACGTCGCGGACGTCTTCAACGACTCCGTCCTGGCTCAGCTGCCCGGAAACAGCGCGATTGGACACGTCCGCTACTCGACGACGGGGGGAAGCTCACTGGTTAACGCCCAGCCCATCCGAACCGATTCCAACCGCGGCCCACTGGCACTGGCTCACAACGGCAACCTGGTCAACAGTGTACAAATACGACAGAGGCTCGAAGAGGAGGGCGCCATCTTCCAGTCGACCAGCGACACGGAAGTCATTCTTCACCTCCTGGCCCGCTGCCCGATCGAGGACATGGACAAGGCCCTTCGCAATGTCCTCGGCTACGTCCAGGGCGCTTACTCCCTGGTCGTCCTGGCACCCAGGAAAATGTACGCCATCCGGGATCCCTACGGCGTGCGCCCATTGTCTCTCGGCCGCCTGAACGGTTCTTATGTTGTCGCGTCCGAGACCTGCTCCTTCGATCTGCTCGGCGCCGAATACCTGCGTGATATCGTCCCGGGTGAGATTCTGCGGATCGAGGATGGTGAGCTTTACAGCTCCCGGTTGCCGGCAGCACCGCGACGGGCGTTCTGTATTTTCGAGCACGTGTACTTCAGCCGCCCGGACAGCAAGGTTTTTGAACGAAGCGTCCACAAGAGCCGCTACAAGATGGGACGACAGCTGGCGCGGGAAGCGCCGGTTACCGCAGACCTGGTCGTTCCGGTGCCGGACTCCGGCGTCACGGCCGCTCTCGGTTTTTCCGATGAATCGAAGATCCCGTTTACCATGGGGCTTGTCCGGAACCACTACGTCGGGCGGACCTTCATACAACCTAAACAATCGGCTCGTCACCTGAGCGTGCGGGTCAAGCTGAACCCGGTCAAGGAGCTGTTGAGAAACAAACGGATCATCCTGATTGACGACTCCATCGTTCGCGGTACCACCAGTCGGAAGATCGTGGATATGGTCAGGCAGGCTGGCGCGCGGGAGGTGCACATGCGGATCAGCTCGCCACCCACCATCGCCCCCTGCTATTACGGGATCGATACGCCGACATACCGGGAATTGATCGCCGCAAACAAGAGCGTCGAGGCCATTCGGCAGTTCCTAGGAGCGGATAGCCTGAGTTACCTCTCCCTGGAAGGGATGAAAGCCGCGGTTTCTGACAGCCAGGAATTCTGCTCTGCGTGCTTCGACGAAAAATACCCGATCACCGTCGCTCACGAGCGCCGGCAACGAGGACTATTCGAACTGAAGGAACTGGTACCGCTTGAGAGGGCGGTGGAGAAGGAGTGACTGCGGGTTGCAGGTTGCGGGTTGCGGTTACGGGTTGCCCGCTGCGACCACGGTTGAATCGTCACCTGCAACATGGAACCTGCAACCTGCAACTCGACGGGGGGAGCGGTCGATGAAATACAGCGACAGCGGAGTGGATATTGACCGGTCGAACGAAGCGAAGCGGCGAATCAAAAGTCTGGTCCGTTCGACCTTCACCGAGGCCGTAGTCGGGGACATCGGCACGTTCGGCGGCATGTACCGACCGGATTTCCTTTCCCTCCAAAAGCCGATCCTGGTTTCCAGCGCCGACGGAGTGGGCACGAAGCTGAAAGTCGCCTTCCTCTCAGGTATTCATGATACGGTCGGCATCGATTTAGTCTCGCATTGCACTAACGACATCCTGGTCCAGGGAGCCTTTCCTTTGTTCTTTCTCGACTACATTGCGTCAGGCAGGGTTGAGCCAGCGGTGATTGAACAACTGGTCAAGGGCCTGGCTGAAGGCTGCAGGCAATCTCAGTGTGTGCTGATCGGCGGTGAAACGGCCGAAATGCCCGACTTCTACCAGAAGGGTGAGTACGATCTCGCCGGCTTCATTGTCGGTATGGTCGACGAGTCCAAGCTGCTGGGGAGCCGCAAGGTCGAGCAGGGCGATATCCTGGTTGGCCTGCGTTCTTCCGGCCTGCATACCAACGGCTATTCCCTGGCCCGAAAGATCTTTTTCGATCAAGAAAAGGTCCGCGTTGATTCTTACGTTGAATCTCTGGGTCGGACTGCGGGCGAGGAACTGCTTGCCCCTCATCGGAATTACCTGCCGCTGGTGAAAGAGCTCGTGCAATCGGACGATCTGCACGCAATGGCTCACATCACGGGGGGCGGGATCACCGAGAACCTGGACCGTGTGCTGCCGGCCAATCTCGACGGCGCCGTACAACGCGGCAGTTGGGAAGTCCTTCCGGTTTTCCGCTACCTGAGAGAGCGCGGGCAAGTTGAAGATGAGGAAATGTACCGCACGTTCAACATGGGTATCGGCCTGATCCTGGTTGTTGCCCGCGATCGTCTGAGCCGCGTCGAGGACTACCTCCGAACTCGAAACGAACAGTATTACCTCATCGGGGAAGTCGTACCAGGAACAGGAAAGGTGCGCTACGTATGAAGAACGTCGCGATACTGTTGAGCGGCCGGGGTTCGAACTTTCTAGCTCTTTCCGATGCCATCATTGCCGCGAAGATCCCGGCTCGTATTGCGCTGGTCATTTCCAACCGGCCGGAAGCGCCTGGTTTACAGCATGCCCTTGAAAGGGGCTACAAGGCGATCTGCATCCCCTCGCGAGGAGTCGAGCGAGAAGCGTTTGACCGGATCGTCGTCAGAGAATTGCAGGGCGAAAACGTCGACTTCATTTGCCTCGCCGGCTTCATGCGCCTCTTGAGCAGCTGGTTTATCGCACAATATCCGAACCGGATCCTGAATATTCACCCTTCCCTCCTCCCCGCTTTCCCGGGTGTCCACTCCCAGAAGCAGGCTCTCGACTATGGGGCCAAGGTGACGGGATGCACCGTCCACTTTGTGGACGAGGAACTTGACCACGGACCGATCATCGTCCAGTACCCGGTCCCCGTTTTGGAAGGGGATACCGAAGAGACGTTGTCCGCACGCATCCTGGTGCACGAGCACGAGATCTACCCGGAAGCGCTGAAGATCGTATGCGAGGGACGCTATCGCATCGAGGGGCGGCGTCTGTGCGTCGAGCCGGAACCGCTGCCGGTCGATCTGCAGGGGAGGTGAGGTGAGGAACGCCGCTGACGGCTGACAGCTGAGAAGGTGTGAAGAAATCGCGGGACCGGGGAAGTGGCCCCGAAATCTGTTCGGGTCAACCAATGAGCCCTCAGCAAATGCTTTCATTTCTTCGATTTGTTCGACGCTTGACCCCGAACGGATTTCGGGGCCACTTCCCCGGTCCTGCCGATTTTTTGATTCTCTCACACCTTCTGACCACTGACCGAAATCAAGCAGTGTTCAGGGTCCATCGCCAGCTGCCAGCTGTCAGCGGCTTTCCCTCAACCGAAATACCGCGCGAGCCTCTCCAGTCCTTCCTCCAACCGGTCGTAGTCCGCGGCATAGGAAAGCCGTAGATAACCCTCGCCTCCCGGGCCAAAGTCACTCCCTGGAGTCACGGCCACATGAGCCCGATTGAGAATGTCGAAGGCGAGCTCGTAAGAACAGAGGCCCTTACGCCGGCAGTAGTCCCGCACATCGGCAAAGACATAAAACGCCCCGGTCGGTTCGGCCGCCACCCGGATACCGGCACGAGAAAGACCCTCTACGACTAGATCGCGCCGCCTTCGGTACTCTTGCACCATAGTTTCGACATAACGGTCACACTCTTCTGAAAGAGCAGTGACGGCCGCTGTCTGAGCGAAATGGCAGGCTGAGATGAAGAAATTTTGCTGCATTTTCTGAACAGCACGAACGATGTCCGGAGGGGCGATCACGTAGCCCAGCCTCCACCCCGTCATCGCGTAGAGCTTCGAGAAACCGTTGACTACGGCACAATACTCGGTGAACTCACGGATCGAACGCGCCTGACTGCCGTAGGTCAGTCCGTGATAGATCTCGTCAGACACGGCGAAAACCCCAAGCTCTGCTAGTCGCTCGAGTTCTTGGGAATCGATCAGCGTGCCGCAGGGGTTTGAGGGAGAGTTGATGAGAATCCCGCGGGTACGCGGAGTGATGGCCCCGGCAACCGACCGGGCATTAAGGTGGAATCCGGTTTCCGGCCCGGTGCGAACCATGACAGGAGTTCCGCCTGAAAAGCAAATCAACTGAGGATAACAGGCATAAGCTGGATCGGCCAAGATGACTTCATCCCCGGGTTCGCAGATAGCCATGAAAACCAGAAGCATGGCCGGGCTCGTTCCCGAGGTGACGACTACGCAATCCGGATCGATTTCCGTCGCGTAGTGCCTCTTGTGCCAGCCGGCAATGGCCCTGCGGAGAGGATACAGCCCGAGCGAGTGCGTGTAATGGGTCTGCCCGGCCTGCATCGCTCGAGTGGCGGCCTCGCGAACGGGAGGCGGGGTCTCGAAGCCGGGTTCGCCTACCTCCATGTGGACCACGTCTACACCGTTCCTTTCGAGGCACTGCGCGGCTTCCAGCACCTCCATGACCAGGAACGGCTTGATGTCACGCGCTCTCTGACTTACCAGTGTCACAATCCGGCTCCTCCGCTCAGATTCTATTTCAAAGATCGGGATGTTGAAAGCTTCTTCCGGACTCGATTGACTATCCCGTAATCTATTGGTAGATTGGAATTAACGACCTTCCTCGTCTTCCCGAAATCTCAACTCAAGGAGTCACGTATGGGTATTCTGGCTTGGGTCGCTTTCGGCCTGGTTGTGGGTGTGATCGCGAAGCTTCTAATGCCGGGACGAGATCCGGGTGGCTGCATCATCACCATGTTGATCGGCATCGCCGGTTCGCTTCTCGGCGGGTTTGTGGGCAAAGCCATTGGGCTTTACTCGAATGAGGTCTCCGGCGGGGGCTTCATCATGTCGATCCTCGGCGCGATTCTTCTGCTGCTGATCTACCGATTTACCTTCGCGCCGAAAGGGCCCGTCACCTAGCCCTAATTGGTGACCACGCTCGTAATTCGCCTGTAAGACGTTGAAACATAAAGGAGTACTCTGAGGTCTGGCACCAATTTCCGCAGCTGGAGGCAGAGTCGAAGGCCTGAAAGGCCGCCAACATAATAGCCCAGGCCGAAGCGTCTTTTGCGTAGGCCTGGGTTATCAGTCAAGGATGTCTGAGATCGTACAGTCCAAGACGACCTGCAGCCCTGAAGGGGCGTAGCAACTCGCGGCCGTGCAATCTGTTACGCCCCTTCAGGGCTGGTGCTTGTGCTTGGATGCTAACCCAGGCCTACGCAACAACGCTTCGGCCTGGGCTATTATGTCGTCGGCCTTTTAGGCCTTCGACTCTGCCTCCCGCTGGGAAATTGGTGCCAGACCTCGCAATTCGCGCTTTATTTTCAATGCGTTACAGGTGAATTACGAGCGTGTCACTAATTAGGTCCTAATTAGGTCTGTCGATCTTCGGCGCGATTCTTCTGCTGCTGATCTACCGATTTACCTTCGCGCCAAAGGCCCCGTCACCTAGCCTAATTGGTGACACGCTCGCAATTAGCCTGTAAGACGTTGAAAAATAAAGGAGTACTCTGAGGTCTGGCACCAATTTCCGCAGCTGGAGGCAGAGTCGAAGGCCTGAAAGGCCGCCAACATAATAGCCCAGGCCGAAGCGTTTTTTGCGTAGGCCTGGGTTATCAGTCCCAAGAAGACCTGCAGCCCTGAAGGGGCGTAACAACTCGCGGCCGTGCAATCTGTTACGCCCCTTCAGGGCTGGTGCTTGTGCTTGGACTGATAACCCAGGCCTACGCAAAAGAACGCTTCGGCCTGGGCTATTATGTTGTCGGCCTTTCAGGCCTTCGACTCTGCCTCCCGCTGGGGAAATTGGTGCCAGACCTCGCAATTCGCGCTTTATTTGGCCTTTCAGGCCTTCGACTCTGCCTCCAGCTGCGGAAACTGGTGCCAGGACCTCGCAATTCGCGCTTTATTTGGCCTTTCAGGCCTTCGACTCTGCCTCCGGCTGCGGGAAATTGGTGCCAGACCTCGCAATTCGCGCTTTATTTGGCCTTTCAGGCCTTCGACTCTGCCTCCAGCTGCGATTGGTACCAGACCTCGCAATTCGCGCTTTATTTGACCTTTCAGGCCTTCGACTCTGCCTCCAGCTGCGGAAATTGGTGCCAGACCTCGCAATTATCGCTTTAGTTTCAACGCTTTACAGACGCATTACGAGCGTGTCACCAATTAGGGCGAGCGCAGGACTGCCGGCTTGAGCGTCCAGGCCTGCAGCCGGGCGAGATCGAGCAACTCCGGGGCCCGAAAACCTTTCGGATGGATGACCCAGCCGTAGGTTTTCTCCGGGTCCCTGGTCACGTAGTCGCGAAACTCGGGATTCCCCTTCTTGATCGCCACGGCTCCGGTTCCACCCGCGTCTGACGCCAGTGTGGCAGCGAAGTCCTCCAGCGAAAGCATGTCCGAGCCGAGCCAGACCGTCGCCGGTAGCCGCCCGTGGGCTTT
>Ga0105104_10001930_pt1 | contig 15357 bp, 10 predicted proteins | sample PPLLaktember2015_3_FD_87034 | JGI IMG/M metagenome (GOLD analysis project Ga0105104, IMG submission 87034) | Freshwater sediment microbial communities from Prairie Pothole Lake near Jamestown, North Dakota, USA - PPLs Lake P7 Core (6) Depth... | ecosystem: Environmental > Aquatic > Freshwater >... | reverse complement strand
GCCGATCTAGGGGACTACGCGTTACAGAGCCGCGCACGGAGTGGCGGGCTTCCGCCTGGAGCCGGGTCGGCGAGTCACTCAACCGCCGCTGCGTTGGGTGGTCCCGCTTACTCCGCTCTCAGGCTGCTCCGCGGAAAGCGCTTCGCGGCCCTCCCGCTGCGTGCGCGGCTCCGTAGCACGACTCCGCCTCGTCGTAGTGAGCCTTTTCCAGGCGCGTGCCCGCTACTCGGCTTTCATGGTCGGGCTCTGCATCACCGGCGTTTCAAAGTGGCTGGCCGCGAGCCATTTTCCGTCCTTCTTCACGTACACGGAGCTGGCCACTACGTCGGCTGGAACCTTGTTTCCCTGGCACGTTGCGTCCTGCTTCGCTTTGTAGGTCACAATCACAGTTTCCGGGGTGATTTCATGCACCTGCCAGTCCGAAAGCGAGAAGCTGCGGACCTCACAAGGAGAGGCGGTCATCTCCTTGATAACCTGTTCCTTGCCGGCGGTGATTCCCATCGGACTGACTCCCACGGTGTTGTCCGCCAGGTTTTGCCGGAAGGGATCGGTCTGCTTATTCTTCCACGCTTCCCAAAGGCTTTTCTCTATGGCCGTCACATCCGACTTCACGTCCTGTGCCACCAACGAGCCGCCGGATATCACAGACAGGCAGACGACCACGAAGGCTGCTAAAAGACGACTCTTCATATTATCCTCCTTGTTAACAGGGAATGCTTTATGCTAACTCTTGGCAACACGAAAGATCAAACCGGCGGCCGGGGTCCCGCCGAACAAACACCCAGGAGTTGAAGCGAGGCGGACCTCGGAGTATTCTCCTCCGAGCAGAAGACAAGGCGGCCCGCATGAAAACGACGTTTGAAATCCTCCTCCTCGTTCTCCTCGCCACGAGCTGCCTGCTTGTCGCCGCTCAAAATGCCCCACCGCAGTCAAAGCCAGGATTCCGAGTTGCGGTGAACATGGTGCTCGTCAACGTGAGCGTGACCAGTGCTGAAGGCAAGCGGCAGCCGGGGTTGCAGCCTGAGCACTTTGAGCTGTTCGAAGACGGCGTTAAGCAGGACGTCAAGTACTTTCGGTCATCCGAAGCGCCATTTCATGTGGCCCTGTTGGTGGATTCGAGCGGCAGCACTACCCGCAAGCTCGGCCTGATTCGCAAGGCAGCCGATCGGTTCCTCGGAAAACTCACGCCCGAGGATCGTGTGTCCGTTATCGATGTGGCCGGCCGCGTGCAGGTGGTCCAAGGATTTACGACCGACCGGCGCCTTCTATCCCGACAGTTGCGCCGCATAGGGACGACGACGGAGAACGGAACCTTGCTGCGCGACGCTATCCTCCAGGTTCTCGCCGACCTCTTTCGTGGGATCGAGGGCCGGAAGGCGGTCGTCTTCCTCACCGATGCGCAAGACGCCGGCAGCAAGTGCCGGATCGAGCAACTGAAGCAGGCGGTGTACGTGAGCGATGCTGTTTTGTACGCCCTCCTGGTGAACACCGAGGCGGATTTACAGAAGGCCATGGAAAGGGCTGAGGCCGGGTTTTCACGGATGGCATTGGTCGTCGAGGCGAGTTCCGCCGATAGGGTCGAGGATGTCAGAGAAGCGGCCCGATTTCTGGTCGATCTGCTCCCCGCCTCCGTGCAGATCTGCCTGGCCGAACACCGGGCTCCGCGGCGGGCAATGCTTCTCCTGCCTTACACCGATCACCGGGCGCAAGTGAAAGAATCACTTGCCCACGCAAGCGTCCAGCCACGTCTGACCGACACGGTCTCCTCCTGGAAGGCGCCGGTATCGACGATCCTCCTTACGGACAGCAGCTCGGACCTGCCCCAGCGCATACAAGCGGACATCCTTGGTCAAGGCACAATTCTCGTCCTGGGAAAAAGGGCAGCCGAGGAGTGGCAGAAAGATCTGAGAGAATTCGCCCGCCGGATTCCTGCTCCCTCCGATCTCCGACAGTCGCTAAAAGAACTGCCGGCCAAGTACCGCGATGGGCGCCAGGAGATCACCGCGCTTTGTGACCATTCCGGCGGCCGCACTTTCGACCTCTTGGGGATGTCCGATCTCGATACCTTCTATCAGCAGGTTGCTGAGGAATTGCGGCGAACCTACTCACTCGGTTACTACTCCCAGGCTGCTCCGGGCCAGTATCACCGCCTGGAAGTCAAATTGTCGAAGGCGAGTCAGGCGAACATCCGTTCCCGGCGCGGTTTCCTCGTCCCTTGAATCAAGAGGGTCCTAAGGCCTGAAGGGCCGGACAAGCAAAAGCCGATTACGAGCACGAAGCACGAGCACGAGCACGAAAAGCAAGCCGAATCCTGCCGTTTTTCGTGCTGGTGCTCGTGCTTCGTGCTCGTAATCGGCTTTTGTTTTTACCGGCCCTTTTTCAAAGCCCTTGCCCCGCGGCTCGTTCGGCCTGCCACAAATGCCGGCGCTGGTGGGCGGTTAGAATTGCGAAGCAGGAGAACAGGTTGTAACGGACCCGGGAATTGAACGGGGATGTGATCTTCAGCCTGTTGAGATCCAAACCTTCGGCGACGGTCATTTCGGCCTCGAGCTCCGACTGCAACTCGCCGAAGCGGGCAAGCACCTTCTCCTTGGAAGCGGCCACTGGCACGAAGGCCGTAGCCGTCTTGACCCGCATCCGCCTCACCGGAGGTTCCACGATCCATGCCAGGAGCCGGCCGATCAGGTCTTTCCGGTATGGCCCGACCTGCCTGGCCCCCTGCTCGCGGCCACGGCGCAGCTGCTCACGGATCAGGGGCAGGAACTGCTCGGTCGTCAGATTGAGATGCACCAGACACTCGGCCGCAGACCAGCCTCCGTTCTCCGGCGTTCTGCTCCATCGTCCTTCCTCGATCGAACTCGCCAATCGCTGCGCTCGTGCCGTTGCTTGCCGCAGTTCCTCACGAAGCTTCTCCATCCCATTTTCGAGCTCAGCCTTCATGAATCCATCATAGCGCTGTCGCTGCGGAACAAGTCGGCCCGGGCGGCTTCCGAAATCGCCGCGCCGGCCGGGTGCTTGAGCTTTCGCTCGATTGAGATGGCGTAAAAGCTTTCGACGATTGACTCAAGACCGGCGCGGCTTCAAAGGATTCATCGGTTTTATGGATGCTTGTATTTAAACTTCCTCCATTTCAAAGTGTAACCGGTGCCGATTAACCGCCGTCCTAAGCGATGAAACGGAAAGGTGGAGAGGAGATAATGGACATTCAGTTATTCCCGTTTGAGCAGTACTGGTGGTTTTACCTGGCCTTCACTGGGTTTGTCATGCTGCTGCTGGCCCTGGACCTGGGCGTCTTCCACCGCCAGGCTCACCGGGTGTCGCTGCGGGAGGCGACCGTTTGGAGCATCGTCTGGGTGGTGCTCGCCCTCAGCTTCAATTACCTGTTCTACCAGTACGCGCTGTGGACGTTCACGAGCGACGCGCGCCTGAACACCATCCCCGGCTTTGTGCCGGACGAGGCGGCCCGGCAGGTCGGACTGGAGTTCCTGACCGGCTACGTCATCGAGAAAGCGCTTTCAGTCGACAACATTTTCATATTCGTCCTGGTATTCAGTTACTTCGCGATTCCGGCCCAGTACCAGCACCGGGTCCTGTTCTTCGGGATCATTGGTGCCCTCGTCTTCCGGGCCATTTTCATCGGCATCGGGGCCACCCTGATCCAGTATCACTGGGTGGTGGTCCTGTTCGGGGTTTTCCTCATAGTGACTGGGGTGAAGATGCTGGCGGTGCCCGACAAAGGCATTCACCCCGAGAAGAATCCGGTGATGCGATTGTTTCGACGGCTGGTGCCCGTCACCCCGGAGGCACACGGTCAGAAATTCTTCGTCCGGCTGGCGGGTCGGGTCCATGCCACTCCCTTGTTCGTGGCGCTGTTGTTTGTGGAGATGAGCGACATTGTTTTTGCGGTCGACTCGGTGCCTGCGATCTTCGCCGTGACCCGTGAGCCGCTCATCGTTTTCACGACAAACGTTTTCGCGATTCTCGGACTGCGGGCCCTCTACTTCGTGTTGGCCGGAGCGGTGGAGAAGTTCTATCTCCTGAAATACGCCCTGGCGCTCGTCCTGATGTTTGTCGGCGTAAAGATGGCGTGGTTGAACGACTGGTTTGGCGGGAAGTTCCCGATCGACTGGTCGCTGGGGATTATCGGGGCGTTGATTGGGACCGCCGTGGCGCTCTCGTTGATATTCCCGAAGCGTCTGAGCAGTGAATCAGCGTAGGTGGTCGAAGAACAATGGGAGGCAGTTAATTGTGGCCGGACTCTCCAGCTCCAGAGTCCGGCGTATCTGCCAGGGAACGCCTGGGCGGGAAGGAAGAGATCTGGAGCGCAGGCGTCCCTGGGAGCGCAGGCGTCCCTGGGAGCGCAGGCGTCCCTGGGAGCGCAGGCGTCTCGCCTGCACTGGGGGCGCAGGCGTCCCCCCTGCGATGCCGGGTCGATTGTGCATCGCAGGCGAGACGCCTGCGCCCCCAGTGCAGGCGGGACGCCTGCGCTCCCAGGGACGCCTGCGCTCCCAGGGACGCCTGCGCTCCCAGGGACGCCTTCGCAGCCAGCTGGACTTGATGCGGATACCGGGTTTCGGTATTTCCTGCGTCGCGCGGGAACATGCTGCCGAAGTGCGCTCAAGCTCCGCGCCCCCCTTACTCCGCCCGCAAGACTCGACCGGGCTCAATCCGCAGCACTCGCAGTGCAGGCGCAAGGCAGGCAAGACCGCACGTCGCCAGGATGAACCCGACGACGATGAGGTAAATGACCGGTTGTGAGGACGTGTTGACAGTCAGGTAAGAGGAAAGAAACGGCTTAAGACCAAGAAAAAGGGCGAAGCCGAGTAGAACGCCGGTCGAGCCGAGGAGCAAACCCCGAGAAACGACCCACCCCGAGAGATCGTAGGGGCTGGCACCCAGGGCCAGGCGGATCGCAATGTCCCGGCTCCTTTGAGTCACGAACAGAGAAAGCACTCCTATGAGCCCGGCTATGACGAGGAAAAGTGCCAGCGCAGCGACGCCCAGCGTCCAAACGGCCAGGGTTCTCTCGACCGATAGCCGCGCGGCTACCACCTGCTCCAGGGTTGAAGAGTTCAGCAGCGCCACCCCGCGCATGTCCTGTCCTAGTTCGCCTCTAACAAATCTCACGAGCTCCGCCAGAGGCAGTGAAGATCTGGCGAGAAGCACGATTTCCGGAACCGACGAACGCGCGAGGGGAAGATACAGGAAGGGACGAGGCTGTTCGTTGAGATCGATGGTCTTGGAGGCCTTCGCCACTCCAACAATCACATACGGGGTCTCTTCCTCTCCCAGCGTAAGCCGCTGACCAACGGGACTCTGTCCGGGCCAGTACTGAGCCGCCATCACCTGGTTCACGATCACTTCCCTTGAATGATCCTCACCCCCGAATGTCCTGCCCTGCAAAAGAGGAAGGCGCAGGACTTGGAAGTAGTCTTTTGAGACCTCTTCGAACGCCATTCGCCTCTCCCCCAAGGGCGTCTCGGCTCGCACCCGGATCTGCTTCATGGAACCGCCAAGTGGTTCTTGTCCCGCCAGTGAGGCTTCCCGGACGCCCGGAACCGTCCTTACGAACTGAAGCAGTTGGGCACGCGCCACTTCCCGCTGATCCGGCGGCAAGGATTGGGAATCCAGCCTGATTACCTGAACCCCGTGTATGTCAAAGCCCGGATTAATGCTGCCCAGCTGGCGGAGTTGCTTGAGAAAAAGCGCGCCGCTTGTGAGGACGACTACTGCCAGACTGACCTGAACAACGATTACCGCCCTCCTGACCCCGAATGTGCCGGCTTGTCCCACTGACCTGGTTTTCAGGGAACCCGCCAATGAGACGGACGAGGCTCGAATCGCCGGGTAGAGTCCGACCGCCAGGATAGTCAACAGAGCGATGAAGGCGAGTACGACGACAACACGCGCATCCAGCCGAGTCTCGAAATCGAGATGGAAGATCGGCGCTACCGAGGGCAGGTGGCGAGTTGCCAAGGATGCGAACAGAAGAGCGAGTGCGTCGGCAGCGGCAGCAATGATGAGCGATTCAGCGATCAGCTGGCCCACGAGGCGGCTCCTCTTGGCGCCCAGCGCCATCCTGACGCTCAATTCAGAGCCGCGCTTTTCGCCACGCGCCAGGAGAAGGGCCGTCGTATTGAAACAAGCTACGAGAAGAAGGACCAGCGATCCGGCGAAGAGGAACGAAAGCACGGAAGTGACCGCCTTTCGCCGTCCCGGGTAGAATCTCGCTTCGTCGGCTCTGATCACAACCGCGCCGCGATTCTGATTGGTATCGACGTGGGTCCTCTCGAGGTCTCTAGCTCGCGCTTGGACAGCCACTCGGACCTGTTCAAGGGAAGCGCCGGCGTGCAGACGGCCCAGGCACATCAGCCACGGAACCCTGAGCGAGAGAAGGTCCATCCTCCAGAGTCGTGGTTCGAGGCCGAGCGGCAGCCAGATGTCTGCCCGTCCGTACCAGTCTAAGAGGACTCCCCCAAACTCCGCCGGCGTCACGCCCACAATTCGTGCTTCCAGTTCGTTGATCCGGATGACCTTGCCCAACACGTCTCGGGCGCCGCCAAAGCGCGCCTGCCAGAGGCGGTCGGAAATGACCACAGCAGGCACCGCTCCTCCGGCATCGTCTTCCGCTTCAAGCGCCCGCCCAAGCTGGGGCCTCACACCGAGAAGCGAAAAGTAGTTTGGCGCGACCAGTTCGCCCGTAACTCTCTGAGCTTCCTCCGCTGAGGCAAGCGTGATCGGGAGTCGCGCATAGACGGTGAGATCCGAGGAGTTGTGGAGGCTCTCCTTGAAATCGAGATAGTCCGGATACGCTACAGACTGGTAGTCGATCTTCGCGGTTGACCGGTCATCCCCGTAAATTGCAAACAAGGCCGACGGATCAGAGACGGCAGGCAGAGGGCGATACAGAACGGCATCGATCAGGCTGAACACGACCGCGCATGCACCGATCGCCAACCCCAGCGAACCGATCATCAGCAGGCTGGAGTATCGGTCGCGAGCAGTGATGCGGATGCCGATACGGAAGTCCTGGAAAAGAGTCTGCACGAAACGTCGGCAGCCATTGAGCACTCCGATCATAGTCGGCCAATTGTGGAGCACTCGAGGAGCACGATCAAGATGGTAGCTCGCTACAAGGTCTCCGAGCGACCCTGCGGTTCTGAGCCAGCCCCAAGGGGATTAGCGCGGACGAGCCCATAACAGAGCCGCCCCGATTGGTCACGGTATTTTCAACGTCTCAATGACCGCATCAAACTGTTCACAGAAGCGGTCGAAACCAGCAGCAGGCGCCCTGCCGAAGAAGAGAGCGGTCGTGTTTTCACTCCCCACCCAGGTCAAGTATTCGCCCATCGGCTGGCCTTTGTCCGTGTACTCCCCCCTGCAACTCAGGGCAATCCTTCCGCCGACTTTCCGTGCCCGGAGCGTTTCCATGTTGATGCGGTAGTCCGACATGCCCTGGCTGACCCGTTGAGCCGCCTTCGGTTCGACCTCAGCCCTCAGCCTCTGCACGATCGCCTCTGGCGATGGGTCTAGAGCCTTCGCGGCGTATCTCTTGAAGTAGAGTGCCGTGACCCCTTTCGGATCCGGCCCGTTCAACCAAGCCGTGGTCTCCCGATCTCCCCAGCGAAAGGCCCGCTGAATGCCCCAAGCCAGCGGCAAGGTGAAGGAGACTCCCATCTCTTCGTCGAGATAATCCTGTCCTTCCGACTTCCCCGCTCTGGCAACCGGGACGAAAATCGGCGCTTCGCCCATGGCGTTTGGGCGTGCGGCAGTTGTCTTTTCAACAAAGAGAATCGCGTCAAAGCAGTTGCGCACGGCCAGGTTCGCAAAGAAGCTGCCCGCGGATTCGTCCTTGTAGACAGCGCCGATCGAGCGGGTATCGTGGAACTGGCCAAGCCACTTCTCCAATGGGCTTCCGCTTGGCGCCTGGCGCAAGTCGAGCGCCAGAATCGGAATGCCGGTAGCCGCCAAGGTCGCGTCCAGGCTGCCTCGCGGGGCGGGCGGAACCGTGAAATTCTCAAGCTTCTTGCCTATCGCTTGAAATGAGCCCTGGTTGAATGCAAAACCGAACACCACCATCTGGTCGCCATACATCTTGCTCAGGAACGAGCCCATTGGGTGAAATCCCAGGCCCCCGCGGGCGACGTGGAGGTTGTGCGCCCACAGGACGATTTTTGCACCAGGCGACTGGTCGAGGATCCACTTTACGTTCGCCGCCATGCTCTCGTCCCTGGTAACTTCGTTGCCGACCATCTGGAGGCACTGCATCACGACGCGGGCGTTCTGGAGAGCCCATTGCGACTCCTGCCGGCTAATACCCTTCTTCTCGTATTCCGGAATTCCCTGCTCCAAATGCTCGAGAACCTTCTTCCAGGCCGCACGCGTGGCCGGTCCCTCGTCGGTTCCCCGGTTGTCCGGGCCACCGACGTAGCGCATTTGGAGGCTCTGGCCGCCGCTGTGGAACGTCTGCTTGTCGGGGGAAACCTTGTAGCCTTCACCGCCGGTGTAAAATCCCGTTGTCACGGCCGTTTCAAACTCAAAATCGAACCTTGTCTCATTGACGTAGGGCTCCCCGTCCAATTCGACTTTCAGTCCATCGAACCAGGCGGCGCCGTCTCCGGTGTGCAGAGCGCCGAAATTGATGTTGACCGCATCCGCCGCTACGGGCAGCTCGATTTCATAACGTGTCCAGTCGGTCGTCCCCGTGACTCCGCGGTCCTGCATGTTGTCAAAGGCCAAGACCTGGCCGTCCTTCCCGTCCACCCGCCACCAGAGGCCGGCAAAGCCTCGCGTCATGTCTGCCGTCTTGATGTAACCGCTAAAGCGCACCCGTTTGCCTGCCGCCTTCTCGACCGGGAAGCCACCGGTGGCCACTCCAAACCCGCGCCCGGCAGCGGTCTGTTGCTTTGTGGCGGACTTCACGAGCGAGGATGCCGTGCGCACGTCCCCGAAGTATTGTGGATCATTCCTGGCCACAAAGCCGTCGACAATCTCGAGCGCCACATTCGGAGTCTGCATGTCGAATCCTGTGAATTCGAGCCGGCCCTTGCCGGACTTGTTAAACTCCCGCATCCACAGGATCATGTTCAGGACTTCCTCAGTGTCCCACGTCCAGAAGTACATGCCCTTGAGAAGCTGCTTCGGATCGCCCCGACCGTTCAGGACGTAGTCATTCAGGCGATAAGCTTCCGGCATGTTTGCTTCGATCGAGAAGATCGTGAAACCCATTTCGGTCGCCAGGAACTCGAGCATGCGGTGCTTGAGCTGGAAGAACTCCCGCGTGCCATGGGTCGCTTCCCCGAGCGCGACGATGCGGGCATCGCCGATAACCTTCTTCAGCGGCTGCATGTCGGCAAAACCGTGCCCCGCCTCGACGGTGTCCAGCCGAATCGCCTGAGCCGCGATGGTTTTTTCTATTTCGTTGCCCGCCGCTTGGCCCGACGATTCTGCAAAGGTGACCATACGGGGCACCGCCGTGACCGAGAAGGCGATCATCAGCTGCGCAGCGATCAGCGGGGCGGCCCTCAGCCGCAGGACATTGGCCGCCCGCTGGCGTGACTTGTCCAACAGACTCTCAACGCGGCGGCGCAACAGCTTTCCCCGCTCGGTTGCGCCGGAAGCGACCAGCGAGCGACGGCCCGTCCAGCTCCACTCCGCCATGTTCGTCAGGCAAGTGGCGTACTCGCGCGGCTCTCGGGTAATCGAAACCACCAGATCGTCGCAGGCCATTTCGCGCTCCAACTCGATCTTGCGGGTGATCCACCGGACGAGGGGGTTCCACACGAAAAGCGCTTCAATCACTCTCTGGACGAACAAACCATAGTCGTCCCACCGCGCCAGATGCGCCGCTTCGTGCAGGCCGATGTTCTCCAACTCCCGGTCCGTGAACCGCTCGAACAGGCGGGCGGGAATCAGGATCGCCGGGCGGTGCGGCCCCACCGCCATCGGAATCGAGATGTCGGAGCAACTGAGCAGGCGAACGTGCTGCCGCCTGGAACCGCATGCCGAGAGCCACTCCTGGGCTCGGCGTTGCAGATCCGCCGGCGCCGGGCTCGCCCGCCTCTTGCGATGCTCGAGAACGAGAGATGAGACCGCCATTCGGGCGGCCATCAACCCGCTCGAGAAGGCGAGGGTCAGGAAGAGCAGCTGCGGCAAGGCCCCAACGGTGAGCCGAATAGGAAACGCCGCGCCGGCCGCTGGTCGATCGTCTTTGTCTGCCAAGAAGACCGAGGAGGAACGATCGGCAAGCGGGGACGGCGCCGGCGGAGATTCACGTAACGCGTCCGGGCGGGCCATTGCCGGAGAATGGGCTTTGGCCTCTGCCTGGGTCGGAAGGTCAGGCAACTTCGAAGGAGCTGATGCGTCAGTCAGGTAGAAAAGAGGCGAGGCGATCACCAGGGCAAGTGTGACCCACCAGACGAGGTAACGAGTGGCGGCATTAAGCGCCTGCTTTGGCAGGATGCGCAGCAGCAAAGCGACCGCGATCGTGAGCAACCCGCCGAGCACCAAACCGTTGGCGAGGGCGGCTAGTACCTGATTCATGATTCCTCCTCAATCCGCTTGCGCAGACGAGCCAACTCCTCCGGATCGATCGTCCCGGCCTCTATGAGATTGAGGACCAGCTGCTCCGGTGAACCCTCGAAAAACCGGCGCAACAGGTGGGTAACGGCGTGTTGTCTGGCCTGCTCGCGGCCTACGACCGGTCGGTAAACGAACGCCCGGCCCTGTTTGAAATGCTTCAGGTACCCCTTGTTCTCCAGGATGCGGAGGGTCGTCAGCACTGTGGAATAGGCCAGAGGCGTGTCTCCCGAGAGGCATTCCACGACCTCAGCCACGGTCGCCCCCCCTCGATCCCAGATCACGTCCATCAACCGCAGCTCAGCATCGGTAAGACCGGGCGTCTTCTTCCTGGCCACTGGCGACTCTCCTTCCCATTAAGGAATTAATAGGCGAAGCATATGCTTCGCCTTCGCGGCCTGTCAATTAAAAAATTAATAGTAGATAGTTAGTTAGAGGCTGGAGTCGCGTTACAGAGCCGCGCAGGGAGTGGAGGGCCGCGAAGCTGGAGTCGCGTTACAGAGCCGCGCACGGAGTGGAGGGCCGCGAAGCGTTTTGTGCGGAGCGAGTCCCGGAGCGAAGTAAGCGGGACCACCCAACGAACATTCAAGGGCACGTTGGGTGGTCCCGCTTACTCCGCTCCAGGCTGCTTCGCTGGACAACGCTTCGCAGCCCTCCACTCCGTGCGCGGCTCTGTAACGCGACTCCAGCTTCTACGGAATTTTCAAGGTCTCGATAATCACGTCAAACTGCGTAATGAAAGGCACGGCATTGGCGGCCGGGTTGCGGCCGAAGAACTGGGCAAAGGCGATTCCACTGTCCACCCAGGTGAGGTACTCGACCATCGGCTGGCCGTCTTGCGTGTACTCCCCGACGCAGCTCAACGCCGGTCGTCCGCCGATAGTTCTCTCGCGGCACGCCTGGGCGTCAATCCGGTAGTCAGACAACCCCTCACCGATCCGCTGGGTCGCCTTGGGACCGACTTCTTCTCGCAGTCTCTGGCGTGTGGCATCCAGCGAAGGGTCCAAGGGTTCTTCGAAAATCCGGAAATATAGCGCGCCAAACGGTTTCGACTCCCGATCGTTGAAGTAGGCGGTGGTCTCCTGGTTTCCCCACCGAACGGCAGTCGGCAACCTCCAGCCGAGTGGCAGCGTCAGTGAGACACCGGTTTCTTCGTCCAGGTATTCCTGCCCGTCCTCATGGTCGACCCGGGTGAAGATATTCGTTTCGTTGGCCCGGGCCGCTGTTGTCTTCTCGATAAAGAGCAAGGCGTCGTAGCACTCGGTAACGGCCAGGTTTGCCAGGTAATTTCCTGCCTCCCCCTACGAGTAGACCGCTCCAATCGAGCGGGTAGAGTGCGGCTGACTAAGCCAGACCGACAATGCGCTGCCAGCCGGAGCTTGGCCGACGTCGAGTGCGAGAATGGGGATTCCCGCTGCTGCCAGAGTTGCGTCGAGGCTGTCCGCCGGAGCCAGCCCGACGGTAAAGTTCTGCAGTCCCTGGGGTCCAATAGCCTGAAATGAACCCTGATTGAAGGCAAAACCGAAGACGACCATCTGGTCTCCGTATATCTCGCGCAAGAATGAACCCATGGGACGGAAACCCAGTCATTTCCACGCTTTTCATGTGACGCCCTTGCCATTAATCAATTAATACTTGGGAGCTTAGATCCGGCCGATTGACGTGTGAATGGGAACATCCATACTATGCAACCGAAGGTGGCACGGTTGCCCAATCGAACCCAACAAGTCGAAAACTGGCTCGATCGCCTCTACATCTCTGCAGAGGGCGCGACTCTTCGCGAGGAGGACCGGCGAAAGGCGATCGAAGTCGCGGCCATTCTCGAGGAAATTGAGCGTGCGGCCAGGCGGCTGAGCCGCCGTAAATCGATCGTGCTGGTTGACGCTGCCGCCGGTAAGTCATACGTCGGGCTTCTCGCCGCCCAATTGGTCTTCGATCCGCTTGGCCTGAGTGCCAAAGTGATTCTTCTCGAGAGGAACGACCGCCTGATAGGGCTGACCCGCGCTGCGATCGCACGCCTTGAAACACACATCCCGATCGAATGCCGGATGGGCGACGTCTCGGACCCGACGCTGTGGCCTGAGCAGCCGGACATTGTCGTGGCCCTTCATGCCTGCGGTCGGGCATCGGACACGATCATCGAACGCGCGACAGGCTGCAGAACCCACCTGCTCCTCCTGGTGCCGTGTTGTACGAGTGACGCCGTGCCGGCAGCGGCGCACGCCGAGGAGGAAGCGGTCCGCCTTGCTATTCCCCGCCAGGCGCCGGTCCGTCGGCGCTTTATTCAGGCGCTGGTTGACGCGGACCGCACCCGGCGCCTGGAAGCGGCCGGGTATCGGACCGAGGTGGTGGAATTCGTCGGCGCGACCGTCACGCCCCACAACCTGCTCTGGCGGGCGCGGAGGCGCAAGTCAGCCGACGGGTGAGCTGGAGTCGCGTTACAGAGCCGCGCACGGAGTGGAGGGCTGCGGAGCGCTTTCTGCGAAGCAGCCTGAGCGGAGTAAGCGGGACCACCCAACGAACCCTGGAGCGCGTTGGGTGGTCCCGCTTACTCCGCTCCAGGCTGCTTCGCAGAAAGCGCTCCGCAGCCCTCCACTCCGTGCGCGGCTCTGTAGTGCGACTCCAGAGCCAAACTGACGGTTCGAAGGCCGAGCCCCAGGAGCTGGCGGTCCATTGACACTTCAATCCCCTTATTTGCGATGTTAATAAATTCTCCTATTTGACCTTTTCACCGCTCCCGCACGATAATTGGTTCAGAGAGGAACCCGCGATTATCGCGTGTCCCCAATTCAATTCACGGCTTCCCAGGCCACGGTCGCACGTTTTTGTTCGCCTTTTGAACTGACGCCCTTTTTGTTCCCACACACGGCAGACCGCTGAAAGTTCAGAGCGAAACAAGGACGAGCTTGAGGAGGAAGTTTATGAGCTCAGGCAGTTGTTCCAGGTTTCTGGCAGTGCTTTGTTGCCTCCTGGTCCTCGGCGCCGCACCATTGTTGGGGCAGAGCGCACGTGGCACGATAACCGGAACTGTGACGGACTCGAGCGCGGCGGCGGTTCCCGGTGTGGAAGTCACAGCCACGAACGTCGGAACCGGCGATGAGACCAAGACGCTGACCACCGACGTCGGGCTTTACCGAATTCCCTATGTGGTTCCCGGCAAATACAAGGTCACGGTCTCCATGGCTGGATTCCGGACTTCGGTGCAGGAGAACGTTAACGTCCAGGTTGCACAGACGGTCACAGTCGATTTCGTTCTGCAGGTCGGCGGAGTCGCGGACGAAATCACCGTCTCGACCGAAGCGCCGCTATTAGAAAAATCAACGTCCGAGATCGGCACGGCAGCAACCGAACTGGAGGTCCATACCTGGCCGATTCTGGTCGGCGATGGGACCCGTCAGCTTCAGGACTTTGTCTTTCGCAGTATGCCCGGAACACAGGGCAGCACCTGGGAGGGCTCGATCAACGGAGGTCAGTCATTCGCGCACGAGATCCTGATAGATGGGATTTCGATCGGACGAATGGACATTAACGGCGGCAGCAACAATGAATTCACTCCGACCGTAGATGCCGTGAGTGAGTTCAAGCTGCAGACCGGTGCGACATCCGCGCAGTATGGAAACTCCCAGACGGGTTTGACGAACTTTGCCCTGAAGGGAGGGTCGAACGAGTTCCATGGGACGGCGTTCTGGTTCCATCAGAACGAAGCGTTAAACGCGAATTCGTGGGGCAACAACGCGGCAGGCGAAGACAAACGTCCCTTCCGGCTGCACAATTTCGGGGCGAGTGTCGGGGGGCCGATTATCAGGGATAAGACTCACTTTTTCTTCTCCTATGAAGGCAACCGGAACACGAATTACAACCTGGGCGGTTTTGTCGACAGCCTGCCGATTCCAGCCTTCAACACGGGAGACTTTTCGCGGCTGCTCGACCCCAACTTCACAAAGGATGCCCGTTCCGGCACCGCAGTCGGCCAGGATGCTTTGGGCCGGCCGGTGATCTTCGGGCAGGTTTATGACCCAGCCAGCTCACGCCAGCTGGGGGACGGATCCTGGATACGTGACCCATTTCCAGGTAATGTCATCCCCACGAACAGGCTGAGTCAACTCACGCAGAACATCCTGCAATTTGCGCTTCCGCCCCCGTTTCTGGACCAGCTCCGCAACAATACTCCCCGCGTCTCAGGGTGTTGTCCGGTCCTGAATATCGACAATTACAGCACGAAAATTGACCATGTCGTGAATGAGCAGCACAAGCTCAGCGGCGCCTTCGTGTACAACGATCGTTATCGCCTGCGCTATGGCGGTTCGACCTTTCAACTGCCTGATCCGCAGATTCCTGGATCGCCCTTGGCAGGAGACAAGACCCAAACCACTCCGGGCTGGATCATGCGCATAAGCGAAGACTGGAGCGTCACCCCGACCACGCTGAACCATTTTGCGTTCGGGTACAACCGGTTCAGGAACGCCAACCAGTCGAACTCCTTCCTGGACGGACGAAACTGGGCAGAACTGCTGGGGATGCCGAACGTAGGCGGGGCAAGTTTCCCCGAGATGAGCTTTTCGGCTTTGGATCCGGCCCTTCTGGGGCCCAACCGTAGGTACGGACATCAGGGAACTGGAAATGAGCCTAACGGAAGCACCATTATTTCGGACGATTTCAGTCTGATCCGGGGCAGCCACAGCCTGCGTTTCGGTGGCGAGCATCGACGCTACTACATGAACGTGCAATCCGTCGATACCCCCGGCCTCTACAATTTCCACAACGAGAATACCGCGTTGC
>Ga0105104_10001929_pt1 | contig 15369 bp, 16 predicted proteins | sample PPLLaktember2015_3_FD_87034 | JGI IMG/M metagenome (GOLD analysis project Ga0105104, IMG submission 87034) | Freshwater sediment microbial communities from Prairie Pothole Lake near Jamestown, North Dakota, USA - PPLs Lake P7 Core (6) Depth... | ecosystem: Environmental > Aquatic > Freshwater >... | reverse complement strand
TCTCCACCCATCTGCAACAAGGGTGGGGTGGAGTCAGTTTAGACTATCTCCACAGGATGCTGTCAAGTTATCCCGACGCACGTGCTTATTTCGAGATGCGTTTGAGAAGAACAAGAGCGAGTTGAAGATTATTCATTATAATTTTTAAAACAATTTGAAAAATATATAACTTATTTTCTATCGATATCAAGCTTTAAGTATTATTATAATTTCTTTTTATTATATTCATTAATCGCATCTCTATAATATTTATTATTAAAATAATTTTTTTTATCTTTTTTATTTTGCCTATTAAAATAAAATATATCAAAAAAATAGGATGATATCATTAATATAATTAAAAATATTCCCAATAATTTAGCAAAATAATTAAAAAATAATAAATATATTCCAAAACAAATAATGAATAATTTTAATATAGCATATAATAAATATGTAATTTTTAATAAATTGTTACTTGAAATAAGTGAGAAAAATGTTGATAATTCTTTAAAAAAAATCATTTATAAACCTCATGTTATTAGTATTACCCCCAATATCATTAAATTTGTAATAGATATAGCTAATGTCACACAAGATATTCCAAAAGCTATTGCTGAAATCGCATCTTGTTTGAATAAATTTTTAGAAATTGTATATCCACCATAAGCAAATAACAAAGATAAAAATGATAAAATAATTGCTATTGGCATATCTAATGGACTTGCTGTTTTAATTTTTAAGGCATCCCCAAAAACAAGAATAATAGATATTCCATCAATTATTAATGCAAAAACACTAAAAACAAATGCCAATACTGCTGATTTGATATTAGCCATTATTTTTTCTTTTATAGCTTGTTGTATATATAATGTTGCATCTTTACCTATTACTGGAATTGATTGAGATAAAAATTCTGAACTACTATAATAAAGGAATTTTGTTGCTAATCCAGCTACGGGAGCTAATCCAATCAGTGATAATACTAATCCTATTGCATCTAAAATAAATGCAACAACTGCTAATAAAATTTGTATGGGGGATAAATTCACAGGTTCATTATTATTATTATTACCTTCTAAAGGAGGATAAACAGGATTAGCATCTTTATTATTTTCTGTATAAACTTCGTCTCGAATTTTATAATAATAATCTCTAAACACATTCATAATTGAAAATATTGAAGTAAAATCTGGAATCCCCATTGCAGCAGCAATAATAGAAATAAGTATTGAAATTAATAAGGTAATTGCTATCCCAATCAAACTATCTATACCGCAACAAATTAAAATCACTACTGAAGCTGCAATTCCTACTATTGTAAATGTTATTATTATTAATTTTATTATAATACCTAATTCACTATTAAAAAATTCCTTAATTAATGTTGGTGTATTTATAATCATATCTACAATTTGGCTAATTAATTTAATTATTACTTTTTTAAAATAAATCATTCCATCTTTAATTAATTTTAATGGATAATTCATTATTTCTTTTATAGCATTAAAAATCCAAGAAAAGAATCCTGATACTATATTTGATATTATAGACACAATATTAAATAATGGTCCAAGGAAAAAGGATACTACCATCTCAGATATACTCTTCAGTTCATCATTCTTGAATCCTACATTTCCATTCCTATCAACTGATGTCAGATTGATCTTAAATCCAAGGAAAAACGCTCTTTTATACTCATCAACACCTTTTAACTCCCATTCAAATATCTTTGATACATTGGTCGCATTGTTGCAGTATTGTATTATATCAGGTAATCCCGAGATGTAAATCGCTATATATCTTAACCCGAATATATCCTTCACTCCAGCTTCAACTAACACTACCAATCCTGACGGTATTTTTATTCCGAGGTATTTATCGAAACTGATTTCGTATTCACACTCAAACTTCCATATCTCTGGTGGCGTTCCATCTATACCTGTTGCAGAACTATTATAATCACCAGTCAATTCCTGAAGGTCTGTCTTTCCATCTCCATCCGTATCAGGTTTGGTCGGATCAGTAATGTTTCCATATTCATACAAATCTCTTAAGCCATCTCCATCAGTATCTGGTAACCTTGGATTTGATGATACAGTATAATGTGTCTTTTGTTCTTTTGTTGCTTCATAGATTATTACTATGGTCCAACCTGTAATCTCGATGCTATCATCTAAACCATCGTTATCAGTATCTGCTTTTCTTGGGTCGGTTTCGTCCTCATCAAGAATCCCGTCACAATCTGCATCCTCAATATTGTCATTCAATCCATCCGAATCTGTGTCGTTCGATCTTGGATTGTAATTGAAATCTATTTCATCATTGTCATTTATGTTATCATCATCTGTGTCGATATTGTTTGGATCTGTTTCTTCCCAACACTCAGTTGGACTGTATATCCCGTCTCCATTATCTCCTTCTATTCTTCCGTTCTTGTTTACATCTTCTGTTCCATCTTCGATATTGTCATAGTCATCGAACACCTGTGTTCGGTGCCAAGGAAAATCCCGAAGGGATTTTTCTATGGCTGGTTCGTCATCGAACGGATCCGTTGTATTATGGTCCAGACATGGGAAGACCCCTCTTCCCATGCGGGGCAGATCGATGATATGCCCAACGTGTGGAACGAAATAGGGTCTGCTAAGATCGGTATATATCCCTGCTTTATACGGCCCATATCCGCGCTCGAGACCGTCGTACAGACCGTCATCACGGCCGCTGTACCGGCCGGGGCACGGAAGATCTCCGATCTTTCGAATGTCGTCAAAGTCGGGATCGACAGCATTCATCATAATTACTTCATCACAATCTTCCCATCTATCATTATGACCGTTCTCTTTCGTGAATGGTCCACGGGAGAGTTTGAAAAGGGAGAAGAGAAGGTGTTTGTTCAGGGCTTCGAGTTTCCTTCTCTGGCGGTTGGATGTCCTAACCTGCCTCCATCTCACAATGATGGAATGACATGAAATGATATAATGATATCGTTATGGCGATGGGATCTGCTATCAATCGATATATTTCATCAATAGGTCCCTGAGCTCAGGGACTTCCTTCTTGGCGGTTGTCCAAACGAGTATCATGAAGCGGCATAGAGCACCACTCTTTTATGTATGATATCATCACGGAAATACCTGCTGAGGTCCTCTGGTGTTCTAAGGTCTATCTTTCTGCCATCGAACAGGCCCATCAGCTCTCTTTCCATCCGAGAGATGCGTAGAAGACCCGGAATACTTTCATCATCGAACTCAACCAGGATATCCACATCCGATGAAGGTTCGAACCTGTCCGTGATTATGGAACCGAACAAGGATAAGGTGCGGATACCGTTGCGCCTGCAGAAGGATGCTATCTCCTTCATCTGGATCGGAACACCGTTTATCTTGTCCATATTTCACCATTTAAGATAAATGACGACAATGACTTATAAGCATTACCCATGCGACGGAGAGGAAGCCGCAGGCTCATAACAGAGGAAAGAGAGAAAACATAGAATGAACAGGTCCGTCCGACCCTCACTGCGTTCCGTGAGCTTTCACGGACGCTCGGTTGAGACCGGACCCGAATTGCGCATCATGGCGCCTTCGAAAGGGATGAGGGGTGAATAAAGGGACGGTCAGGGAAAGGTTCCAAGGGGAACCTGATTAAGTTGTGTCCCCGCCCCACACCAGAATGGGATGGAATGGAAAAGATATAATGATTTCGCGGAGCAAGACCCCTCATGAAGAGAGGGGGAGGCGATAAATGAGATCCCTCAAAACATGCTGTCCCTCAAGCATGTTCGGGGAAGAGGGGAGGGGGGACCGTTCAAATACACCCAAAAAATGACATCACTGCCCATCTCGGGTCCCAGCGTCCCAAAAGAACAGCTGATATCATGCATGATCGGATGTCCATCCCGGGTCCTCCTCTCACCATCTGGCTCCATTGGGTAAATGAGATCATCCATTGCCCATCTCGGGTCCTGACCAATGTCCATCTCGGGTCCTAACTTGCCAAAAAAGGCTGCCCGTCCCGGGTCCCGACAATGTCCATCCCGAGGCCCCGTTCGGGGCCCCACTCGAGGCCCCACTCGGGTCCTTAATGTAGGTCTGAACATTTTTTACTCTCGTACCCTATCACGAGTCCTTCTCTATTTTAATAGAAGCCTCTTCTCCAAATATCGAGGTCAAGTTTCATCCTCTTTATTTTAATGTACAAAATCCGTTCATAACAGTATCGATCCCGGGTCTTGGAAGGTTATGATAAGGGGATCCCAAGGTGTTCAGGCAACGTTATTTGCATATAAGTGAGGTACACGCTTACTAAGCAAACATATTTATATTATTTCATATTGCTTAGTATCAATGAAAGGAGAAAAGCGGGAACGGATCATTCGAACGCTATTGGATGAACCAGATGGAAGCCTCACAGCATACCGCATCCATAAGGAAGCAGGTTGTTCACAGCAGTGGATCGGATCATATCTAAAGAAATTGGAATCTATGAACCTTGTAAAGAAAACCAGGGTGGTCGATCCGATCGGACTTTTCGACCATTGGCTTTCCATTCGCATACCCCCGAGGTATGCAGATTACCATCTACAACAAGATCCCCTTGAAATCATTAAAAAAATCCCCCTCTCGTATGCACTTACTACCTATCAGGCAGATCATCTCGTCAATAGATACCTATTTCCGACCCGAACCGATATCTATATTCTTCAAAAGGACCAGCATCAATGGCACAGATCACTACTCTCCCATGGATTGGTCGGACCCGGAAACACACGGACCATCATTGCGGATCCTCATATCATTGATAATTCTTTTAAAATTCAGGACCATTTCATTGTTCCAAGACCCCAATTGATCTGTGATCTTTTAATGGAAGGCGGTGTGGCAGTTGATGCGGCAAATATTCTGATCAAGAAGTGGTATCATGACGTTGTATGATGAACGAGTTACGACCGTGTCTTTGGATACCCTAAGAGAGATAGTGGAATTGATGGATCACCCTCTCTGTCTCTGCGGCGGTTGGGCTGTCTATTTTACCATAAATGCCTTCTTCAAAGAAAAAAAGGGCCGAGAATATCTTGGATCGCAGGATATCGACATCGGTTTTTATATTCCACCAATGATCTCAAAAAGCGAACTTGTATCCACTCCACTCTTTAAAACACTTGATATCCTGAAATCCAATGGATTTCTCTCTGATGGTTTTCGATATAGAAAGGATATCAAGCTGGACCAACGAATGAATACCCGTTCTACTCCAGAGACTGAGATGTTCGCCCTATATGTTGACATACTCGTGAATTCCTACCCTCCCAGCATGTATGATATCTATCCGAATTATTTTTTTGAGGTGCCGCTGATCGAAGAGGTATATAATAATGAAAGAAATCAAATATCATTATCTGGCATTTCAGGTAATCTGTTCATGCCAACTCGTGCAATTTTAACTGCCATGAAAATTCGATCTCTTCCATCCAGAGGTCAAGAATACCATAAAAAGATCAAGGACCTCTGCGACCTTTACGGCCTTCTCTGGTTTTCCGAAAGGTCCATTCAAGATAATATGAAGGAGGTACTATCTTTCACTGATACCGATTCTCTTGAGAGATTAAAAAGCTCATTGGATGGTCGTCTCACAGCAGATTGCGAACGATATCTGGGAGAACCGAAAGGTTCAATGGATACGATCATACGGCTCATCGATAGTTATGTATGATAGTTTCAAAGTATGGTGTTTTTTGGACAATTAATTTCTTCATTACGTGTCAAATGGCTCCTTCCATCTCTCGGATGTATTCCAGAAACTGTTCCGGTTTGTATCCTCCTAAATAGTTCGGTGAACATCGAAAAGGCCGATACCAAAAAATGAACAGGTCCGTCCGACCCTCACTGCGAGCGCGCACCAGAACATATCCTCCTGCGCACCGCTCTGTTGAGAGCGGACCCGAATGACGCATCATGGCGCCTTCGAAAGGGATGGGGGGTGAACAAAGGGACGGTCAGGGAAAGGTTCCAAGGGGAACATAATCAAGTTGGGTCCCCACCCCACACCAAAATGGGATGGAATGGAAATGAAATAATGATTTCAAGGAGCAAAAGACCCCTCATGAAGAGAGGGGGAGGCGATAAATGAGATCCATCAGATTATGCTTTTTTAAGGTACGAAGGGTTGGGAGGACCGTTCAAATACACCTCAAAAATGGCATCACTGCCCATCTCGGGTCCCAGTGTCCCAAAAGAACAGCTGATATCATGCATGATCAGATGTCCATCCCGGGTCCTGCTTCCAACTCCTAGCCATCATAAAAATATCATCTACCCTTCTTGCCCGTCTCGGGTCCCAACATTGTCCATCTCGGGTCCTATCTTGCCAAAAAAGGCTGCCCGTCCCGGGTCCCGACAATGTCCATCCCGAGGCCCCGTTCGGGGCCCCACTCGAAGCCCCGAGTATGGACCTGCTTACTGCTCGTTTAAAAACCTGCCTCGGTCTCTATTAGAAGCCCGATCTTGTTCGGGCACTCTCACAACTCACAGACCACCTGACCTCTATATCCGACTCCCGGATCGACCCCGTGTCGGGTCCTGTCCATACCTTCGATCCATGTTCTTCAACGATGACATAATGAATGGTCTCTGTCTATGCGAGAACCATCACTGTCTGTCCCATTACTTGCTCATCTCCTTCGACGTTCAATATAGGACTCTTATCTCAGGTAGGATCGAGGTCGAACATCCGGGTAGCATCCTCGGCTCTTTCCATAAGGAGGACATGATCCTGCCGGAGAATCCTGCTAAACAATCCGAGTGCGCTCCCTTGGCATAGAAAGATGATGCAATATTGGACGGGTCCCGAATCCTATAATATTTTCACATATCCCTCCTGAAATGGATAATATGGTCCGAATTCCTGACATTTTCAATGGTCTGCGGGATCTCCGATACCGGACTTGACATCTTGTACTTTCTTGTCCATAGAAGGGTCGATCTTGACCAATTTGAGAGGATCTGGAGGAACAAGACCGATGATCTTGAAAAAGAATTAAGAGATCTGGAAAAAAGAGGCCTGGTCCTAAGAACCAGGGATGGTAAGAATCGTATAATTATGATCGTTGATAATGCCAAAGCCGTGAATATACTGATCGAACATGACAAGATACCCCCTCCCCACCATAGGCATCCAACAAGGTTAAGACAGATGAATGCCTAATCAATTAGGCTTTAAGAGATAACTATAATAACCTAAAGGTAAATTAATGGTCATGTTTCGGGAATTACCCTTCGATGGGATAATTGGAAGTACCAAGGAGCTGGAGATCCTCCAATTCATGATCTCGGAGCCTAATGATTTCTATGATATTACCGATCTGAGCCTGATAATGGGTATGCACAGGGACACGGTCTCTCGCATCATGAACAAGTTCGAATCACAAAATATGGTCGAGTTCCGACCAGGTCGCGGCCGGTCAAAATGTTACAGGCTGAATGGCGACTCCAAGATCGTCAAGAGCTTTGATCTGTTGAGCGCTGCCCTTATCGATTCTAAGGTCCCAGGGACCGGTATTTTCGAGACCACGATAGAGAATTTTTTGCCAATTAACAAGAACAATATCCCTCAAGATGGAGCGGTAGAGAAATGGACCTCCTGTACAAGATCGGATCCAATGGGGAATTCCTTGCCTGATCCCGCAGCCACTGCTAATGGCGGTCTTTCCACTTGTCCTTTATGGAGCTCCAATTATGAGGGAGGGATGTGATGCCAAGGACCATGGATAGAAAAGAATTCTTTCATCAGGAAATGATAGATGAGTTCAAGGCAATATCAGAACTCATCGCTGGCGAGGAAAAACTCGATAGGAAGTTATATTATTTCTCGGCTGCCTATGGAATGACCCAGAGGACTTTGAGGAATGATTTCTCTAAAGATATCCTTCTAATGGACCTGGTTCTTTCGAATACATATAATCATCTTGTCCAGAGGCTGAACATGCTGAAAAATAGGGATATGATAGTACATCCCGACATACTGCAGAAAGCATCCAAAGTAGTCTTCGACCAGTTCGAGCAATTGATCGTCAAACTTGAAAAGAAAGAACCATATCATGAGCAATTGGAAAATATCCTTTCGGCTGTTTTTGTTACGACGGGAAGTGGCAATTATCTCTTTGAAAGAGGCATGATCAAATTATAAGACCCATTGACAATACCATAACATCCTTTTATCGCTCATCCCTGCCCGCCTCGGGGCTTGATATGTCCCATCATGGGGCCCCATCCCGCGTCCTGCTAAGGACAAGGGATATGGAAAATCCGTAACACGGATTTTTCCATATTCAGCACCACATTCAGAGCCTGGAACCTGTAATTATCATAAACAAAGGAACACTCTCAGAGGTAAGGAGAGGACATTGTCCTTCACCTCAGGACCATGGGTCCCGCATATCAATATCCCATACTTGCTTGATGTTTCCCTCATGGTCCTTCTTATCTGGAGGACCCCCTTATCCTTCTTCCCTAAGCCGATCTCCACAGAAGTGTTCCCGGAATTATGAGCAATAACAAGGTCCGCCATTCCCCTTCCCCTATGATACCTCAAAGCACATGCAGGGGGCGATCCTCTATAGATGATAGATGCCGCAGAGGTCTCGACAAGGGCACCCATGTATTGCGAAGGTTCCCTTCCCATTGAGCGGATAATGGAGGCCGCAAGACACGAGGACGAGAAATATTTCCTGGTATCGGCCCTCAACGTTTTCCTTATTCCACCTAGAAGTTCGATCTCGAACAACAATCCTGCTTTTCGTAATGTATCCAATACGTTCCTCACGGTCGTTATGCTCATTCCTTCGATGTCCCTAGACAAGGAACTCATGGATATATCGGGAGAATGGGCAAGCATACCTATCAGTCTGGGGATGGACCTGAGAGTTCCCGTATCATGGTCTCCCATGAGCGGGACATCCCTCTCGATTATCCTTCTGACAGTATCATATATCCGTTCGAAGGGATCCAACGTTCCAAAGGAAGATGGTAACCCGCCTTCCAGCACATACCTCTCCAAAGCACCCGGCGCATGACCTCTGAGGTCCCTCAACTGCTTGCGGACATCTTGTATCTCCCTTTCATAGACCTTGAAAGCCTCATCGGCATCCTCTGAGAGGACAAGTTTCGGGACCAGGTTTATGTCATCAATGTTCAGGGGTACCTTCCTTTCTTTGACCCTAAGGTGCTCCAGGTAGTTCAATGGCGGGATGTTCAAAGAATAGGACCTTCTGGACAGATCGGGGGATAAATTCATGCTCAAAGCACTGCTCCCCGAGACTATGAGGACCACATTCGGTGCCTCGTCCGTGAGGGTCTTTATCTGCAGGTCCCAATTGTAGGAATAATGGGCTTCGTCTATGAAGAAGAACAATGGTCTTCCGGTGGAGACCAGGTTATCTCTGATAATGGTCCTTTCAAAATCAGAGACGATATCCCTTATAGAGGAACCGGAGAAGGTCGCTCTGTCCATAGAGAAATAGATGATATCATCCTCAGGTACACCCGTATCAATGAGATGCTTCATCGTCTGGAACATAAGGGTTGTCTTGCCCACGCCCCTTAGACCATAGAGGACCATAACCCTTGGTCTAGAATGGATATCGGAAGCTAGTCCCGAACAGATCCTTTTTACTTTCTCCGTTACAGGTCTTGATGGAAGAGGTCCGAACCCATCTTCGATATAGACCTTCATGAGGGATCTGGAAAGGTTGATGAGGTTCTCGATAGTTCCCATACTTTAACATAAAAGTAATAGTAATATTTAAATGATTTTAATTTCTAAATGAAAGAATGAACATAAATGACCAAAAAGACCTGTTCTATCAACCAGTAACTGCTCCAATTCGAGACACTTTTTAAGCCCCAACCAAAGTTACCCTTCTTTCCCAACTATTAACAAGAACAATGGATGATAGGTTTATTTAATCGGACCAATCATCCCCTTCGAGGGATAATATGAGTGCGCTTTGTCCCCGATGCGGTTCGGAATCGATCACAAGGAAGGGTACACGAACCAACATGTCCGGGAAGAAGACCATCTTCATGTGCAGAAGATGCAGAAAAAGGTTCGTCGAACGGCCTTCATGGAAATATCCAAAGCATTTGCTCGTCCATGTCCTGAACTCTTACACGCTGGGTATGACACAGGCCGAGATCGCCTCTGACCTCAGAAGGAGGTACAGGTCCTCACCTTCCAGAACGACCGTTCAGAGATGGCTTTCAGAACATGAGGATATCTGTCCAATGAGGAGGTACAGAGAGAGATTAACAGGCTTTGAGGAGGTAATAAGGGAACATGTACTGGTCCATAGGGGAATACCATACCGGTTCGGCATGAACCTTTTCAAGCTCCAGCTGCTGAAAAGCGAGATGAAAGGGTTGGGATCATACCTCATCAACTTCCGTGACGGACCGATGTTCGATGAGGGATCAAGATGCTCCGAGGTCCCATTGAACGTGAATGTCAATGTCTCAAGGACCAAGAACATTGCCTGCAGGTTCGCAGAGGTAGGCTTCTCCGCGGCAAGGACAGGTCCCGAAAGACATCCAATGGTGGAGGACCTGATGCTCGTCAATGACCTTGCGACCATTGCGAAGGAGGTACCCATCCATTTCCACTTGGATGGAACAGGTGATATAACCGGTCACATAGACCTGATCCAGCATAGGTTCGGAAAATTGCACATACTCGACATCAAACCGGAGTCGTCAAAGGAACACCCGGAGGCGCAGCTCATGCTATATGCCCTCGGTCTCTCACAGAGGACGGGAATACCTATCTCATCCATGGAATGCGCCTGGTTCGATGAAAAATATTATTTTCATTTCGATCCTTCCAAAGCAGTCCGATCCATTAAGGACAAAGAACCCATCGGGTCGATATGCAATTTATGAAGGAATGACCTATAGATTGGTTCCAGCACAATTGCATGGTCAATTTACATAGTAATTCTTCTTACGCACGACATCGCTACCTAATCGCTTCCTTCCTCATATCTTCCGTCATCTGTTCAATAGCATACCTCTGTGCGGTCCTGTGGATCTTTACTTTGTTCCTTGTTCTTATAGGAATTTACGGATATTAAAAACTCATTCGACCGCTTCCAAATACAGGTCCAATGCCTTTTCGACATCTTTTGCGACCAGCATTGTCAAAGGCCTGAGATCGTCCTTATCAGCCTTCTCGAGTGCTGAATAGTACGACCGTCGCTCCTGTCGCCTTAGAACAGTGGGTGGGAACCCCGATCTCATCAACCGCAGGTTCATGAGTAGGCGGGCCAGCCGCCCGTTACCGTCTATGAAAGGGTGGATCCTCACGGTCCTGTAATGAACCTTAACGGCTGAAATGATGGCGTCTGTTCCTTTGTCTTTATTATTCAGTTCCAAATAGACCTCTTTCATCAGGTCTGGTACTATGCTCCACTTGGGCAAAACTACCTGGGAGCCTTGAATGAAGACCCGCTCATGGCGGTAGAAGCCTGCGTTCTGGGGATCTATCTTATCGAGGATCAAAGCATGTAGTTCGAGGACATCCCGTTCTGTGATCTTCTTCTTTCTATCAGTCATATTCTCCATCAGCTCTATCGCTTGGAGGTGGTTCGTTGCCTCTAAGTGCTCCTGGACCGTTTTTCCGCGAATCGTCATACCCTTTCGAAGGACCAGCCAGGTTTCTCTGAGCGTAAGCCGGTTCCCTTCGATAGCATTGGAATTATATGTCATTTCGACCTCGAACTTCTCATGAAGGCTCTTGAGAATGCTAGTAGGTAGGGGTCTCAGTCTGTCCAGCTCGGTGAATTTTTTCAACAACCTGGTCCTCAGCCGTGGTTCTATCAATTCCATTCCGTCCGTGTCGAACTGGATACCTTCCTTCCTTGCATATTCCTCAGCCTCTTTTTTGGACGGGAAGTACTTGAGGACCGTCTGCTTGACCTTACCGTTCTCTCGAGCGTTTTTAACAAGCTCATAGTAATAGGTATTGCCCCTGGTCCTGCGCCTGATGAATACCATAATGAACTGTAGTGGTGAAGAATATATAAAACTATTTATTATTCATCACCACTACAAGAATGACGGATCCCTCATGGACCCTATATCATTTTCAGATCAATGGCCCTTCCATCCGTACGCAACGAATAGAGCACCGCTCTAGATAGTTTCAACTATCGACCCTAGTAAGGTCTGGTAAGAATGAAAGATAATTCCATTCTCCAACGCCATCACTTCCTCATCGCTTCCTTCCTCAGATCTTCCGGCATGAGCTCTATCGCATATCTGAGAGCGGTCCTGGGCATCCTTTCTTTGTTCTTAAGAACATACTCTAAGACCTCTCCCTGGTGCTTCCTGCTCGCTTCCTTGAGCATCCATCCATATCCCTTCTGGACCATGTCGTCCCGGTCCTCAAGAAGGGAATCAGCTATCTCTAAGATATCAAAAAGGTACTCCCCTCTCCTTGCAGGGAGCACCATTGAAACAGCACAGGCCCGTCTCATCCATCTGTTCCGGGAGGATGTCCATTCCTTCAATTCCTGAACGGTCTGGGGATATAGATCTATGTAATCTCCCATGGTATGATTGCAGAACGAATCGACCTTGGCCCAGGTATTCAGGTGGTCATCTATCCACCTTTTGAACCTTGGCAGGTCCTCCTTGGAGAACTGTCTCTTCATTTTCGGGACCCAGTTGCAGACGATGAATGCCTCTTCGGAGTAATCGGAGGATAATAGCTCCTCGCAGAGTTCGAATATCCGTTCCTTTCCAAGGGGCTTCACTTCCTTCCAGTATTCGGATGCCATCTTGTTGACGAGGGGGTTCCTCACTCCATAGAACAGGGTCTTTTCCTTGAAGTAGCGCTCCGCGCCCTCCTTGTGCTTGGGGTCCGCCTTCGCCCTCAGCTCTTCCCTTATCCTTTTCAATTTATCTTTGTCCATTGGTTCACCCGTCCCATCTCTGAAGCTCCAATATATTCCCCTCCGGGTCGCGGACATATACGAAAGTGACATTTCCTGCTCCCTTGATCTCTTTAGAGACCATCTCGCCTAACTGTGTCCCCCCGTTATCAAGGACCTTTTTCAATGAGACCTTAACATCATCTACCCTGAAAGCCATGTGGGAGAGACCGGGACGATCAACAACTTTTTCGACATCGGTCCCTTCGGGGTCGAACTTAAGGACCTCAAGTGTCACACTGGGTCCCACCTCTCCCCTCATCATCAGATGGATGCCGTCGGCAGAGGCTTTCCTGATACCTGTTGCCCTTTCGAACCATTCACCCTTCAGGTGACGCTCCGGGGGGACCGGAACAAGTCCGAACACCTCCATATAGAACCTTGATAGCTCCTTTAAGTCCCTGGCTACCAGACATATGTGGACGAAAACCGGCAGATGACCTGTCATGGGGTTGGGCTCCTGTTACGCTCTAGCTTTCAAATCGAACAGTTCATTTCATACCAAGGTCCTTACCCTCTGAGAACTTCCGCCTTGCCTCATCCAGCCTCCTAAGACGGGTCTCATCCTTCTTTGCATCCATTATCCATCCAACTATCATCCTCTTATGGGAAGGAGGGTATCTTTCAAAGAACTCCCAGGCTTTCCTGTCAGCCTTGAGTGCTTTCTCAATGAAAGCGGGGATATCTACATCCTTTGACCTAACGGGGACCTTCTCCGGAAGTCCGTCGATAGGAACCTCAAGGACCGAGAGGCCTGCATCTGTCATGCGTCCCTCCTTGATCAGTTTCCTCATCCTGACAAGGTTCCTCTCAGACCAGACCGAACCTTTCCTCCTTGGAGTGAACCTCAAGATGTAATGGTCCTCATCTATGCTCTTCATGACGCTGTCTATCCAGCCGAAGCAGAGGGCTTCTTCGATCGCTTCATCAAGTCGAAGTCCCTCTTTAACGGAACCTACCTTGAAGATCGTGACCCACTCACCATTGGATGTCCTTCCGTTCCGGGACAGCCATTCCCTCCATTCGTTACCATGAGCGAAATAAAGAGGTTCGATCCCTTCAAGGTCCATCTTTCAACCCCGTCATCATTCAGGTCTCAATGTCCCGGCAAAGACCTGCCAGGCCAGGAGGGATTTTGCTATCAATGAAAGACCGATATAGACCCATTCCCCGAAGAGATAGTTCCTCCATTTCCAGAACTTCTTGTACTGGAGGACCATGTTTATGGCGAAGATGTTGAAGAACACAGCTATGGAGATGTAGATGTAATAGACGAACGTGGGAGGACCCCCGTCCCCGCCTCCTGCCCCAAGGAGGTGTATCCCTATAGCTATCCAGGGTATGAGCCCTGCAATGCTTCCAAAGATGAAGGGGGACCAATCCAGTTTCTTTGCAAGCTGGTTCATCTTCTCCATTATGAGACCGAAGAGTATCATCATCATGTTCATGAAGAATATCAGGATGAGCGTCCCTATGTCGTAGATTCCCGTGAGCATGGCTATCCCGACGATCATGACAGAGGCGCTAACCGAATACTCATACCATCTGTACTTGTTGATGCTCTTCTCGAGCCCGGCTATGTACTTCCTGAACAGAACAGTTGCTATCAGGAAATGAGCGATGGAGGACATAAAGAGGAACGAGGCTATCAGAGGACCCAGTGGGATCTCTATGACGTTGGCCGTAGCGGGAAAAAGGGTCCTTGTGGCCTCATTGAAATCCAAAAACCCTCTTGTTATCTGGATCTTGAAGTCACTTGACAATACCAGCATCATGATGCCCTGGAGCAGATGCAGGGAACCTGCGACCAGGTTGATGATCCTTAGCCTCTTTACCGTCCTATCGGGTATGGACATTTTTCTCACCCTCCGTTGACCTGATGATCGTTGGTATATTTACCGTTCGCCTCAACTGTAAGGGATTTGATTGCTAAATGGACATGTTCCTGAACGATCCGATATCAAGATATAAGGTCCAGTTATCATATGTCCCCAAAAAGGAGGTGGCCTTAATGGTTACCATTAAGAAGGTCCTAATGAAACATGTCTGGAGGCTCCAGCAGGTCGGGGGTCTGCTGAGCGTGATGATGCTGAGCATTACGAACACACTGCTCATCAGGAACTACCTTGATTACATCTTCGTGGATGTACTTGACGGGCTCGGAGTGCCATCAGTTATAGATTACGATTACATAATAACAGGAACACTGGCCCTGATGATATTCGGCGGGGCCCTGTTCATTGGCTATCTCTACGATAGGACCTTCCAGATGTGGAAAGCCCAGAACGAGGTCGCTGTGGAGAGGAACCCTTATTCCAAGGTCCTCTTGAGCCCAAAGGAGATAGTGGCCTGGCAGAAGAACTCCATTCCGATGCTTAAAAGTATGGGGAACGAGAAGGAAGCGAAGT
>Ga0105104_10001928_pt1 | contig 15371 bp, 12 predicted proteins | sample PPLLaktember2015_3_FD_87034 | JGI IMG/M metagenome (GOLD analysis project Ga0105104, IMG submission 87034) | Freshwater sediment microbial communities from Prairie Pothole Lake near Jamestown, North Dakota, USA - PPLs Lake P7 Core (6) Depth... | ecosystem: Environmental > Aquatic > Freshwater >... | reverse complement strand
TGATAACGACAGTTCTTTTTTGTAACTTAACCGCCGCTCCGGCGTCCCCGCGCGAGCGCCTTTCGTTCAATTCCGACTGGCGGTTCATAAAGGGGGACCCGCCGGGCACGGGCGACACACTCAAGTATGAAAACATCAAGCCCTGGGTGAATGCGACGGGGCCGGAATTTGCCCCTGGCATACCTCCCCTGAAACGCCCGGAGGGAACCCTCGGCGAGGACGTCGCCTACACCCAGCCGAATTTCGACGACAGCGGGTGGCGCAAGCTAAGTGTCCCGCACGATTGGGGGATCGAGGGGCCGTTCAAACAAGAGTATCCGGGTTCGACCGGCAAGCTGCCGTGGTGGGGCGTCGCGTGGTACCGCAAGCATTTCCAGATCCCCACGTCCGACCAGGGCCGGCGCGTCTTCCTCGATGTCGATGGCGCCATGTCGTACGCAAACGTCTGGGTGAATGGCCAGTACGTGGGCGGCTGGCCTTTCGGCTACGCCTCGTGGAGCCTGGATCTAACCCCCCATCTGAAATACGGCGCAGAAAACGTCCTCGCCATCCGGCTGGACAATCCCGAGCAGTCGTCGCGCTGGTATCCGGGAGGCGGGATCTACCGAAACGTCTGGCTCGTGAAGACCTCGCCGGTTCACGTCGGGCAGTGGGGGACTTACGTGACCACCCCCGAAGTAACTCCCCCCGCCGCCACGGTCAAAATCCAGGTCAAAGTGGCCAATGAGGCGGCTACCGGCGCAGTTGTGTCGGTCAAGAATGAGATTTACGAGCTGGATGCGAATGGCCGCAGGGGCAGGCAGGTGGCCTCGTCATCCACCGACGCCGTCTCCATCGCAGGTCCTGCAACCGGAAACGCCGAAGCGACGCTCGCTGTTAAGAATCCACGGCTTTGGAGTGTCGAGAAGCCGCAGCGCTACCTCGCCGTCACGTCGATTTCCGAAAAGGGCAAGCTCCTGGACGTTTACGAGACCCCTTTCGGCATCCGGAAAATACGGTTTAACCCCGACAAGGGTTTTTTCCTGAACGACCAGCCAGTCGAGCTCTACGGCTTCTGTAACCATCACGACCTCGGCGCGCTCGGCGCTGCAATTAACACGCGGGCGCTTGAACGCCAGATCGAAATCCTGAAGGAGATGGGTGGCAACGCCATCCGCACCAGCCATAACCCGCCCGCCCCGGAGCTGCTCGACCTGGCCGACCGGATGGGTATTCTTATCATGGATGAGGCGTTCGACGCCTGGGCGGCGAGCAAGCAACGCCGCAGCCAGGCCGACTATGCGCGGATCTTTCCGGATTGGCACGAGAAAGACTGGCGCGCGCAAGTGCGTCGAGATCGGAACCACCCGTCCGTGATCCTCTGGAGCTCGGGCAACGAGGTGCGCGAACAAGGCTCTCCGGAAGGACACAAAATCTCGGCGCGGCTGACTGCCATTGCACATGAGGAGGACCCGACCCGTCCGGTGACAGTGGGCTGCAACAATGTTCAGGCAGCCTTTAACGGGTTTCAAAAGACACTCGGTGTCTTCGGTTACAACTACAAGCCGAAGGAATACGGTCGCGCGCACGACGCCAATCCCGGGCTGCCGATCTACGGCAGCGAAACCGCCTCTTGCATCAGCTCACGCGGCGAATACTTCTTCCCGGTGACCGACGACAAGGCGGGCGGGCTCGCGGACTTCCAGATGAGCTCCTACGACCTCTACGCTCCGCCGTGGGCAACGCCGCCGGACTGGGAATTCAAGGGGCAGGACGAGTTTCCGTTTGTCGCCGGAGAATTTGTCTGGACCGGTTTCGACTATTTGGGCGAACCGACTCCATACAACGCCGATCGGACCAACCTGCTCAATTTCACGGATCCCGCCGAAAGGGCCCGCGCGGAAAAGCAGTTGCAGGAAGTCGGTCGCATTCCCACGCCCTCGCGCAGCTCGTACTTCGGCATAGTCGATCTGGCCGGTTTTCCGAAGGACCGCTTTTACTTGTACCAGTCGCGGTGGCGTCCGGATCTACCGATGGCGCATATCCTGCCGCACTGGAACTGGCCCGATCGTGTGGGTCAGGTCACGCCGGTGCACGTCTATACATCGGGCGACGAGGCCGAGTTGTTCCTGAACGGTCAGTCGCTTGGCCGCAAAAAAAAGGGACAGTACGAGTACCGGCTCCGGTGGGACGAGGTGGTGTACCAACCGGGTGAGCTGAAAGTCGCAGCATACAAAAACGGCAAGCCCTGGGCCGAAGACGCGATGAAAACCACGGGTCCGGCTGCCGCGCTTACGATGAAACCCGACCGAGACCGCATTCAGGCAGACGGCAAAGACCTGTCGTTCGTCAAGGTGACGGTGACTGACCGGGCGGGGTTGCTCGTGCCTCGTTCGAAGAACGCGATCCGCTTCGAGATCGAGGGCCCGGGCGAGATCGTGGCGACAGACAATGGCGACGCGACTAGTTTCGAATCGTTCCAGGCGCCCGAGCGGAAAGCGTTCAACGGCCTTGCGCTCGTGATTGTGCGGGCGCAACCCGGACGGGCAGGGACGATCAAAGTGACCGCGAAGTCCGACGGTCTGACCGCCGCAAGTACAACCATAAAGGCAGGGAAGTAAGCGGCTCGAACTGACGGCTGCAAAGCCGGGGAACGGACCTGGAGACGCGTTGCAGAGCCGCGCACGAAGTGGAGGGCTGCGGAGCGTTTTCCTGCGGAGCAGCCTGGAGCGAAGTAAGCGGAACCACCCTTCGCGCCTTTGAAGTTCGTTGGGTGGTCCCGCTTACTTCACTCGAGGCCGCTCCGCAGGAAAACGCTCCGCAGCCGTCCACTCCGTGCGCGGCTCTGTAACGCGTCTCCAGCTCCATTGTGCGGCCGTGCGGCAAGCGACAGCCGGTCACGATATTTCCAGCTCGGCGAACAGCGTGGTAAAGCTCACAGCGTCGAGCGTCAGTTCGGCCTTTCCGTTAATCACCTCTACTCGGGCTTTCTCCTCCATGCCACGCTTGTCGTCGGTCACGTAGACTTTCAGGCTTTTAACCAGGCTTGGAAGTCCTTCCAAAGTTGCCGGACGACTGGCCCCGTTATTGACGATGTGAATTGCGTAAACACCATCGGCGATATTCCCGAAGGCTGTGCAGGTAATGCTCGGTTGCTGACATGTCATCGGCAAAGCAAACGCGCCCTCCGGAGTAGATGCCAACTGCTTCAGGTTCCAGAAACGGCGGGTCGGCCGCAGGGGGCCTTCCTCTCCGAAGACTCCGCCCCCAGTCAGGATGGAATAATCGGCCGTGAGCTGCCACTGGAGAATCGCGAGCGGCTGCGAGATGGCGCAAATACGGGTGTAGAGCATGATCTCCTGCATCGCGAACCACGGTTCCTTGAAAATGTGTGGATAGAGCCAGGCGGCCGCATCCGTACTGCCCTCTCCGACTAACAGCGGGACGTTGAGCTGGCGGGCGGCCTTGCCCCAGAAAGTGAGTAACTCGTCGCTCCAACCTCGCCAGGAGTGAAACGAGACGGCTCCGATATACGGCCGGGCCGCCAGATCGTTCAGCGCCGGCAGGATGAAGTCCGTCGTGGTCGCATCCGAATTGTCCCCCAAAAGCATCTTGGTGGCGAGTCCCTGACTGGCGAAATGCGCTCCCAGTCCTTTAATGAGCGCCGCATGCTCGTCGCCGGTCTGGCGGACATTGATGCCCAGATCCGATTCATTGAACGAGAACATCGAGGCTTCGACGCCGTACACTCTCTTCAGGTAGGTCATATAGGCGCCGATGGACTCGTATATTTTCTGCATCTTCTCGGGTTTGAGCGGATTCCCGCGCGGCTCGCCCGGTTTCGGCCGGAAATTGGGCGTACCTTCGATCGCCCAGGCCGGGGCGGACCAGGCACTGACGATAACGGGCATCTTCCTCCGTGCTAGAGTCCGCGCCATTTCCATAGCGGCCTGGACCCTCCGGTCGAGCCCGCTTGTTTCGGCACTCTTGATCGGGTCGACATCCTCGTTTGGATGCCAGAAGCGCCACGGCATCTCGACGCGCGCCCAGGCGACCCGCATGTTCTCGAGGTTGTATTGAATGACAGGGGGATCGACCCTCGGGTCCTGGATTCGGAAGTTGCCTCCCAGCCCCTGAAAAGCCGCGCCGGGCCGGGTGGCATCGAGCACGAGCTGAACGGGGCTCCTGTCGATTTCGCCGCTGGTTGTTACGGAGAAAGTCCTTTCGATTGTCTGGCCCGTCGTGGCGTTCCCCTCCAAGAGGGTGACGTAAAGCCGAGGAGCGTCATGCACGGTCGGTACGGTTCGAATCGTGATCGCAGCCGGCCCGCCGAACTTGATCTCCCATCGACGAGCCGGAGAAACAAAGCGCACTCCGCTCGCAGAGACTTGAATGGGCTGGGTTTGCACGCGGGAACTGAGCGTGGCCAGAGCCAGCCCCGCATCCGCTGGCGCCGCCGGCTCGATCAGCTGCATCGTGCCGTTCGAGATCAGGCTTTCCGGGATCGCGATACAAAAGTACGCGCCCGCCATCAGGGTGTCTGCGTCTGCCTTTAACTGCAGGGCAATGGTTGCGGCGCCGGGACCTGCGTCCTCAACGGTTTCGTTCAGGGACAGCGTGTCGAGTTTCGAGGTGATCTTATGCCGGGCGCCCTCCCGCAAGTAACGGGGTTGCTGGATCTCTTTGGCCGTCTCCATGACCTCAATCCAATCCGGTTTGGCGACGAGAATACTTGTCTGGAGATCGGCGAGGTGGCCCTCCAACCGGATTCCGGTAAGGTTGCCCCACGGCATGACCTCGACCTGGCCGAGAGCACTTCCGCACAGAATAGCAGTCAGACAGAGAGTGAAAACCGCTCGACGATAACAGCCCGTAATCCGCATTCGGGCACTATACCGTTCTCAGAGCCGGAGTCAACCCCGAAGGCCTCTGACCCACCGCGAGCCCGTGCTGCGGCAGTCAGGATACCTCCTGTTTCTTCTTCGCTCTGGCCTCTGCTCTTCTCAGGTTTTCCTTCACCCAGAATTTGACGATCTTGCGGATCAAACCAAACGGAATCGGCTTGTCTATCGGGAATTTCACAGTGCCCTTGCCGGACCTATACGGCGCCATTTCCTCTTGCAGTTCGTCATCCCCGCCTGGCGCAGGATAGACCGACACATGATTCTTGAAACCGGCGAAGTAGACCAAATATCGACCGTTCAGCTTGAAGGTCGGTATTTGGTAACTGATTGTCTCTACTGCGTCCGGCACCGTCTTTCTGATCGTCGACCTTATCTTTTCCAGAATCTCTTGGACTTCCGGAGGGAAGCCGGCGATGTAGTCATCGATGTCCGACGGTGCAGCTTGTTTGGTTCTCATGTTATTCCCCCGATCCGGCGCCTACCTGATGGAAATGACTGATGGTCGGGCGCGACGCGGCAGTGAAGTTCAGTCACCTAACAGCATAACTGAAGTGTTTTGGGAGACAAAGTTTGGTGAGGTATTTGGTGACACGCTCGTAATGCGGCTGCAACCCATTGAAAAAAATGGGTCGGGACTTAAGTCTGGCACCAATTATCAGGGCCTTTTGCCCTCTGTCCAATCAGGGGCCTCGACGACGCGCAGGGGCCTCAACGACTCGCCGGATTCACTGGGCCGACCGCTTCCTGCAAAATGGTGCCAGACCTGCAGTAAAAGATAATGCTCATGAGGATTTGCGAGCGAATTAGGAGCGTGTCACGGAATTCTGAGCGAGCTACCTTAATCCCACAGCTTTGAAGAAGGTGTAACAGAATGTGCCGTCTTTTTCAGCCGTTCGGTACAGGTCGCGGATGCCGCATTCCCAGCGCGCGGCGGTCATCATGCCGGCATCGATCGCCTGTTTGCCGACGGCCTCCACCATGGCTGTGAAGGTCTTCCTGGTAAAGCCTTCAACCAGCTGTGGCCGGTTCGCTTCAGCGTAAACCATTCGGGGTGACACCGTCACCTCTCGAAACCCATTCTCAGTCAGCAGCGGATAGAGACGCCGGCCGATCAGGCTATCGCCGCCGGCCCTTCGCTGCAGCTCAACCAGGCATGCGATCGCCTTGCGTGCATGCTCGCTATCGGGATGGAAGTAAGCCGAGCCGTGATCACCCTCTATGACTGTGAGCGACCCGTCAGGCTTCAAGACTCTGCGAAGCTCGGCTAGCGCGCGTTCAGGAGAGGAGACGTGTTCCAGCACGAAGCAGAGAAACACGTGGTCGAAGCATTCGTTCTCGAACGAAAGTCGAAAAATGTCCTCTCGTTGGAAACGCACATTGCGAAGCCCGGCATCGCTGACGCGACGTTGGGCTGCAACGAGCGAATCCTCCGAAAGGTCGACCGATACGAAACAGGCCTCGGGACTGTTTGCCGCCAGGGTAACTGTCTGGGCCCCGACGCCGCAGCCAGCCTCCAGAATCACGGAGCCGGGAGGATACCGGGTATCTGAATGCAGTAATGACGTGAGGGTCATTGCCTGGTCGACCAGGCGGTCCTGTTCTCTGGCTGAATAGCCGTGTACGTAATCCGACATCATCGAGATCCTCCGGTCCCGGCTGACAGTCTACCATCGCGAACCGCAAGTCAGTCCAAGGCCCTCCTCAGGCCGCAGATGTCCGGGCTTGTTCCGGAATCAGAGTAGCGCCGCCTGTTTTTCGCTAAAATTTCACCATGGCAGTCAAGACACATGGACTTACGCATCTGGCTCTGGCGGTTCGAGACCCACACCGGTCTGCTCGAGTCTGAGGGGTCGATGTCTGGTCATCGATCCGGCATTGCGTCGGCGATCAGCGCTCCGGCTATACTGGATCTACTATGATCGCGGGAGTTCTCGGACTTCTCTTTGGCCTGGCTGCGGTTCTTGCCCTGGTCGTGAGCCTTATTCCCTTCCTGGGCTGGCTGAACTGGATCACGTCGCTCCCCCTCGCATTCGTGGGACTGATTCTGAGCCGGTTCAGTCGGGGCGGCTGGAAGACACTGGGCACCCTGATTAATGTAGCAGTGATCATCGTCGCTCTGCTGCGGCTTCTGCTCGGTGGAGGTGTGATTTAGCAGGCCTCCTCGTGCATGCGTCGTTCTCAGCCGGCTGCCTAAGCGGGTTTGACCAGGAGTGCTGTCACGTTGGAGCCAATTTTCGGATGGTCCTCCACTGCGAAGCCGACCTCGCGTGCCGCCCGCAACGAGTCCTCGAAGTCCCGTTCTGAAACGTGATGTTTCGGTTCCGCGACCAGCAATCGTGACCCGGACTTCAATGCCTTAAACAGCTCAAGAAACAATCTCTTCGCATCCGGCACTTCATGGACCACGTGGAAGGCTACCGCCAGATCCACTTTCTCTTTGAGGTCATCAATACCGAGTGAATCCGGTCGTCCGAGGCGCAATTCGACCCTTCCCAAGAGGCCCGCTCGTTTCAGTCGGCGTCTGAGACCGGCGAGCATCCTCGGTTGGATGTCCAAGGCTATCACTCGTCCAGCAGGACCGACCAGGCGGGCCATGTCTCTAGTGAAGTAACCCATGCCACTGCCCGGTTCAAGAACAGTCATACCGTCCCTGATATACGGCTTCAGGATACGGGTAGGGTTCTCGCGAATCCGGCGCAGAGGGAACAACAGGAAATAGCCGAGCCACCAGGGACAGATTCGATGTTGCTTTTTACTCATATCCTGCCCGCTGCAGTGCCTTCTACGCGATGACTGCGATTTGGTACCGCTCGGTCAGAACCCGCGCGTGGTGACAGAGGTGACCGGCCATGATAAAGGCGAGCGCTCTCGTCGAGGTCGGGTGATCTCCCACCGATCCGATCCTGTCCCACGCTGTCTCATCGAAGTGTCGCAACATCCATACGTGGCTCGAGCGCAGATGGCAGAACTCCTCGACCAGCTCTGCGAGTTGACAATTCTCGTGTCCCGCGGCCCCGGCATAACTGTTCTCATCAAAAAGCGGAAGGGGCCGCGTCTCTCCCCTGGCGATGGAAAGAGCGCGATAGCCGAAGACTCGTTCAGCGTCGATGATATGACCGAGGACCTGACGGACGTTCCACTTGTCTTCGGCATAACGAAAAGCCGCCCGCTCTGCGGGTATGGCGCCCAGGGACTGGCGAAGCGCGTCCTTCTGGCTTTCCAGGCGGGGCAGGACATCATCCTCCGGGACCAGCGAAATGTAGCGCTCGAAATAGGAAAAGTATTCAGACGGTCGTGGTCGCATGAGGTCATTCTACCGCGCTGTGGCGGTATAGGGCCCGACCGGGCGCCGAAAATTCAGTCCGATGTGATTGTCCTGCGATTCTCGCGATGAGCAACGATACACGGCGTGGGTTTTTTCTTGCTCAAGCGTCAATATAGTGAGAACAGGCAAAGAGGAGGGCGCCAGTGGTCTCGCAGGACGAGCTCCTAACCATCTACCGAGATACCGTCGCCGGGCCTTATGGGCTGGTTGCCGCCCGCACCGGGGGAGACCGGGGGCCTTGACGCCGCTTTGTGTTGGCCGGCCTTGCCGGCGGCCTCTTCCAGAGGCTCCTCTGCCTCCTCTGCCGCCGCACTTCACATTGGCTCTGCCGCAGCGCCCGATTGCGCAACACGCCCTCGAGGTCTGGGACATTTTTTCGGACGGCTCGGCTTACTAAACGCCGGCTTGCTTGGCCTGGATACTCGGGAAATAGAGCCAGAGGTGGCCGCCGTTGTCATTTTCACCGAAGATAATCTCGCCGTCTCGGCCGGTGACGGCATCGCCAAACACGTACCCGTAACGCCGGCGTTCGATCACCGAGGCAGCGCCGCCGAGCGGCGTGACCTTCTTCCGTTCCGGTTCCAGACAGAACAACCGCGCCATCTCTTCTCCGCAGAAGCCAAATACCCGTCCATCCAGGGTCACGGCCATGGGACCGACCGGGGCGACCGGAACCTGGCCGAGCGGCCGGCTGAAGCCCGTTCTCTCGTCGAAGGAGTAGAGCTGGCCGGCGCCGTCCGCGGTGTACAGCACTCCGCTCTGTGTGTCCCTGGCCCAGCTCAGGGGCTGCTTCCACTCACCCTCGGGTAACTGAAGGGCGCCGCGCCTGAAGGTTGACGTGCGAACATCGAAATGCCAGAGGGTTCGCTCGCTGTCACGGCCGACGATGCCGCGGGCGGAAGCGCGTGCGAGCTTCCCGCCCGCCGGCGCCTCACCCACGATTTGGATTCTGCCGGTTGTCAAAGACAGTCTGAACACGTGCTTTGTGGTCGTCCCGACGATCAGATTCGATTGTGGGTCGGCGACGGCGTGTACGACCGGTTCGCCGGCCGCGCACTGTCCCAGATCTTTTAATGTGGGGCGTTGGAAGCCCCACTCCTGGATCAGGTCCGAGTCCATCCGAACGAGCGGGGCCTGAATGGCGCGGCCGCCCCCTGGTCCGTTCACGAAGGCGGCGAAATGGGTCTTTCCGCAACATACGGCGACGCACTCGGTGGCATCTTCGACGATACCGAGGTCGAAGACGATCCCCATGATGCCGTGAAACCCGGCTGCAAACAGGTGCGCCCGGTAGCCGCTCGTCCCGCCGAAGACGACCCCGGCGGGAGTCACATCCAGAGACGTAATGCGGCTCTCATCCGGCACGATGGCTGTCGTCATTCCAGGGAAACAGGTGGGAAAGGCCACCATCATCCCTTCTTTCGTGAACGTCGCTTCCCGGACCTCTCGCCGGTACGCCTGCATCTCCGGAGTGTTCCAACGGTCTGTTCTCGGCTGATCGGTTTGCTGCGCCATGATTCACCTCGGGTGCCCCTTTGCCCCTTTACCCCTCTGCCCCTCTGCTATCCCCACACCCGGATTGGCAGGTGTGCGTTTTCCTTTTTCCGGTCGGCCGGCATCGTCACTTTGAAGATCCCGGCGGGCTTCCCCCGGTGGTTGATATAGCCGAAGAAAAGATCGCCGTGGTGGTCGACAGCGCCCCTCGACACGTACTGCGCAGTCCCAACGGGATGCTTGAGCAACGTCACTTCCTCACGCTTGAGTGTTCCTGGATCGAGTCGGCACACCATCCCTTCGCGCTCCTCGTGGTCCGGAGGTAAAGGGTTGTACCGGGCATCGCGCCAGCGCGAAGCGACATAGTACAGCTTGCCATCGGCGGCAAACGTCAGGCCGCCGCAGTGATCAACGAACATGCTTTGCGGGAAACTGAGGTCCCGCTCCTGGGTCACCGGGCCCAGATCCTCAACCCGCGGCCACTCCGCTTCGTTCGGCCAGATCCGCATCAGCCGGGTTTGGGGAATCCACGTCGACGCATAAACACACTCGCGGTCGGGTGATGCGACCACATCGTAGAACACTGAATGCCAACCGGTCTGATTGCGCCGGTCGTGCGGCAACGGCTCAGGAGACCATTCGAGGCGATCTTTCTCTGGCGTGTAGCGAACCAGGTGTCCGTAGTCGCTGGTCGTGTAGGCCCGGTGTTTCTTGTCAAGGAAGATAGCCTGCCCGTTGATCGAGCCGATTCGCCCTATGTCTCGTCGCCGGCGCGTTTTGACGTCGTACGTGATGAAATGATCGCGCGGGTAGCCGAGTGCGTACAGCATGCCCCGATCCTCGTCAAAGGCCAGGCACCGGCAGCCCTCTTTGGGGATCAACGTATCCCACCAGACAATCGCTTCTTTGCGGGTGTCGTAGGCGACAAGCGCTGCGCCGCGGAAGCAGCGCTTCGGGTCGTGCCAGGAGTACCACGGCGAATAGGTCGGCAGATCGATCGGCGGACCGGACAGGTGGGTGGCCATGTACATGAGCCCGTCCGACATCGAAGGCGCGAAGCTGTAGTGTATCTTGCACTGAGTCGCACGGCCGGAGTCGCCGGGATCGTCGACCTTATCTGCCAGATCGAACAGGCAATCCAGCTTGTCCGCATGCTCGTTATAACGCATCAGCTTGACGGTGCCGCCAGGGCTGCCTTCCGCGCAGGCAGAAGCGTAGATGCGCCCGTCCGGGCCGACCGAGAGCGACCAGCAGGTGTCCGCATTCGGGTGGTCGGTAAAGGGATAGAACCTGCATGTGTACGGCTGGTCGGCAGCTTTCCCGGCCGAGGCAGACTGAGGCGCCAGCGGCAGGGCCGCGGCGGAGAGGATGCTGCTCTTAAGGAAGTCTCGGCGGTGAATCGTCATGGCATTTTTCATCAGAGCATCCCTTTCTGCTCGTCCTGCCTGCTCGTCTATTGCCGCGTCCTGTTACGCTGAAAGGCCTCCGCGGCAAAGGTCTTCGGAAACATCGATGGCAAATCGATCGAGTGCCGGCCCTTTTTCAGTTCCTGACCGAGATCGATCTCGACCACGTTTTCGAAGTTATGGAAGTGATAGAGGTACATGACGCGCCGGCGCAAGTCGTAGATGCTCGAGTACAACGTGGGGTTGTTACCCTCCTGGTGGGTCGCGGCTAGTATCCGGCGGAAAAGCTCCACTGACAGATTGTCGCCCGCAGTCTCAAGCGTCTCTGTTGCTATCCTGAAGCGTTCACACGGATATGGACCGGCCGGGACTGCCGACTGGTGGAAGTTTGTTTGAACCTGAAAACGGCCTTTCTTGCGAACGAATGCATCCGGTTCGACCACCACCGAATCACCCGACGCGTCGGCGAACATCAAGACGGCGCGCGACAGGAACCTGCGATTGTAGCGATCAAACAGCTCGACGACTTCCTCGACGCTTGAACACTCGGCCATCGCCTTGTCGATGATATTGCCGTGAAACGCCGGTTTTTCGGCAGAACTTCGGGCGGCGACAGGGGAAGTGGCGAAACCATCGAACCAGAGCCCCTTTTCGTTCATGCCTCCCTGCGGCCAGAAATCGTCAAATCCCAGGTACATCCTGCCGAAAGCCCCTCTTTCCGCCGGGACGAACCAGATCTTCGTCGAGGAGTTGCTGTAGTCTTCATTGTTGCCGACCAGGACCAGGCGGCTATTCGAGGCGCAAAACGCGGTGCAGGCGAGGACGGAGCTGGAGGCAGCCAGCAGTCCCGAAACGACCAGAATCGGCAGGTGCATTTTCATGGCGTACCGTCTCCGAGGAAGATGATAGTGTCCCCGTGTTTGTACACCCGTGCGTACACGTCTATCAAGTGGGATACGCCAGGCAGTTCTGCTTGAAAACCGGGCTATTATCCGTTATGAAGCAAAATAGCGGTACCACGTAATTAGGCGACATGGTGGGTCAGAAGTTTAGGGGTTACCGGGCGAGCGTTCGAGAGTATATTGACCGGTATGCAAGGCTGGATCACTGCTTTGGCACCATACGTCCCTTTGATGCAAACGCTCCTTTGGGTTGTTCTGGCGTGTATCATCACGATTATTTTCCGCAAACACTGCCGAGCCATTCTTGAGTCGGTAAAGAGGCGCGTTGATACCGGTAGCGCGATTAAGGCGGGGCCTATCGAGCTTGGCGAGGACCTTCGCGAACTGCAATACGTTGAACCGAAACCAGTCGACAGCCCTGCAAAAAGCCTCCAACCGGGTCAGCGAGACGAGCGCAACGCGTGGGCCACGGAACGGAACGAACTCTATGCGGCCTCCCGAGGAGTGTTTCTCGCCCATGTGATTGAGCCCTCGGTTTTCTGGTCAAGCGTACAACATTTTCGTGTATTTGATACGCCATAAGTCGAACAATTTCGAAGACGTCAGCTACGCTGAGTTTTTCTTCGGCCACTACTGGGGTAACGAAGTTTTTCGGGAAGAACCAAGGGACGGCCTAATCGGTGTCTCGACTTCAGCCTATGGTCCATTCTTGTGCACTTGCAGGGTTGCATTCAAGGATGGACACTCAGCCGATTTGAACAGGTACATCGATTTCGAGATGGGTCGAGTGTTCGAGGTACCGCTGAGCAGGTCCCTCCCACGTTCCTTCAATCAGCGCTCACCGTCACTTGGCAGTCGCGCTGCGCGCTGATACGCCTCGTCCAGGTGCTTGGACCAGGGCACTGTTCGCGAGCGGTCCTGAGAACACCGAAGCAGGCCAGCGCGAAGCCGCACGGCCGGCGCTTCGGGGCCTGCCTACACGCGTTGCAGCGGATCGGCCCTAGCTCTTGTGACATTGATCGTTTGGTGGTAAGGCAGGGCCGACACTGGACTCGGCGTTAGGGAGCAGCCGACAAGGCTGCGGATCTAGGGGGTGAAAGTCCCCTCCCGCCAATTGCTCGATTCAGGCGGGTAGCATATCCGGAGTGCGGGAAGGACTAACCGTGCGGTGCCCGGACGTAAAAGCCATGGCCGCCCCTGCGGGCTCTGGCTCGCAGCCGTGGGAGCGACCTGGGTGGCGAGCAAACCTGGTGAATGGTGAATGGTGAAGGGTGTCAGAGCTTCAATTTCAGTTTTCGTCCTCGTCGTTCGCTGGTCAGAAAACTGAAAAATGAAGCTCTGACACCCGTTCACGACAGGCAATCGACGACAGGCAATCGTTGAGGCTTTTTGGCACGGACGAGTTGACCCAGTTCGGTCAGTGGGCGTCCGAGGACCTTTTCGTAGAGGAAGAGGAGCGCCGCCAAAGCCTGGTTCTGGGTAGAGGCTGCAACTTTGCGGTCGACGGCCAGATGTGTCAGAAAAGCGGACACCTCCTTTTCGGACAGTTTGGTTGGATGCTGTCTGTTGTGAAACAGGATGAACTGGCGAACCCAGGCGATGTAAGCTTGCTCGGTCCTGAGACTGTAGTGCCGGGTGCGAATGGCGTTGCGGACCTGGTCCAACAACTTCGGCTTGTCCATAGAAACCCGCTCGCCGTATAATCCCCGATGTCGGTCTGTAAGTCAAAGATAAAAGAGAACATTGATTCGAGGCCGAGAAGATTAGTCGGCCTAAACGACGCAATTAATCACGTCGTTTAGGCTGACGAATTATGAGTTAGGCGGCGATCGAAAGCGGCCACGGCGGTGGATGGAATATGGCAAATCGGGGCATTGAGAGAGTCGAATTCGGACCATGCTGCTTTTGCGGCAAGACGATCGACAAGACAGAAACTGATCCGTGCCGGATAACAGTCGAAACGACCACGGGAGCTTGGCAGGTGTGGTGGTGCCATGGGAACTGCTTCAAAGCACGCCTCCAAGCCGAGTGGGACTTTGAACCTCAGCATTTCTGATACCAGGCAAAAGGTGTTTCCGGCATGCCTAACATTCGTTCCAGCGGACCCGCCACAGTTGGGCGGTCAATTTTCGTTCGGCGGTAGGGCGTGGCGGGCCGCTGAACTTCAGCCGTTAGGCGGCTCACGAACGCGGAACTCGCAGAAAGGAAAACGACCATGGCTTGGATCACGTGGATTGAAATCGAACCGGACGATACAGCCAATGAAGTGGTGCAGCGGCTATACAATCGCACACGCGACCCCGCGGCCGGCCGCGCTCCGGATACCGTTCGCCTGACAAGCCTAACACCTCAAGTGGCCGGGTTGCTCTATGAACTTCAAAGGGCCATCTATCACGAAGCCAAGGGCTTGACGCTCCGTGAAAAGGAGATTGCGGCTCTGCTTGTCTCTACCTATAACGGCTGCGTGCACTGAACAGCAAGCCATTTGGCAGCCCTCGGTCGAGTGGCCAAAGATCAAAAATTGGCGGAGCAAGTCAGAGATGATTTTACCAAGGCCGAGCTGAGTCCCCGCGAAAGGCTAATCGCTGATTTCACCGTCAAAGTGACACGCGCCCCCAATGCATGTAGCCCAAGAGATATTGAGGTGCTCAAAAAGGTAGGATTGGGAGACAAAGATATCTTGAGTCTCGTGCAAATCGTCGCTTACTACAATTTAAGCACTCGGCTCTTCGAATCGCTCAGTACTGTTGATTCCTGACAGTCTGTTCGTTTGAAACCGTTCGCACGGCAACCCGGGGGGCATGCCTAACACACGTTGCAGCGGACCCCGCCTCGCGACGATTCGCTCAACGGGTCGAGTGTGTTGAGGCGGGGCCGCTGAACTTGACGTTAGGCACTGAGGGGAGGACCATGCTCGAATCATTCGCTCTTCGAGTCCGGGAGTTCCGATTGTGGGCAGGTAATCCGTCTCCAGGGGCTGCCGGGTGTCGGGAAACTCTGACGCGGCTGACTGCACTCTACTCTGCTGCCCTCGAACTCCCTCCCTTCTGGGATAAGTCGCCTTCTGAAGACTTCAAAGACTCAGAACTGGATGAGAAAGAGGTGCAGCGAGTTGTGAACGCAATCTCACAGAATCTCCCCATCCAGTTCTATTGGCTCATGTTCGAGCCGCATGAACAGCCGCCGGAAGAGCCGGTGGCAGCCAGCCTTAGCCAGGAGATCGGTGAGATTTACAGTGACGTCGTGGAAGGCTTACTGGTATACGAATCTGGGGGAGCCGAAGAGGCTTTGTTCGAATGGGGCGAAAGTTTCCATACCCATTGGGGCAGGCACGCAGTATCCGCTATACACGCTATACATT
>Ga0105104_10001927_pt1 | contig 15374 bp, 5 predicted proteins | sample PPLLaktember2015_3_FD_87034 | JGI IMG/M metagenome (GOLD analysis project Ga0105104, IMG submission 87034) | Freshwater sediment microbial communities from Prairie Pothole Lake near Jamestown, North Dakota, USA - PPLs Lake P7 Core (6) Depth... | ecosystem: Environmental > Aquatic > Freshwater >... | reverse complement strand
TGGGTCATCGGGACGTCCGCCAGTCAATGTAACTTCCTGGATATCGGGTTCAGTCATATCGGCGACCCCAATGCCCATAACGGTATCAGGAATTACCTCGGATCTACGGTTTTAACTCTCACTATCGATGGCCGTGCCGGAATTTGTAAGATCGACCCTCAAACCGCGTTGCATGTTTACGGTCGAAATTTAAACTCCACCTTCGAATCCCTGGGGAATGAATCCATTGTTTTGTTTAAAGCCGTTGAAGGTGGAGAAGAGGTTTATTTTGGAAATTTCGTCGGCGGAACTGCGTCGATTTCTGTCAACAAAGGAACAAATAGAGCTTTCAATGTTTTAAAGAGTGGGGATGTCGGTATCGGGACCCTGGAGCCCAGGGCGAAACTGGCAGTAGTCGGCGGCGGTGCGGTGATTAACCGCATTGTTATTGGAGCTAACCCTTCATCGGGTAACAATGTCGCGCAATATTCATTTATATATGAAACCATTGGCTCGGCTGATAATGAAATAAATCTAAGGCTCCAAACTTATAAAGATATGTATTTTCATACCAAAGGGTCATCAACCCCTGCGATGGTCCTCGATGCTAACGGCAACCTTGGAATAAATAGTTATGGTTTCGCTCCAAGAGCTGCATTGGATGTCTACAACGGAGGTGCAATCATCCACGGGGTAGTGATCGGAACCGATTTCAACGATTCAAACTTCGATGACGCGCACTTTTCCATAAGTACAACGCCGAATCTGGCCGGTAAGGGCCTCCGGCTTCGATCGCACAGCAAGATGTATTTTTATACCGAAGGATCAGCCGTTTCCTCCTCGATGTTCATCGACGGCGCGGGCAACATCGGCATAGGGACGGAAGACCCCCGGGCTAAATTGCAGATTCCTGGTGGAGGGGCTATAATAAACGGTGTCTCCATCGGTACTTATTCCCCCTACTTGCCGAGGACCGCTCCATATCCTGCAGATCCTCCTCCCTGGGCACATGAGGCTGTGGGGACTGCTCACCCCGGTTATAATTTGCGTTTGCATTCCACCGGGAACATCTTTTTCCATTCCGGCCCCAGTCTCGGTGAATACATGCTCCTGGATGTCAAAGGCAACCTCGGCATTGGAACACAAACCCCCAGGGCAAAAATGGAAATAGCCGGGGGTGGTGCTACTATGAACGGCATTGTTATTGGAACCAATTTGCCCGGTATAACAGATTACACAGAACCCCAGGATACCATCGGGGGCGCCCCAGGTAGAAACTTACGAATACAATCCTACAACGCCGTTTATTTTCATACAAACGGTTCGAAGACACCGGGCGTTGTAATCGATCCCGTCGGCAATATCGGTATCAATGCCTCAGAACGCAGGGCAAAACTGGATATCCAGGGCGGCGGCGCCTGCATCGGTGTGGTCGTTATAGGCACTAATAATCCCAAAGCCACAAACTACACCTATTCACACGAAACCATCGGATCGTCTGAAACTACAGTGAATTTGAGACTCCAAACCTATGGCAATATTTTTTTTCACACAGGGGGAGATTCAACACCCAAAATGAGCATAGCTGACGGCGGAACCGTCAATATGACCGGCGACCTTTATGTAAAAGGTGTAAAGGTTTCCTCCGATATCTCTCTTAAAACCGGTATTACCCCAGTCAAAAACGCCCTGCCCCGCATCGCCGCACTCCAGGGCATCCATTTCAAATGGAACGACCCTTCCAGGGATTCATCCCTTCATATGGGTTTCATTGCCCAGGATGTCGAAAAAATCTTCCCGGAACTCGTTTCTTTCTCCCCAGATGGTTATAAATACATCGACTATGCCGGTTTGACCGCCCCCCTCATCGAAGCACTGAAAACCCAACAACAACAACTATCCTTCTTATCCAACCAAAACCAAAAACAACAAGATTTGATCGATAAACTCCTCGCTTCCGCTTCCGGCAACGACTACGCCGAATACTTCGAATCCCAAGACGCCAAACCCATCAAACCCGGGACTTCAGTTGTTTTCGATAATAATGAAACCGGGAAAATCAGGCCTGCTAAAAAAGGAGAAACTCCTTTCGGCATCATTTCCGCAAACCCCGGCATCAGCGGAGGCATATACCTCGAATGGCCCGATAAATACCTGCGGGACACTTTCGGCCAACTCATCATGGAAGAGTATCCCGAAGAAATCATGATCCCCAGGAAAGAAGTCATTAAAAAAGAACGCCGGAAAACAAAAAAGAAAACCATCAAAGACCAGATCACTAAAACCGAAATCGCTTTCGAAGACGGTATGTATTTTAAAAAGGAAATCGTTGAAACCGTTAAACGCATCGTATACGAACCCGTTTTCGAAGAGTTCGACCTCTACGACGCAGAGAAAAAAAATATCGTCGGTAAACACCGCATCCCCATCATGGAGCAGTACGAAGAAGAAACCACAGTCCTGGATGAAAACGGCGGCACCGTGATGATCGGTTCCGGTCAATTCCAAACCAAAACCCGGCCTAAACTCAACCCGGATTTTGATCCTTCCAAGGAGTATATCCCCAGGGACCGTCGACCCGAATGGAATTGCGTCGGCCTACTCGGTCAATTGGCCCTACTCAAAGGCCAACCCACAGCCCCTTCCTGGATTAAAATTAAGGATTTATCCGATAAAGTGGAATTATGGCTGGTGAAATAATGATTGTTACACATAAAGGGGGCTCTTTTCGTGAAAACCGCCCCCTTAGACCCCTACAAAAGCTTTTGTTTAATCTTTTGTCCACTATGTTCACTACGTCCACAAGGTCCACATGGTCCACGAGAAAAGATATCGATGAATGATGAATATGAATTGGTCGACGATTAACAACGATTAACAACGATCACAACGATTATTAAGTATTAGATATGGCTGAACCAACCCACGTAACCCAAACCGCAGAGACGAAGAAAAACGACAGCAATCTCTCCGCCCAAAAAACCGGCACCTCGAAGCCTGGATATATACCCGCAGAACAACCCGCCGTCGAACTGCTGCTGAACCTCCAACAAACCATCGGAAACCGCCAGGTGACCCGACTGCTGCAAAAAAACTCTGGAAAAGAAAACGAGAAGGACCAACGCCGGGATCAACCGGTCCAGGTCAGCCAAACCCTCAACCCCAAAATGATCCAGCGCCTGTTGATTTGCGATTCCTTGTTGAGGGAACGGGAAGCGGTCCGGGTCGGAGGAACCGCTGCACACAATGCGATTATCGCTGATTTTACTTCGCAGGTTGGGGCGGATGCATTTCCCATTGCATCCATACCCGGCTCATCGTGGAGTCATTCAAGGACAGCTTGCGGCGACGAACCCCCCAGCACAGTCCAACTCCCCCAGGTCGTAGGCGGAAGAACCGGCGGCGGCTTGCCCGATCTCTCCCTCCGTAACGGTACTAACATCGAATTGGCGGAAATCAAACCCGCCCATTTTACCTGTATCCCCGAAGCCGAACAGCAGGTCAATAACTATAAGGACAAGGGAAATGCCGCTTTTAACCAACCGTGGAGAACCCGGAACAATATTACATCGATCGGCTTGATGTCCCCCGGCAGGTTTTCTCCCACTACACCCACTTTTGTCGGGAGCGAACCCGTTACCATCAGTTGGTGCGAACCCGGCGTCATCGTGTATAAAGCCATTCGAGATAGAGACCCGGCTGTTTTTGTTTGCGGGACCAGCGACCAGGGGAAAATCGACGATTTCCTGGATCGAATATTGGGCAGAGCCCAGGCCCAGGTCAACCGGTATATCGATACGGTTCTTAACCGGGCTATTTCTGCCGCTATCCGCGGATTGACTGTCAGGCAGCTCATCAATACCCTGTACCGGTACGGACGAGATGCCCTAAGGCAGTTCGTGGCATCTCAATTCGGAGAAACAGTCGCTGCCGCCATCTTTTTATTACCCGCAGATCAAATCGTCGATGCTATTGCCCTACGTATCGAACAGGCATTAGGCACACAGGTCGAACAATTGATCCGTACCATGGCGGAATTCGTCAAAACCACTTTACTGAACAGTATTCGCCAACAAATCCAGGCTAACTTGCGAAATCTCCTGGCTGAAACACTAACCGCTTTATGCGTCGGCGCTGCGGTGATCACTGCACAGCAAATCCTCGACCTGTTTTTAAGGAATCTCCCACGCCTCGCGGCTAATGCGCTGGTCCAGGTTCTCCAAACCCAACTCCAGCAAATCATGCAAGCTCTCCAACAAGCTGCCAACACAATATTGATGATTTTGTTGGCCATCGCTATCGTCATCGTGGCTGTAGTGTTCGTGATATCGATACTTGACGTCGCTCCCGGCGATGAAGTGGCCGTTGGCGCAGCCCTGGCTGCTATGGTCCGCTTGTTCATGCAAATGCTCCGCGGCCCCATCCCGGCTTTTTAAATTTATTATGACTGTTATTATTTTTAATGAATACATTTTCACGAGGTAAACAACAATGATAACAATGAACGACAGGAACAGGATCTCCTGGACAAAAAAATTCATGCTCAGGCCCGTTACCCACTGCAGGAGCGGGTGCATACGAAACCCCACTACGTGGGGCCCACAAATTGCATGAGTTATCACGAATTGTTTTTTTGTTGCAGGGGCGTGATCCAAACACGCTCCCCAAAAAAAGGATATCCCGTAGGGGCAGACCGGTGTGCCTGCCCAATCCACTACATCCACATGGTCCACAAAAAAAGAAATTATCAATTATTATTTGGGGAGAAACAATTATGTCAATCGTAATCCCGAAAATCGAAAAACGCGACTTCGAGGCGCTGTTTAAGGAGTTCAAATCCTTAATCCCTTTTTATACCCCCGAATGGCGCCCCAAAGAAGACGGCAAAACACCGGATATCGCCTTAGTTAAAATATTTATCAATATGCTTTGCACGATATACCGCAGGTTTAACCGCCTCCCGGAAAAACACTTGATCTCCTTCCTCGACCGCATCGGCATCAACCTCCTCACCGCTCAACCCGCTTCCACTCCCATTACCTTTACTCTTTCCGAAGGAACTACCGCACACACCCTGATCCCCGCTAAAACCCAGGTAGCAGCAGGCGACGTTATTTTCGAAACCGAAAAAAACATCCTCGCCGCACCCGCAAGCCTTGTAAAACTCTTCAGCACCGATTTTAAAACCGACTCCATTTCCGAATGCTCCACCACCCTCCTCTCTCCACCGGAAACCTCCCAAACCTCCTCAGACTACTTCGACCCGTTCAACAGCTCCAACCTCCAGGAACATATTCTATATTTAGGCGACACTGATTTATTCAATATTAAAAATAAAGCAGACCTGGCCGTATATTTTTTGTTTAATGCTTATGGGAAAACTTCTGCTCTGGTGAGGATCGGGAAATGGCAATATTACGGGAAAAGCATCGCCACAGGCCTCTCCGGCTGGAACGATTTCTCCCTCCAAACCTTTGAACTCAATCGAACCCGTTTAACCAAAACCAATACGGACGAGATCGAAGAATATGAAATCGACGGCATTAAAAGCCGATGGCTCCGATGCGTGTACGACCCTTCCCCCGCTTTGAAAGAAACGGATGTGGAAGCCGTTGAAATCGCTGCCGTTGATACCCAAAACCTGGAACTCCAACCCGATACGGTTTTCCAAAACGACGTCGCCATGGACCTCACCCTCGACGACCACGGCCTCTATTATCTCAACGACCTCTACCCCTTCGGCAAAAAACCCGTTACCTTTCACACCTGCTATATCGCCAGCGCCGACGCTTTCTCTAAAAAAGGAAAAGAGATCATCTTGAACTTCTCCGTCCAACAAAGCGACATCGGCTGGGTCGATAAACCCATCCCTTTAATCGCCATCTACGGCATCGGCCCCGTGTTCATCGAACGCCTCAACGCCGCCGGTATCACCACCGTCAACCAACTCCTCCATTTCACCGTGGACCAACTGATGGAAATCCTCGATACCCGCCAACGCTTAACCGTCGTAAACATCAAACAATCCGCCCGGTTAATATATATCGAAGCTTCCCTGGAACTCAGCATGGGACTCCGCAGCGGCGAAGGCAACCTTCCACCGGACCCGGACAAGGAAATAAACGACAACACTTCGGATTTGACTCTATCCTGGGAATATTGGGACGGCAAAACCTGGAACATCCTCAAAAACCTCGACGACTGGACCGACCGCTTCCTTAAAACCGGCACAGGCAGCATTTGCTTCACCTGCCCTACAGATATCGAAAAAACCAATGTGAACGGCAAAGAAAATTACTGGATCCGCGTCCGCATCATCCACGGCGACTACGGCAAAGAAATCGTCAAAGAAATCGTGGAAGGCACTTACGAACTCTCCAACGAAAATATCCACCCCCCCATCATCAAACGCCTGACCATCTCTTACGATATCCCCAAACAAAAAACCCAATACTGCCTCACCAAAAACAACCTCGACTATGCCGACTCCAGCGAAGCCAATAAAACCGCTGCATCCACCTTTAAACCCATTACCATGCTCCCCGATAAATACCGCACCCTCTACCTCGGTTTCGATAAAAAACTCGAAAAAGGCCCCATTAACCTCTTCTTCGTCATGGATGAAAACGTCGAATCCTCAGGCCGCATCCCCCGCCTCGAATGGCAATACTATGCCGGCAGCGATAAATGGACCAAACCCCGCCTCGTAGACAAAACCGACGGCCTCACCAAAACCGGCGATATCGAGTTTACTTTCTCATCCGATTTCCAGTCCCTGTCTTTATTCGGCCAGGACCTCTACTGGCTCCGCATCCTCGATATCGACGATTATTTTAAACCCGGAAACCACTCGCTTAAAATAAAAGGCCTCTACGCCAATACCGTCTGGGCCATCCAGGGCGAAACCGTCAATGATGAAACCTTAGGCTCCAGTACCGGCTTGCCCTCCCAAACCTATACCTTGAAGAAAACACCCGTCCTGGTAGACACCGAATCCATCTGGGTCAACGAATACCCCACTATCTCCGGGGAAGAACGCTCGGAACTGGAGAAAAGCGGTGAATACGAAACACTGTCCGTAACGGACGAGAACGATAAAGTCCTCGAATTCTGGGTCAAATGGACCCTCATCGATAACCTCGTATACGCTTCCTCCACCCAGCGCTGCTATACCTTCGACTACGCCTCCGGCCAGGTGACCTTCGGCGACGGCGTCAACGGTAAAATCCCCCCCACGGGTCCCGATAATATAAAAGCCGATTACCGCAGCGGCGGCGGCTCGAAAGGCAACCTCTCCGCCCTCGAAATCAAAGATATGAAAAGTTCGATTCCCTTCGTGGAAAAAGCCCTGAATCCCTGCGCATCCGCCGGCGGAATGGATGCGGGCTCCGTTGAAACGGCAATGGACCAGGGACCCTACTTACTGAAACACAGGAACCGCGGCACTACCGCGGAAGATATGGAACAATTAACCCTGCTCGCTTCCCGCAGCATCGCCCGCGTCAAATGTATCCCCAGCCGCAACCCCGAAGGAAATTTCGAACCCGGTTGGGTCACCCTGGTGGTCATTCCCCAAAGCCCGGATGAAAAACCCGCCCTATCCATCCAACTGCGCAACCAGATCGAAAACTACCTCTACACCCGCATTAATATGGTCATCGTCAACCCCGCCCAACCCTTTTTACGCATTACTCCCCCCCAATACGTCGAAGTCTCCGTCTCCTCCGAACTCGCCCTCACTTCCCCCTCCATGCTGCCTACAGTGGAAAGCGCTTTCCACTCCACGTTACAAACTTTTTTAAACCCCCTAACCGGCGGAAATGCCGGCACCGGCTGGGAATTCGGGAAACTCCCCCGGTTTTCCGATTTCTACGCACTACTTGAAAAAATCGAAGGCGTGGACCACGTGGAAGACCTCTCCATTAAATTCAGCCTCACCCCCACCGGCGCACTTACACCCACCATAGTCACCGCATACAATGAAGATGAAATTTCCGGCTTCACCATGCCCATCGATGGCGTTATCTGCAATGGAGAACATAAAGTCGATTTCCCATTGTGATTTAGTGAATCGAAAGACCAAAAAACCCTTTCGAGAAAGGGTTTTCTGGACTTTCCCAAAGCTTTTGATTATATGGATTATTTTTGATGAGTTGAGCCAGTGAATGAATGGCGATTGGTTTAACTTTAAATTTTATAAAAATTTGGGAAGAACCAACACCCTCTAACAAAAGTTTTTGGTCCCACCGAGCCATCCGTGATGGCTTTTACAAAAAGGTGGGCTTGAAAGGGTTTTTGGTTTTTTTAGCATAGGAGTATGAAATGTCGCTGCCTATTTTGATACAGGATGACCGGACGTTCCAGGAGCTAATGGATGAGGCCCGCACCGTGATCCCGTTGTGGGCCCCCCAGTGGACCGATCATAATTATCATGATCCCGGTATCACGTTCCTGGAGATGTTTGCGTGGCTGACCGAGATGCAGTTGTTCAGCCTGGATGTCGTTTCCCAAAAAATTCTTTTTAAATACCTGTCTCTATTGGGAATAAAGCTTGCTCCTCCCACTGCTTCCCGTGTCGAAGTCCAGTTTGTTTCAACCCAGGGCCAACCTGTTGCCGTTCCCCGGCAAACGTTGATTCAAACCGAGACCCCCGTATCCGGTTCCCCCGTTAAATTCGAGACCGACAGCGCCATCGAGGTTCTGCCCATCGAATTGAAGAGGGTTATCAGTTATGCCAATTACCAGTGGTTTGATGTCACCCAGTTCAATTATCATCCTCGAACCTATTATCATGCGTTCGGTCAGAGTCCAAGAGCCGGCGATGCGCTTTATCTCGGTTTCGATACTGCTTATGATCTTTCGTTGTTAAAGGATAAAATCTTGCATCTTGCCGTATTCCCGTATGATATCGATTTACCTCCTGTTGGAGACGGTTTGCCCGGTGAGGAGGGCCTGTTGTTTCCCTTAGAAACCGAAGCCGCTGTGGTTTGGGAGTACAGGGACAGTTCGAACAGGTGGCAGCAGTTGGAGGGGATTTCGCAGGGGGACCCCGCAGCGGAGTTTGAGACCAAAGGTATTTTGGCCGTAAAGTTCCCAGCCGCATTGGTTAAGGGAACGCTTCCCCAGCCCGGCTCCGGTTCTCCGTGCACCGATTCCCTCGTATGGTTCCGGTGTCGGCTTGTCAATTCCGCGTATGAGATTACCCCTCGGATAGATCGCATTATTCCCAATGTCGTTACTGCCACAGAGGGTTATCATCCTGGAGTTTTTAAAGTAAAGAGCGACGGTTTACCCAACATGGAGATCAAGGTTCCCCAGTATCCTATTTTCCCCGGCAGCCAGGTTGTAACCGTAGAAAATAAGGTGTGGGCGTGTGTGGATGATTTCGATGCGTCCGGGTCTTCCGATTTGCATTATATTCTTTTGCCGTTCGAGGGGAAGTTAGTATTTGGAAATGGTGAAGCCGGTGCTATACCCAGGCCCGGTGAAGAAATTGCGGTTTCTTATGCTGTTTCGTCCCGGTTGAAATCCACGGAGGGCATTCCTCCTGTCGGTGCCGAGACCATTAAACAGGTTTCGGATGCGGATTTAGCAGCGTTAGGTTTAACCGTAATCAACCCGTACGAGTCGTATGGAGGGAATGCGCCGGAGAGTATCGTTGAGGCGTTTGCGCGGTTTAAGAAGGAGTTGACTATCCCGTGTACTGCGGTGACTGCTGCGGATTACGAGTCCATAGTCAAAGCGACGCCCGGTCTTCGTGTTGCCAGGGCCAGGGCGGTTCTTTCTCCCTCGTCCGCCAATAAAAACTTTGTTACGGTTGTGGTGGTCCCGTACAGTTTCAATAAAAAGCCTGTTTCTTCGAAGACTTTTAAGCGTTCCGTATGCCGTTATCTCGATTTGCACCGGTCCATTACCACCTATATTTCCATCGTGGACCCCGATTATGTCGAAGTATCCGTAACCGCCCAGGTAGTGGCTTTAACCGGTTATGAACCCGAACTGATGAAATACCGGATCCTTCAAAAATTGGAAGAGTTTTTATCCCCCCTGCCCACTGACTCCAATCCCAACAGTTGGCCTTTCGGCAGGCCTGTTTATTATTCCGAGATCAATGAGCTTATCAAGGGTGTCGAGGGGGTGGATTATGTTGCCTCCGTTTTGTTGAGTGCCGAGCAGGGGACATTTACTATTGAAGACGGCAGTGTGGTGATCGGTCCCCTCAGTCTTGTTTACTCCGGGGACCACGATATCGAAGTCCTCACCCCATTGAGTAGGGAGTGTACAACATGGAAGAAAAAAAATTCTTAATTATCAATACCGAGTCTTTATGGAAAGAACCTGTTATTAAAGAACAAAAAAAAGAGCTGGCGGGCGAAACTGCGGAAACCGTCACAGATAGTGTTATCATCACGTCCCTTGGAATTTCCCTGGACAAATCCGAGACTTATTCATATAGTAATAAATGGTCCACCGGCACGACTATTCCCGGTTGTATTACCCGTGATTCTGCCGGGGTGATCTATATCCTCGATCCGTCGAAGAAAAACATCTTCATTTTCGACATTACCGGCGGTTACAGCGGGTGGTTGTGGGGAACCGGGATGAATCCCGCCGTGTTTGTCAAACCTTCTTGTTTTGCCGTCAGCGATACATCCGTATATGTCATCGAGCTTTCCGCTCAAAAGTTTTATTGTCTCAATCGAATTACTGCTCAAATATTATGGGAGAGGGACATTCCCGGAGGTGTTCCCGGCAGCGATGAAGACATTTACAGGCTCGCTTATTTGTATTCCAATGCATTATTAGTGCTTAATTGCAAGGAAAAAAAGGTTTATCTCATGGATTCTGCCGGCGGTATTCCCATGGGGCATGTGTCCCAGTTATCTTTGTTTTCAATGGATGCCGAAAGTAACCGGAACCCATATCAACTGCGAAAACCCTCGGATATTGCTTCGGATAGGGAAGATGATTTTTATATCCTGGAAGGGACCGAGCACAAATTTATTTTGAAATTCAGTAAGGAAGGTCGGCTCCTGGAAACCATTCCCATCCCCTTCAAGCAGGATACCCAATTTCTTTCCCTGGCTGCGGAGAGCAGCGATAATATTTTGTTGGGTTTCGACAATTCCGCTGTCGTGGGTTTCAAAGAGGCAGGGGAAACGTATGGTATTATCCAGCTCAACAAATCCGTCAAGTATGAGACCTACGGGTATTATTTCACTGGTATTTTGAACAGTGGGATTCCCAATTGTCGGTGGCACAGTATCGAGCTTGAGCGGGGCATCCCGGCCAATACCCGGATTGTTATCACATATGCTGCTTCCAACAAAAAAGAGGACCTTACCGGTCAGGCTTTTTTGAATTCCCTGGCTTTGTGCGCATCTATATTAAACCCGGTGGATGCGTTACTGGTTAAAGCCGAAGGCCGGTATATCCGTTTCAAAATCGAATTGATATGCGATGAAACCGCTGCCACCTCACCCCTGGTCGAATCCATGAAAATCGTTTTCCCAAGGGATTCGTATTTGCGGTACTTACCCGCCACTTACCGGGAGAATGAAAAGAGCCGCGATTTCCTCGAGCGGTTCCTTTCAATTGAAGAATTGGAAAATGAACAATTGAAAGAAAATGAAATAAAGGTTATGGAGAACATAACCATCACCCCGGAAGGAATTTCTCTTGATGGTCTCGATAAAGTCAATGGGTATTTTTTAACCCGCATTCTCAACAGCGGCCTCCCCAATTGCCGGTGGTACAACATCGAACTCGAACGGGATATTCCCGCCAACACCCGGATCGTTATATCTTATGTCGCTTCCAACAAAAAAGAAGAACTGACCGGCCAAACCTTTTTGAATTCCCTGGCCCGGTGCAAACCCATTTTAAACCCGGTGGCTGCGTTAATGTTTAACACCAATGGCCAGTACATCCGTTTTAAAATCGAATTGATTCGCAATAATGCCGCTGCCGAATCACCCGTGTTCATATCCTTGAAAATTGTTTTTCCCACTGAAAGAAACCGGGATTTCCTCGAGCGGTTCCTTTCGTTGTTTGAAACCTTCATGTCGAAGAGTGAGCAGCAAATCCTGGAGTTCAGTCGGTTTCTCGAACCTTCGGCGGTTCCCGATGAGTTCATTCAATGGCTTTCGTCGTTGTTGGCTATTGCTTTCGATGAGAATTGGCCCAGCGATAAGAAACGCCGATTGATCCAGATGGCGCCGTCGTTGTATTTGAAGCGGGGAACGCGCCAGGCTATTTCCGATATTATTCAATTGTTTTACGGGAAATCGCCGATTATTATTGAAAATTTCCAGTTTGATTGTATTAAGGACTCCGATATCTTGAAGGTGATCGATAAGTTGTTCGGTTTGGATCCGTTTCGGTTTACCGTTTTGATCGAGCCCGATTGGGTCGATCCCGGCAGCCCGGTGAAGAAGGCTGTTGAAGTTACGCCCTCGATGCAAACCACGCTGCAGAGGATCGTGGATAGTGAGAAGCCTGCGCATACCGTCAGTTCCGTGCATATTTTAGAGCCCTGGTTTTACCTCGATATGCACACTTACCTCGGTATCAATACTGTTTTGACCGAGCCCACGTTTGTATTGGGGCAGAGTTCCGTGATCGGGCGGGATACGGTGATTTATGATACGGATGATGCCGGCCAGATCGGCAGGAACTCCCGCATCGGCATCGGTTTTAAATTGGTGTGATTTAAAAAATGATGAAGGATGAATGATGATTGATGAGTTGTATTTTGGTCGAACACAGGGGTTCAGCACAAAAACCAATAACGCATGCATTGTCCATAAAGTCCATCCAGCCCATGAAGTCCATGCCCTTTGCCCATCAGCTCATTGGCCTATTGGCAGGCATAGGCAAGAACCTGGACAATATGGACATTATGGACTATATGGACAGAGAACGAATACATGGTATAGTAACTAAATCGTTCACAATAACCAATGAGCCAGACCATCCCAGGAAACACCGATGCAATAATAAAACCCCTCCGTGAGGGGCGGCACTGCAAAATTAAAACCCCTCCGTGGGTTTGGTTTCACGGCTGCTTCGCAGCCGACAGATAACGGATAACGGATAACGGATATCGGACAACGGACAACGGATAACGGATAACGGACAACGATTTAAATTATCAATTAACAATGATTAACAACGTTTTAAAAATAAATGAGACCCCCCATGTAGTGGGGAGTTAAAACCCCCACCGTGTGGGGTTAGGAGGTACTGAACATGTCAGATTACAAATTACGTATTTTCCAGAGAAATCACTATTTTTATGGGAAATTGATGTCTGTACGCGATTTTGAAACCGAGCAGAGTTATATGAATGAAAAACGCCACCTCCTCAACCGAGTCACCCATGGGGCTGGAATCGTTTGCGGCCTGGGTGATGCGGAAATATATATCGAGGAAGGCAATATCAAAATCAAGTTTCCAGGCGGAGGGTTGGCGCTGGACCGCAAAGGCAGGGAAATCGTGGTCCCCGCTGAGAGCGACAAAAATATCTATGTCAAATCTGCCCAGACCAAAGCCTATTTAACCCGGGCCGAAATCGAAGCCAATCCGTATTACATTTTCCTGGAATATAACCCAGTGTTCGGGGAACCCGTGAATTCCGCAGCCAATGCTTCAAGCTGCGAAGAAACCTGCTGCCCAAACCGCATCATCGAAGATTTCGAAGTTTTAGCTTCCCTCACCCCTCCACCGGATCCCACCATCGCCTGCCCCGACCTGTCCGGTAATATCAGTGAAACCACGGCCAGAACCCGGATCATCCAGTGGTTTAAAACCAATTCATGTAAATTATGCGAATGCGGCGATGATGCCTCTGTGTTCCTGGTGGCTTTGCAAAAAGGCAGTGCCGGCGACCTCCTGAGCGTGGATGTCCCTAAAACCGACCAATACCTCAGTTTTGTATTTAACAGCTCTCTATTTGCCGACCTGCTGAACTGCCATATTTCCGATTTCGGTAACCCGCATAAAACCACAGCCGCCCAATTGGGAGCTCTAAAATCCATCAACAGCGTCAGTAACCCTTCCGGCGGTAATATCGACTTGATCGCGGCCAATACCGTTACCATTAATCCCAATAATGCAGCCGATCAAATCACCATCGGGGAAACCCACTCCGGTTTATTAAACCAAAACCCCCACAACACTACCCATGCCCAACTACTGCAAATACCTGCGGCAGACCCCACCAGCACCAATACTACGCGGGACAAACACCTGTCCAACGCAGACGCAAAAAGACTGAACGAGGCTGTCCTCACCCTCGACGGCGCTCACCCCACTGCCTCCGGTAATATCGACTTGATCGGGGCCAATGCCATTACTATTACTCCCAATGATGCGGCCAATCAAATCACCATCGGGGATACCCACTCCACTATAACCAACAGTAATCCCCATGGAACAACCCACGCCCAATTGACCCAGGTCCTACCGGTAGACCCGGCCGGCACCAATACTACGCGGGATAAACACGTGTCCAATGCCGATGCCAAAAAATGGAGCAGCTCGGTTATCGCCATATCCGGTGTTCAACCCGATACCAACGGCAATATCGTCATCGAAGCCGGTGCCAATATTACCATTACACCCGGAACCAACAAGATTACCATCAATTCCACTGCCGAAAGCGGATCGCAAGCCTTCTACGGTTCATTATCTTTACTTACGAATGACAGTGGATATGCCGATGCGTGGGTAGATATTGGTTTAAAGGATTCCAATTACCTCTTATACATAGGACAAACTAAAGACGTCGATTACGATATTACCTATTATTCTTGCCCAGATGAATCTTGCCCAAATGACAAAATTTGCTGGTATGTCTGTGAAACCGGGATTTATAAAGGGAAATTTCACGTTGAAGTTAATAGTAGGATTGGAAACAAGGAGATAAGACTTAAGTTCTGGATCATCCCGGGCAAAGAATATCCAGGAGAAGTCGTGGTCACACCCATTACCCCGATTACTACGATTAAACCCGTCGACACCATTACGCCTGTGACTACGATTAAACCCATCGAAACCATTACCCCTGTGACTACGATTAAACCCGTCGAAACCATTACCCCGATTACAACGATCAAACCCATCGAAACCATTACGCCGGTGACTTCTATCCAACCCATCGAAACCATTACCCCTGTGACTACGATTAAACCCGTCGAAACCATTACCCCGATTACTACGATTAAACCCGTCGAAACCATTACCCCTGTGACTACGATCAAACCCATCGAAACCATTACCCCGGTGACTACGATTAAACCCGTTGAAACCATTACCCCGGTGACTACGATTAAACCCGTCGAAACCATTACCCCGGTGACTACGATTAAACCCGTTGAAACCATTACCCCGGT
>Ga0105104_10001926_pt1 | contig 15380 bp, 15 predicted proteins | sample PPLLaktember2015_3_FD_87034 | JGI IMG/M metagenome (GOLD analysis project Ga0105104, IMG submission 87034) | Freshwater sediment microbial communities from Prairie Pothole Lake near Jamestown, North Dakota, USA - PPLs Lake P7 Core (6) Depth... | ecosystem: Environmental > Aquatic > Freshwater >... | reverse complement strand
TCGGCGACACGCGTCGTTGAAGGCCCGGGAGCGATGTCTCTACCGCGCGCCGACCGGTTCGCGCCACCCGAGCGGGACGTTTCCCCGGCGACGTCTTGCTCGTTCCCGGGCCGAACCTCTTGCCCCCGCCCGCTTGCAGCCGGCGCAACGAAGCCGCATCCTTATGTCCGGGAGTGTGGGTATGCGGTGGAGTGAGCTCGGACGGATGCAGTACCTGGGGCAGACCGAGCTGTCCGGTCAGCCGGTGGAGGTCTTCCGGGCCACGGACGGGACCGTCTTCCAGGTGCGGCGCGACCGCGGCGTCTTCCGCGAGATCCGTCCCGGCGAGCAGCTCGGTGACTTCGAGCGCTGGGACCTGCTGATGCCCGACCCCTTCGGCGCCAGCACCACGACCTGATCAGCTTCGCGGGGGGGTCAACGCCGAAACCACTCGGATCGCTCCGTCCCTCCCTTGCCCTCGCAGCCGATCCCGCTGTCGCTCCTCCATCACGTGACGACGGCCACGCTCAGTCGTCGCTCGGCCGCGATTGCGGCGCGATCATCCGGTCGATCCGAGCGGCCTCGGCGTTAGGTCTCGATACCACGCGAGGCGGTCGATGAACGGGGCCTGGCTCTCGTCGCGCTTGCGCAGCAGTACCTGAGCGACGGTGACGCGTTCGGTCCGGAAGGTGATCGCCGAAGAGGCCAGGTAGAGCCGCCACGCCCGAGCCTTGCGCTTGCCCGCGAGCTGCACCGCCTCGGTGAAGCGTCGCTCCAGGCGGCCCAGCCACTCGAGGAGGGTGCGCTCGTAGTGCGGGCGCATGGTCTCCACGTCGAGCACCTCGAGCCCGGCGCGCTGCGCGGAGGCGATGACCAGGTCCAGCGGAGGCAGGTCGCTGTCGGGAAAGATCTCCTGCCGGATGAAGCCGCCGTGCGTCCGCTGCAGCCAGGGGATGGTGCGGCGCCCGTCACCGTTCTCGGCGATGGCGTGGTTGAGGAGGAGCCCACCCGCGACCAGATGATGCGCGAGCGCGCCGAAATAGCGGTCCAGATGGTCGCGACCGACGTGCTCCATCATGCCCACCGAGGCGATCGCGTCCCAGCGCTCGTCGGGCGGGAGCTGCCGGTAGTCCTGATGCCGGACGTCGGGGATGCCGTCCGGCGGGAGCACTGCCTTCATCCGCTCGCGGGCAAGCTCGAGCTGCGCGTCGCTGAGGGTGATGCCCGTGGCGCGAACGCCATGCATCCCCGTCGCGTGAGAGATCAGCGACCCCCATCCACATCCCACGTCGAGGAACCGGCGACCGGGCCGGAGCGCCAGCTTCCGGCAGATGAGCTCCAGCTTCGCCTCCTGCGCCAGCTCCAGACGATCCGCGCCGCTGGTCCAGTACGCGCACGAGTACACCAGCTGTTCGTCGAGGAAGAGCCGGTAGAACTCGTTCCCGACGTCGTAGTGGTGCTTGATCGCGTCCTCGTCACGGGCGATGGAGTGGCGAGCGGCGGAGCGGAGCAGCTCACCCGCCCGGGCCCCCATCTCGGCGACGAGCCCCGCGGCGAGCGCCGTCGCGGGGAGCGTCTCCGGCCCGGACCATCTGGACGCCTGATCGATGAAGTCGACCAGGTTCCCGTCGACGTCGATGTCGCCGGAGATGAACGCCTCCGCCAGCTTCTCCTCGTTCGGAGGAGGGCCGAAGGCCGCAGCGCCGCGCTCGTGCGGGATCACCAGGACCGGCACGTCCGGCGGGTACACCGGTGGAAGCTCGGTGCCGTCCCAGAGTCGAACCCCGAAAGGACGGTAATTCCCCGACAGCACCGCCTCCACGAGCGAACGGGCGTCCATCTCTTTCCTCCCTCCCACTGGCTTGCGACGGGGCCCCGGTCCACGTCAAGTCGAACCGGATCGTGTCTTCCGCAAGGTGGCGGTTGCGCGATGAATCGCCGCGGCGTTCCGTCCGTCTCCTTGCGCTAGACCCCCGCCGGTGTCCGACGCCGAGGCGGTCCAGCGCAGCGAGTCCTGGTGCACGAGTCACGGTTATCGATGCACGGCTCGTCGGGTGGATCGGCGGGGGACGTGGTGGAGGTGGTGTCCGACGCCGAGGGGCACGGGACGCACGGCCCCCTGAGCCGCTGGGGTGCTGGGCCTGATCGACGGCGCGTTCAGCCACCCGGTGTTTGGCGTGCTCGCGAACATGCACGGCTGATTTCGTTGCGCCGGTCGCCGCCCGGTCGCTACGGGCTGCCAGGCTCCCGGGAGGAACGCCGCGCCGTGATCGACCTCTACTACTGGACCACCCCGAACGGTCACAAGATCACCATCGCGCTCGAGGAGCTGGGCCTCGCGTACCGGATTCGCCCGGTGAACATCGGCAAGGGCGAGCAGTTCGACCCGGCCTTCCTCCGCATCTCGCCCAACAATCGCATTCCCGCGATCGTCGACGACGCGCCAGCCGACGGGAAGGGACCGCTCTCCATCTTCGAGTCGGGAGCGATCCTCACCTACCTCGCCGAGAAGACCGGACGGCTGCTCCCCTCGGATGCGCGCGGAAAGTTCGAGGTGCTGCAGTGGCTGTTCTGGCAGGTCGGAGGGCTCGGTCCGATGGCCGGCCAGAACCACCACTTCGCGCAGTACGCCCCGGAGCCGATTCCCTACGCCATCGACCGCTACGTGAAGGAGACCGCGCGGCTTTACCGGGTGATGGACACCCGGCTCGCGGACCGGCCCTACCTCGCCGGCGACTACTCCATCGCCGACATCGCCAGCTATCCCTGGGTGGCGCCGCACGAGAAGCAACGGATGAACCTGGACGACTTCCCGAACCTCAAGCGGTGGTTCGCGACGATCGCCAAGCGGCCGTCGGTGGAGAGGGCGTACGCGGTCGCCCGGGAGATCCAGGGCCGGCCCCTGGACCCCGAGGCGAAGGAGATCCTCTTCGGCCACGGCGCCGACGCTCAGAAGCGGTAGGCGATCCCGAAGAGGAAGTAGAGGGTGAAGAACGCGTTCCGGGTGCGGTTCCCCGTCGCGAAGGTGGGGCCCATCTTGAGCCGCGCGGTCAGCGCGAGATCGCGCTGCATCAGGTACTCCACCCCGCCGCCGAACAGGATGGGGATGAAGCCTTGGACGGGCGAGGGGTTGAAGGTGATCCAGAACGGCAAGTCGAAGCTGGCGTTGGCCCGGAACACGGGGCTGATGGGAAAGCCGAACTCGAGACCCAGCGGGAAGGTCATCCCCACCACGGTGGTGTTGCTGGGGAAGTAGAGCAGCAAGCCGGGATCGAACCGGAGCGCCATGTCGAACTTCGGCTTGCGAATCAGCTGCCCACGCAGCGTGAACTGGAACTTCAGGCCCAGCACGCCGGTGTCGGTGATCCCCTCCTCGCCGTAGTTGAAGGTGAAGCGCCCGCCCAGATCGAGGGTGGGGCTCGTGCCGTACGCCAGGTCGGCGGAGATGCCCGGCCAGCCGAACTGTCCCCAGATCATCCCCGCGCCGCTTCCCAGGGTCTGCCCCGACATGGCGGACCAGTCCTGCGCCCGCGCATTTGCGGCCACCAGCCCAACGAGCAGCGCCATCCAGACGACGAGTCTCCGCACGCGTTCCTCCTCGGACGTTCCCGGCCCGGCGCACTGCTTTCGCACGCCGGGGTGATGTGGGTTCCAGAGGGGACCGGGTGGGGGTGACGCGGTGCAACGTCGAGCGCGGAAACTTCCACCATTCGCGAGTGGCGCGCGGGGTGGGTGCTCGGTACAGTCCGCCGCACACCTCAGGACTCCGGTCGGGAGCCATCCAGATGACCGTCTCGCGGTCTCGCGCCGTGCTGGCCTGCTGTCTTCTCCTCGCGGCGCTCGCATGGGCGGCGGACGGTCCCCTGAGGCTGAGCACGATTCTCCTCGCGGCGCTCGGATGGGAGGCGGACGCTCCTCTGAGGGTGAGCATGATTCCCACCACGGATCCGTCGCGGATGCTCCGGGACGCCGAGCCGCTGGTGGCGCGCCTGGAGAAGGCCACGGGCCGGACGGTCAGCCTCACCATTCCCCAGAACTACGCCGCGGTGGTCGAGGCGCTGGTCCAGGGACAGGTCGACGTCGCGCACTTCGGTGGCTTCACCTTCGTCCAGGCCAGCAAGCGCGCCGGCGCGGTCCCGCTGGTGCAGCGCGACCGGGATCGCGAGTTCCACTCCAAGTTCATCACCGCCCGCGACGACGTGCGGAGCCTCGGCGACCTCCGGGGCAAGCGCTTCGCGTTCGGGGACGTGAACAGCACCTCTGGACACCTGATGCCCGCCTACTTCATGCGCGAGCAGGGTGTGGATCCCACCGTGGTCGACCGGGCCATCTACACCGGCGCGCACGACGCGACGGCGCTGGCGGTGGCGGAGCGGCGCGTGGACGCCGGGGCCCTCGACGAGGCGGTCTGGGAGCGGCTCACGCAGGAAGGCAAGGTCGACCCGACAAAGGTCCGCGTCTTCTGGACCACTCCGCCGTTCGTCGACTACCTGTGGGCGGCCCGCAAGGAGCTGGACCCCACGGTGGCGAGGAAGATCGCCGACGCCTTCCTCGCGCTGGACCCGGGCAAGCCCGAGGACCGGCCCATCCTCGAGCTCCTCTCGGCCAGAGGCCGGTACGTGACGGTGGATGCGGCGGCGTACGCGCCGCTCCGCGAGGCCGCGGTCCGCGAGGGCCTGCTCCGGTGAGCTTCTCTCTCCACGGCGTGCGCCGTTCCTTCGACGGTCGCGCGGGCCGGGTCGCGGCGCTCGATGGCGTGAGCCTGGACGTCGCGCCGGGCGAGAGGCTGGTGGTTCTCGGCCCCTCCGGCGCGGGGAAGACGACGCTCTTCGGGGTGCTCAACACCACGTTGCGGCCGACCGAGGGGACGGTCCGCTTCGAGGGGCGGGACGTGTCCCGTCTCTCGCAGCGGGCGCTGCGGGCCACGCGCCGGCGCATCGGGACGGTGTTCCAGCAGCCCCGGCTGGTGCCGTCGCTCACCGCGCGACAGAATGCGCTGCTCGGCCGGGTGGGCCACTGGTCGTTCGCCAACGCAGTGCGGGCCTGGGTCCGGCCCTCGCCCGAGGACCTCGAGCGGGTGGACGCGGCGCTCGGGGCGGTGGGGCTCCTCCACCGGGCCGCGGCGCGGGGTGACGAGCTGTCGGGCGGCGAGCAGCAGCGCGTGGCCATCGCCCGGGTACTGGTGCAGGAGCCGACGGCAGTGCTCGCCGACGAGCCATTCTCCTCGCTCGACCCGTCGCTCCGCGAGAGCATGAGCGAGCTCCTCGGCGTCGCAGCGGCGGGCCGCACGCTGGTGGCGGTGATGCACGACGTGGACTTCGCCCTCCGGCACTTCCCGCGGGTGGTGGGGCTCGCCGCGGGCCGTGTCCTGTTCGACGTGCCCGCGGCGCAGGTCACCCCCGAGATGCTCGCGGCGCTCTATCCGCGCGAGGCCCCGGAGCGGCGCCAGGTGCCGGAAAGGGAGTGGGCCGATGCCTTCGCCTGCGTGCGCTGAGGAGCGGACCACGCCCGGTCCTGCAGCGTCCACGCGTCGCTCGACGAACATCCCCGGGCTGCGGGAGGCCGAGCCCGGACGGGCGGCGCCCGCGGCGAGGGCGCTCCTCCGCAGGCGGCGGGTGCAGCTGCTGCTGGTGGGGGCGTTCCTCGCGTGGAGCATCGCCGCCTCGGACGTCTCGCCGGGGGCGCTGGTCGCTCCGGAAGCGCTCCACGGGCTGGGCCGACTGCTCCGCGGGATGGTCCCTCCCGACGTGTCCCTGGGCTTCCTCGGCGTGGTGGCCGTGGCGGTCGGGCGCACCCTGGCCATCGGCATCGCCGGGACGGCGCTGGCGGTCCTCCTCGCGGTCCCGCTCGGTATCCTCGCCACGCCGCGTCTCTTCCGCCCGGGTGCGCTGGCCGCCGGCAGGGGTCCCTGGGCGGTGGTCCTCTTCGCGGCGCACCTCGCCGCGCGGGCGACGCTCCGAGTCTTCCGCGCAGTGCCGGACCTGCTCTGGGCGCTACTCTTCGTGGTGGCGGTAGGCCTTGGGCCACGGGCGGGTGCGCTCGCGCTCGGTGTCTCCTATGCCGGGGTGCTGGGCCGGGTATTCGCCGATCTCCTCGAGGACGTGGAGCCCTCCGCGGCCGAGGCCCTCGTCGCGTCGGGGGGCCGCCGCGCGTCACTGGTCCTCTTCGCGCTGGTTCCCCAGGCCTTGCCCGGGCTGGTGAGCTACGGCCTGTACTCCCTCGAGTGTGCGATCCGCTCGGCGTCGGTCCTGGGCTTCGTCGGCGCGGGGGGAATCGGCCAGGAGATCCAGCTCTCGATGCGTCTGTTCGAGTACCGCCAGGTGTCGACGTTGCTGCTCGCGCTCCTCGGTCTGATGCTGGCGGGGGAGGCCGCGAGCCGGCTGCTGCGCCGAGCGACCCGGAGCGTGCGAGTCACCGGTCGGCCTCCCCTCACCGGCCGCGGCAGGAAGCTGGTGACCCTGGCGACGCTCGTGGCAGTGGTCCTCTCCTTCCGCGCCACGGAGTTGCTCGGCAGCGCCGACGACGGCCTCCTCGCGCGGATGGGGCGATTCGCCGCCCAGCTGTTCCCCCCGGATCTCTCCCTGAGCTTCCTCGCTGCGCTGCGCGAGCCGCTGCTCCAGACGCTGGCCGTGGCGGGCGCCGGCACGCTGCTCGGGATGGTGCTCGCCGCCGCGCTCGCGCCGCTGGCCAGCGCCGGGCTGATGCTCCGCCGTCCCGGTGCACCGGGTCGCCCGGGGGTGCTGGACCTGCTCGCGCGGCTGCTGCACGTGACTGCCCGGTCCTCGCTCGCCGTGCTCCGCGCTATCCCCGAGCTGCTCTGGGTCCTGCTCTGCATCGTGGCGGTGGGCTTCGGACCCTTTGCCGGCGTGCTGGCGCTGGGACTGCACACCGCCGGGGTCCTCGGACGGCTCTGGGCCGAAGCGCTCGATGAGGCGCCGGCCGACCCCGTCGAGGTGCTCGAGGCCGCGGGCGCGAGCGCCCCGGTCTGGAGCCTGTGGGGAGCCTGGCCGCAGGCGCGGCCGCTGGTCGCGAGCTACGGGCTGCTCCGCTGGGAGTTCAACCTCCGCGTGTCGGCGCTGGTCGGGTTCCTGGGGGGCGGCGGCCTCGGCCTCAGGCTCTACAACGCCATTCAGCTGGGCTTCTACGACCAGGTGAGCACGACGGTGCTTCTCATCCTCGGACTGGTGATGCTGAGCGATGCCGTCTCTGACGCGGTCCGGCGAAGCTGGCTGGCACCTGCGACGCTCCGCCGCGACACGGCGCGGCCCGTCGATTCCTCCCTCGCGCTGCAGGCCGGCGGGCTCGCAGCCTGAAGGAGGCCGGCGCTCCCCACGCGGCGGCCGGCGTTCGACGAAGCCGCCGAGGTGCCCGAAGCCGCCGAGGTGCCAGACACCTCGTTACTGGCCTCGTTACTGCCCGCCGAGGTGCCAGACACCTCGTTACGGGACACCTCGTTACGGGCGGTGCGAGGCATCTCCGATGACCGAACCCCTCGTCACGCGTTGTGGCGCCCGCCTTGTCGCGCTTCATGGTGCCTGGCGCTTCGTGGTGCCAGACACCTCGTGAGGGCTTGAGTCCCGGGCTCGTGGGCTCGCGGCGTGCCCGTGGACCGACACTCGGGCCGCCGGTCGTTGCGCGAATTGTTTCCCAACGATCTCCGCTCCCTCTCGAGGGGGATGACGCTCGGCGTCAGCGCTCCGTGCTTCTTGACACCCGGGTGCACGGCGGTCAGCGTTCGGCTCCGTCGCGGAACGAATTTTCGATGGAGGGGCCCATGCACGTGGACCGCCGAACGTTCCTCAAGGGTACCGCCGCCGTCGGTGGAGCGCTGGGACTGGGAGTCTTCGATCTCTCAAAGGCCCGCGCCGAGATGCGGGAGCTCAAGATCGCGCGCACCACCGAGACGCGCAGCACCTGTCCGTACTGCTCGGTGTCGTGTGGGGTCATCATCCACACGCTCGGGGACAAGTCCAAGAACGTGAAGGGCTCGGTTGTCCACGTCGAAGGGGACCCTGATCACCCCATCAATCGCGGCACGCTCTGTCCCAAGGGCATTACCCTGAAGGACAACATCCAGCACCCCGGACGTCTGACCACGCCCAAGGTGCGCCGCCCCGGATCGGACAAGTGGGAGGAGATCTCCTGGGAGGCCGCGTACGCCGGGATCGCCCGCCACATCAAGGACACCCGGGACAAGACCTTCGTCGCCACCAACGCGAAGGGCGAGAGGGTGAACCGCACCCCTGGCATCGTGATGATCGGGGGCTGCACCGACACCAACGAGTTCAACTTCCTGCAGTGGAAGGTCAGCGCCGGCCTCGGAGTCACGTACCGAGACACGCAAGCACGAGTATGACACGGCCCAACGGTGGCCAGTTTGGCCGCCACGTTTGGTCGCGGTGCGATGACGAACGGGTGGGTGGACATCAAGAACGCGGACGTCGTCTTCGTGATGGGAGGTAACCCGGCCGAGAATCACCCCTGTGGATTCAAGTGGGCGCTGGAAGCCAAGAAGAACCGAGGAGCGAAGATCGTCGCGGTGGATCCGCGGTTCCAGCGGACGGCCGCGGTCGCTGACGTCTACGCCCCGGTTCGGGCAGGCTCGGACATCGCCTTCCTCCACGGCATCATCCGCTACGCCCTTGAGACCAAGCGGTACCACGCCGACTATGTGAAGGTTCACACCAACGCCACGTACATCGTCGGCGAGAAGTACGGCTTCCAGGACGGCCTGTTCAGCGGCTTCGACGAGAAGAAGGGCGAATACGACAAGGCCGCCTGGGGCTACGAGCCCGACGCGCAGAGCAAGGCCTACGGGGTGGACGAGACGCTCCAGAACCCGCGGTGCGTCTTCCAGCTGCTGAAGAAGCACGTCGACCGCTACACCCCGGAGATGGTGGAGAAGATCTGCGGCACGCCCAAGGCCCAGTTCCTGAAGGTCGCCGAGATCGTCACCTCCACCGGGAACGCGGAGAAGGTCGGCACGATCCTGTACGCGCTGGGCTGGACCCAGCACTCGACCGGGGTGCAGATCATCCGCGCCGCGGCGATGCTCCAGCTCCTCCTGGGCAACGTGGGCCGTCCCGGCGGCGGGGTGAACGCGCTGCGCGGCCACTCCAACATCCAGGGCGCGACGGACATGGGGGGGACCTTCGACATCCTCCCCGGCTACCTGAAGACGCCCAACGGGGCGCTGACCGACCTGGCGACGTACCTCGACAAGAGCACGCCCTGGACGCTGAACAAGATGGCCTGGGCGTCCATGAACTACTGGAGCAACTACCCGAAGTTCATGGTCTCGCTCCTCAAGGCGCTCTACGGAAAGACCGCCACCAAGGACAACGACTTCGGCTACGCGTGGCTCCCCAAGGCCGACGGTAACTACTCCTGGGCGTACATGTTCGACGACATGTACCGCGGCCACTCCATGCGGCTCGGGGGCAAGGAGCCGGGGCCGGAGGGCTTCATCTCCTTCGGCATGAACCCGGTGGGCACCGGGCCCAACTCCGAGAAGATGGTCGCCGCCCTCGCCAAGCTGAAGTGGCTGGTGATGGTCGAGAACCAGGAGACCGAGACCGCCGTCTTCTGGCGGGCGCCGGCGGAGCTGAAGGGCCCACCCGCCTCGGAGATCAAGACCGAGGTCTACCTCCTTCCGGCGGCGAACTTCGCCGAGAAGGACGGCACGTTCACCAACTCCGGCCGGTGGATCCAGTGGAAGTGGAAGGCGGTCGATCCTCCCGGTGACGCCAAGAGCGACCAGGAGATCATCGCCCGCATGTTCCTCGCCGTGCGCGAGCTCTACAAGAAGGAGGGCGGCGCGCTTCCGGAGCAGGTGCTCAACGTCTCCTGGTCGTACACCAGCAACACCCATCCGGACCTGGCCGAGGTGCTCAAGGAGATCAGCGGCAAGGCGCTCGCGGACCTCACCGAGCCACCGAAGGACCCCAAGTCCAAGGAGCCGCCGAAGGTCCTCAAGACCGCCGGACAGCAGGTCGACGGGTTCGGGCAGCTGCGCGACGACGGAAGCACGATGTGCGGCAACTGGCTGCACTCGGGCTGCTACACGGAAGCCGGGAACCTCACGATGCGCCGGAACAACGCCGATCCGCTCGGGCTGGGGATGTTCCCCCAGTGGGCCTTCAGCTGGCCCGCCAACCGGCGCATCATGTACAACCGCGCGTCCGCCGACGCGGCCGGCAAGCCCTGGGACCCCAAGCGCGCGGGAATCCAGTGGAACGGCGAGAAGTGGGTGGGTGACGTCCCCGACATCAAGCCCGACTCCCCGCCCGGACAGTTCGGGGCGTTCATCATGCTCCCCGAGGGCGTGGCACGACTCTTCGCCCCGGTGCTCAACGACGGGCCTTTCCCCGAGCACTACGAGCCGGTGGAGGCGCCGGTGGAGAACGCGCTCCACCCCAAGGTGAGCGCCAGCCCGGTGGTGAAGCGGTTCACCAGCGACAAGGACACGTGGGGGAAGGCGTCGGACTACCCGATCGTCTGCACCACGTACCGTCTCACCGAGCACTTCCACTACTGGACCAAGCACCAGGAAGGTGGGCGGCTCAACGAGGTCCAGCCGGGCATCTTCTTCGAGATCCCGGAAGGACTGGCCCAGGAACGAGGGATCAAGAACGGGGAGATGATCCGGATCAGGTCCGCCCGAGGGGCCATCACCGGCCCGGCGATGGTGACCCGCCGGATGCCCCACTTCGATCTCGACGGAAAACGGATCTGGCAGATCGGCTTCCCCATTCACTGGGGATTCAGCGGCGACGCCAAGCATGCCGGCCCGCTCGCGAACCTGATCACGTCCTGGGCGATCGACCCCAACACCTGGACCCCCGAGTACAAGGCCTTCCAGGTCCAGGTGGAGAAGGCCGACACCGGGGAGAAGACGAAACCGGGTGACCAGGGCGAACCGGCGAAGAAGCCCGAGGGGAGGGCCTAGCCATGGCGATTCCCGGTCTCGAGGTCATCCAGTCCTCCGCGTCGCTCCGGGGCACCGGTTCCGGCCAGCGGACCATGCCCAACGTCGCCAAGCTCATCGACACCTCCACCTGCATCGGCTGCAAGGCGTGCGAGGTGGCCTGCCAGGAGTGGAACGATCTCCCCAACGCCAAGACGGTCCAGCAGGGCAGCTACCAGACGCTCCCCACGCTGAACGCCAACTTCTGGAACCTCATCAAGTTCACCGAGACGGAGGTGGACGGGAATTTCAGCTGGCTGATGCGCAAGGACCAGTGCATGCACTGCGCGGATCCGGGCTGCCTCAAGGCCTGCCCGGCTCCCGGGGCGATCGTCCAGTACTCCAACGGCATCGTCGACGTGAACCCCGATCTGTGCATCGGCTGCCGGCTCTGCGAGACCGGCTGTCCGTTCGACGTGCCGCGCTTCTCGGAGAAGACCGGGAAGATGTCCAAGTGCACGCTCTGCGTGGACCGGACGACGGTGGGCCTGGAGCCGGCCTGCGTGAAGGCCTGCCCCACGGGCTGCCTGCACTTCGGCACCAAGGCGAACATGATCGAGCTGGGCAACGAGCGAGTGAAGCAGCTCAAGGCCGACGGGTACGCCGCCGCCACGCTCTACGATCCGCCGGGCGTGGGCGGCACCGGGGTGCTCACCGTTCTCAAGTACGGCGACAAGCCGGAGCTCTACGGCCTTCCCAAGGACCCGACCGTTCCCAAGTCGGTCCGCTTCGTGAAGAGCTACCTGCGGCCGCTCGGGCTGCTCGGCATCGGGGTGGTGGTGGTGGGCCTGGTCGGTCACTACCTCAAGTTCGGTCCCCGCGCCCCTCCCAAGAATCCGCCGTCCTCACCCCCACCCCCCGTGGCCTGAACAGCGAGGAGAGACGACATGGCCGAGTCCCTGCGCGTCCCCGCACACTCCAGCGCCGACCCCGGAATCCTCGCCGCCCAGTCCCGGGAGGACCTGGTCGTCGGCGAGGAGGTGGTTCGCTTCCGCTACTACACCCGGGTGGTGCACTGGGGTGTGGCGCTGACCTTCTTCGTCTGCCTCTTCACCGGGCTGCCCATCTGGACCCCCATCTTCGGCTGGATGGCGCCCCTGTTTGGCGGGCTGCACGTCTGCCGCTGGCTCCACCCGTGGACCGGCGTGGCCTTCTCCGTCTTCGCCCTCCTCCAGTTCGTGCACTGGGCGGGCGAGATGCGGATGACCGAGGCCGACAAGCGCTTCACGAAGCTGAAGAACTTCCTCACCTACATGCGCTGGCAGGGGCACGACGAGGAGATCGGAAAGTTCAACGGCGGCCAGAAGAGCCTGTTCTGGCTGAGCAGCCTGGCCTCCCTCGCGCTGCTGGCCACCGGAGTGGTCCTGTGGTGGCCCAACTTCTTCTCCGGCCCCTTCCGTGAGGCGTCGTGGGTGTTGCACGACGTGGCCTTCATCCTCTTCTTCCTCCTGGTTCTCGGGCACATCTACCTGACCATCGCCGAGCCGGGAACGTTCGCGGGAATGGTGAAGGGCACCGTGACGAAGGCGTGGGCCCGTCTGCACCATCCCGCCTGGTACCGCGAAGTGACCGGTGACCGACGCCGCTGACCGTCTCCAGGCGCGCTTCGAGCAGCGGGCGGCCCGGGCGGAGGCCCTGGCGGAGACGCCGTCCTCCGGCGTGGAGCCGCTGCGCTTCGCCGCGGGTCTTTTCCGGGCACAGGCCCGGGCCGCCTCCGGGGTGCTCCAGGAGCACGGGCGCCGGGGGCTGAGCGGCACCCTCGAGGAGGACCTGCCGCGGGTCGAGGGCGCCCTGCGTTCGGTGCTCCGCTTCCTGGCGGAGTCGGGCCCGCTGGCGCTCCGCGACGGAGCTACGAGCCGCGCTGCCGAGCCCCCGGAGCTCTTCGCCGCGCGCCTGCGGACCGCCTGGAGGGGTGGTCCGGAGGAGCGGCAGGATTTCGTTTCCCACGCCGTGCTCAGGGCCTATGCCGAGGCGCTGGTGCACGCCGGAGTCGAGCTGGATCGCCCTCGCGAGCCGGGCAGCGGGCGGTGTCCCGCCTGTGGCGCGCCACCGAGCATCTCCTTCCGCCGGTCGATGCCCGGCTCCGATGGCGCCGCGCGCTTCCTGGGATGCGGTCTGTGCGGGACCGAATGGCAGACCAACCGGATCCGCTGCCCGAGCTGCGGCGAGACAGATCCCCAGCGGCTGCCAGGCTGGCAGAGCGAGGCATTCCCCGTGGCGCGCGTGGAGGCCTGCGAGACCTGCCAGCGGTACGTGAAGTCGGTGGACCTCTCGCTCGATGGACTTGCCGTGCCGGAGGTGGACGAGCTGCGCTCGCTCTCGCTCGACCTCTGGGCCGTCGAGCGCGGCTACGTGCGGCTCGAGCCGGGTCTGGCCGGGGTCTAGGAGCCCTCCCCCGGGAGGCTCGCGGAGCGGCGCAGGAGCGCCGCGCGTCCAGGCTCAGCCGAGCTGCGGGAGGCCGACCGGCTCGGGCGGCGGGGGAGGCAGCAGCTCGGTCCAGGCGGTGGACATCGCGTCCTGGCCCCAGCCGAGGAACCAGCCCTCGCCACGGAAGAGCGACCCGCCGGGTGTCTCCACCCGGACGAGCGCCCCGGAGCCCTCGGGGGCGCCGACCTCCATGCGCCAGGCGGAGAGCGTCACCGAGCTCTCGCGCAGGCGGATCGGCACCCGCTCCGGGGGGCTCGCCAGCGGCTCGGTCAGTCCGGCAATGCGTCGAGGGGGAGTCGCGGTCACGTGGGTCAAGGTAGCACCCTGGCCCGAACCGGCAACGGTCTCCATGGGAAGCGGTGGGTCCTGCGCGCACGTTCCCCCCACGCCGGGGGCGATGCCACCATGCCCGGAGTCTTGGACGCGCGCCGACTCGCACGGGCACTCGCCCTGTTGGCCCTGGCCTGCGGCACGGGGACCATCACCGGCCCGGGCGGGAGCACGGGGGGGCCCCCGCCTCCGGAGAACCATTCGCCGGAGATCACGGTCGCTCCGGCGCCCACCGCGACGCCAATCACCGAGGGCGGGTCGACGCTGCTCTCCGTCACGGCGGACGATCCCGACGGCGATTCCCTCGGCTACGCGTGGACGCAGACCTCGCCGGCCAGCCCCGCGGGGAGCTTCAGCTCGCGCACGATTCGCAACCCCGTCTGGACCGCGCCGGCGGTCGCGCAGGACACGGTCTTCACCTTCACGGTCACCATCACCGACGGAGAGGGCGGATCGACCTCGCAGACCTGCCAGGTCACGGTGACCCACCTCACGGTGAATCGGCCGCCCAACGTGTCGGCGAGCATCGCGGTGTCCCCCTCGATGCCGGTGGCCGGGGAGCCGGTCACCCTCTCCATCACCGCGAGCGACCCGGACGGCGACCCGCTCACCATCGCCTGGGTGCAGACCGCGCCCAGCTCGCCGGGGACCTTCGGGAGCCCCTCCAGCGCATCCACCACCTGGATCTCCCCGGAGCTGGGGGTGGACTCGCTCGGGTTCACGTTGCAAGTCAGCGTCGCCGACGGTCACAACCCGCCTGCGGTGCGCCAGGTGACGGTGACGGTGAGCACGCCGTCGTACGCGAGCGACATCCGCGGGATCTGGAATTCAACATGCATGCCCTGTCACGACACCACCCAGGCCAAGGGCCAGCTCGACCTCACGGCAGCCGCGAACGTCGCCCTGGTGAACGTCGCGATGGTCGCTTCCTGCAGCGATGGGATACGCGTGGTGCCCAATCTGCCGAACAGCTCCGGTCTCATGGACAAGCTGCTCGGGACCAGCTGCGGGACGAGGATGCCAGAAGGCGCGGCATCGCTTTCCGCCGGTGAGCTGGTCATGATCCGGTCCTGGATCCTCCGGGGCGCGCTCGACAACTGACCGGACGGTCCGTTCTCAGACCCGGTGGGTGAGCTCCGGTGCGGCGAAGAGCGCGTGGGCGAGCGCTTCCGCCTCCTCCGGATGACGCGGGCGACGGATGGCGCCCACGACGAACGGGGCGCGCTTCACCGCCTCGGGAATGGGCTGGTCGCCGATCATCACCACCACCCGGACGTTAGGAGGTGGCGGGTTGCGGCGGAGGTTGAGGACCAGCGCCAGCCCGCGGCTCACGGCGGAGGCGAGGTCGACGAGCACGAGCACCTCTCCGAGGATGCCGGGCAGGATGCTGAGCGCGGCCTCGCCATTGCCAGCGAGGAACGGCTCCCAGCCGTGCTCAATCGCCGCGATGGCCAGGGCGTTGCCCAGATCGAAGCTCGCGTCCACCACCAGCAGCGTCCGCGTCTCCTCCGTCGCCTGCATGGCACCCAGTTTAGGGTGTCAGCGGATTTCTCTGACAAGAGTGAACATGCGTCACGGGACAGGACCGCCCCAGGGGGAGCGGCACGCACCTCGGGCGCGCACCTCTCACCCGTCCGCCTTGCCGGACGTGGGCTCGGCCTCCCCGAGAGATTTCACC
>Ga0105104_10001925_pt1 | contig 15383 bp, 15 predicted proteins | sample PPLLaktember2015_3_FD_87034 | JGI IMG/M metagenome (GOLD analysis project Ga0105104, IMG submission 87034) | Freshwater sediment microbial communities from Prairie Pothole Lake near Jamestown, North Dakota, USA - PPLs Lake P7 Core (6) Depth... | ecosystem: Environmental > Aquatic > Freshwater >... | reverse complement strand
GACAGAGAATGTGACTTTATTGCTTGCCGCAATGGTGAGTGCTGCCCCTGTAGAAGGGTTACGCCCTTGGTATTCCGGCTTATGAGCGACTTTGAATTTGCCAAAGCCGGTGATATTAACATCATCGCCATTGGCGAGTGCATTGGTAATGCCGTCCAGTACCAGGTTGAGTGCATGCTGTGCCTCGGTTTTTGAGGTACCTGATTTGGCTGAGATCAATTCGACCAGCTCGGTTTTGCCTAAGACGTTCTTTGTTGTTGCTGTCATGGGAGTTTCCTTGATTATTGTGGTTAAGGGAAATGAATTTTTACAGTTCGTAACAATATTCTATTGATTTAGACTGGGCAACTTATTTCTGGAAATCTTCCAGCTTCAAATCAATCAGCCTGGCGATCTCCATAAGTTCGATGATGTCGATCCGTCTTTCGCCGATTTCAATTTTAGCAATATAGGACTGATGCTTTCCTAACGCCTGCGCTACGGTAGCCTGCGACAACCCTTTCGCCTTTCTGGCAACCACCATCTTGTCGATGATAGCTTTGTACTCTGGGGTATTGGTCGATTTCATCAAGGCTTCCATTAAATGAATAGGCCTTGAATAAATAATCCTTTTTTCGGATAATCCCAAAATGGGATTATTTGTAATGCACTCTAGCGCTACGCATACACCTGTCAGTCATCCTTGATTTTAATCAGGAATGAACCAATTGAAAGTTGCATCAACTTAAAGGAATTACCATGGTTAATTTATTTGTCTCTCTCCTCATTCTTGGGGCGCTGGTGTTCTACAACATCTACTGGAGCAGACGAATGTCTAGAAACCCTTACTTATGGGCAGCATTGGCTTTACTGTTTCCGGTCATCAGTGCCTGGGTATTGAATCATCTTGGATCAGGCACTTATGGTTGGCTGACTTTGGCGCAGTATTTAGAGAGGTACCCACATTGCAACACTGGCCAAGGCATTAGTTGCTGTAGTTGCGGTTCGAAACAAATTCGCAGTTGGGGACGTTCCGGTATTGGTGATTCTTCAAGGCTACTGTCCTGTCACCACTGCGGTGTTGGGCTTTACCATACGTAGAATTTAAGAGGCCAATAAGTAAGAGACTAATAAGGTTGTATAAGTAAATGAAGTTGATCCATGGTGTTTGATTACTAGCGTAATCGTTGGAAGTATTGAGAATTTACAGCTTCCAGTGACTACTCTCAGACAATTATTGGTAGCATCTTTATCAGATTAAGAATTACTAACAGTTTTGATTTGAATGCGTATTTGGTGCCAATTACCAAACAAGACTACCATCTACGTTTCTTGGATAGTTTTCCATAGCATTTTCGAATAACAGTTGGTCTTTGTTTCCAGACTTAATTCGATAAATACGTACAGCAGAAAACCAATCATCGCCAATACGTTTTAGTCTTAGCTCTTCTATGAACGAGCCATTTCGTGCGCTAATAAATAAGTTAAATTTTGCGAAATCAGATTTTCCAGATAAATCAAAAGCAGGAATCTTATGGTAAGAACTCTGTCCTGCCGGCAAAGTAGCTATGTTGAGAATTATTGGCTGAGAAATTTGCAAATCGTGATCTTTTTGCTCATCGTAAAATCTGATGGATATATCGTACTGTGGATATTCACTAGTTGAAATAACAATAGGGGCATAGGCGTATTGATACAGCCCCTTGATTATATCAACATACACAAAACCGTCACCGCCTGTAACCGTGGAAATCCCCTCCTTCGCAAGATGTTTGTTTTCTTCGGACAGCGCGAGGATTTGTGTATTGAGCTGTTTTATTTCTTGTGTTTTTTGCTCAGCAGCCTTTTGCACTTTGTCTTGTTCTGCAGACGCCCAGAGGGCACCAACGGTACTTAAAAGCGCACCTACACAAATTAGTGCCGCAGGTAAAGAGATGGTTTCATACAGCCATGTGAATACATTCATACGGGATTTCCAACAGTTATTATAGAGATGCGACATTATGCGTACTTTTAATTACAAAGTTTGTCTGCAACTGTATCTAAAAGGGCATATAAATTACCACAATAAGCTCTCCAGAACCATTCCTGAGTGCGTATTCTTAGTAAAAAAGCCAACTAAAACAATTTCAAAAAGGCCACTTAAACTTATCGCAAAAAAACCTCCCATGATTTGCAATAGCGGCCACTCGTAATTCTCAAATGAAATTTTAAATAAAAAGCCGGATACGACACATTTCTGCCTCACAGATATTTATCGTATCAGGCAGCTAAGCGGACAAAGCAGCCGCACAGGTTTGGCGAAGCAACTTCAACTCTGGGCTTCATTAGCCAGTCATGTGTTCAATAAATTTCAATAGTAGCTAAAATTCAATTACAATTAAATCAGTCATGCTGCGTCTCTATATTAATATTTCAAGGGTCTTAGGAAGCAAAGCACTAATTAAAATGTGATAACTTCCTGAAATGGTTGATAAAAATAGATACTATAATCGTTCTAAAATCACAGAAGCTAAATTCAGGCAACTTGTGCGCTGTTTTGCCCTGGATTTTACCGCCAGCAGTACCGCTGAACTGATTGGTATTTCGGTTCGATCTGTGAATACCATTTACCTCAGGATTCGTCAAAGATTGGCGCAGTCTTGCGAGCAGGATTCTCCACTTCAAGGAGCGGTCGAAGTGGATGAATCTTACTTTGGTGCTCATCGTGTCAGAGGCAAGCGTGGACGAGGGGCTTATGGTAAAACCATTGTGTTTGGCTTGCTTAAACGCCAAGGAAAAGTCTATACGGAAATCGTGCCAGATTGTTCCAGAGCAACGCTGCAAGGCATTATCAGGGGCCGTGTCGAGCCAGATACGGTGATCCACTCTGATGGTTGGCGCGGTTATGATGGGTTGGTTGATATTGGCTTTGATAAGCATTTTAGGGTGCATCACGGTGAAAATGAATTTGCCAATGGTGATAGGCATATCAATGGCATTGAATCCTTCTGGAGCTATGCTAAACGGCGCATGGCAAAGTTCAACGGCATCCCTAAGCATACGTTCTATTTGCACCTTAAAGAGACTGAATATAGATTTAATCATCGACGTGATAACATTTACCTTGAGATACTTAAACTTTTACGAAATAAACCGCTTCAGATTCCTAAGACCCTATTTCAATATAGAGACCGAGAAACAACAAAACCAAGAAAAGACAAGAGATTCCAGCCATGTGTCATGAACTTACAATTATTAATATACGGACCCATGGGTCTCTATAATTACTGGTAGGCATTTGAATGGAAATTATCTTTGAAAGAACAAGATTAGATAAAATCCCTATCTATAAAGTTAGGGGTGTTGTACGAGGACTATGGCTAGGCCAATGGGAAAGTGGCCCAGCAGATTTTATGATTGAAACTGACAACGGCGATAGATTTGATGCACTCTGTGAACTAGAACCGAAAGAAGCATCTATAAAATATACATTGGGGAGAGAGTGTGAAATAGAATATTACAAAGTAATCTCAAAGTTACCTGAGAAGCAGAATGAATTTTACAATGTGGTAATTAAAATAAGTCTCGGAAACACTATAAATCAAAAGGTCGAGCCAATAGGTCCATGTTATTTCACTTACAAAAAAACACATCCTGCCTAACCCATCATTCAAGCGGGACACCTAACGGTGCCCCTTAACTCAAACGTTAGATTTCTCTATGACTGAACCACTCACGCTGAAAAATATCGTTTTGCGATTTCTTAACAGAATCGCTAACCCGATTTTTGAGAACAAGGCAATTGGCGCATTTCTAATTTCTGGTTTCGCGTTCCTATATTTTTCCCAGCCTCTCAGTATTAATGGTCGACTCCAACTCGATTTAGGTTTTCTAAAGGCAGACCTAGCGGGCGGAAACAATCCAAACTGGTATCTATTTTCGTTAGGGATGGTATTCGTCGCTTACGGCGGCTTTGCCCTGTACAAGATCAAAATATCTCCTTCGGTATCGAGGCGCAGTGAAATTGGGGATCTGCTATTGATGATTGAACAAAAAAAATCATCATTAAGAAACGCTCAGATACAGCAGTTCTTTCTTGATCTCTTTAAGATTAAAGCTGCCGTTCCTGTCATCGAACACCTGTTGGCTGCTGATGATCCAATAGGGCAAATTTACGACTATCGATATGCGGGCCATTTTGTTACGTTCGGCAATAGAAGATTTGAACCCAAGCAGCCATTAACTAATCACAAACGTAAAATATCGTTTTATAGCTGGGCCTATTATCTTGTCAGTCTCATTGCACTCGTGTGCATGGCAGCCCCATTAGCACCATTTATTGATAGCCCGACAAAGACCGCTCTCTCGGTAATTGGGTTTCCCGTCGCCATAGTCTTTGGCTTAGTGGCAGCAGTTATCCTCAATCCAATTCGCGCACACTCAGCCGCGCTACGGCTTATTTCATCGCCTTGTGGAGAGTCGTCAGAAAAAAAGAAAGACGGCAAGGTATTGATAAAGCTGTTGAGCGAAATTCATACGCCAACTTTCGATAGCTTTATTCATTTCGGTCGAATGCACTTTATTTACGACAACATTCTTCATTTCTGGGAAGGGTTTAACGCCATAGTTTGCGCGTCGAGTTTTCATATACACGACCCAAGGCTTCGTGATGTTATCGATGATCTCCATAAATCGTGGGGAAGAAGCCTTAGCTTTGGGGAGTATTTTGTAGCCACTAACAATGCGTCCCTTCACAAGTTTGATAGTCGCCGCGATATCTATAGAGATGAAAACGCCAAGGCCGCACACGATGCGTTTGGTGCCGCCATCGATATCGCAAACAAGAAATTGCGAGATCTACTTGCGCTTGTTCGAGATGAGTTTCCCGAAATCGATATTGAAGCCACTAACACAATCGCCATGAACGATTTTAGGAGCTATCAAATTGCCGAAATCTAACCCATCATTCAACCCGGACTGGCGCGATAAAGCCGCGCCAGCCGGTTAATTCAGACGTTAGAACTATGGAAGTATTAATGAAATCCCAAGCAGAGAAAGCTCAAGAGTTTGTTGAGTTACATAGAGCATCAGAATGTTTTTTAATCCCCAATCCTTGGGATAAAGGTTCCGCAAAACTTCTGGAGCATATAGGTTTTAAAGCTCTAGCGACCACAGGAGCGGGCTATGCATTTTCTCTTGGAAAATCCGATTTAAGCATTAGTGCTAAAGATATGCTGCCTTATCTTCGTTCAATATGCGAAGCGACTTCTTTACCCGTCAGCGCAGATCTCCAAAATGGCTTTGGCCATTCGCCTCAAGAGGCAGCGCAAACCATTTCAGAAACAGCCTTAACGGGTATTGTTGGTGGTTCTATTGAGGACGCTTCCGGTATTAGTGATACGCCCATCTACGATATATCTTTAGCCAAAGAGAGAATTCAGGCTGCATCTGAAGCAGCTAAAGCCTTACCGTTCAAATTCATGCTCACTGCCAGAGCAGAAAACTATCTATATGGACGCCCAGACGTTAAAGATACCATTGCTAGATTACAAGCTTATCAAGAAGCTGGTGCTGATGTTCTTTTCGCGCCAGGTATTCAGTCCATAGAAGACATAAAGTCTATTGTCAGTTCAATTGATCGACCATTAAACATCATCATGGGGTTTCAGGGCATACAACTCGATATGGCAACACTTCAGGAACTGGGCGTAAGAAGAGTAAGTGTTGGCGGTTCACTGGCTCGGGCAGCTTATGGCGCATTAATTTTGGCTGGTAAAGAATTGCTTAATGAAGGCACATTTAGTTATGCCAATAATGCCATTTCCGGAAAAGAACTAAATGCAATTTTTAAAAGCTAGTTCTAACCCATCCATCAAGCGGGACGCCTAACGGCGCCCCTTATATCAAACGTTAGGCCCCATGAGCGAATCACTATGACTGTTATCGCATGCCTTGGTTGGGGGTCTCTCGTTTGGGACCCGCGCGAGCTTCCTATTCAGCGTCGTTGGTTTGATGACGGACCACTCATTCAAGTCGAATTTGCCCGTCAGTCACAAGATGGCCGCATAACACTTGTGCTTGAACAAACTGCAACCCCAGTCCGCTCTCTCTGGGCTGTAATGGACACACTTGAAATTGCAGCCGCTCGTGAGGCACTTCGCCTTCGAGAGGGAATTCCTGCTGGAGGCGCCAACAGAATTGGTAGTTGGTCTGTTGGCGAAGCCCCGCCACAACTGGTGCTTGGCCTTTCTGAGTGGGCGGATTCGAGAGGTATTCAGGGTGTCGTGTGGACAGACCTCCCTCCGAAGTTTGACGGAAAAGAACGAACACCAAGCGAAGAGGAGGTCGTTCACTACCTCGGCCAACTCACGGGCGCAAAGCGTGATTCTGCCGAACGTTACGTTCGTTTGGCCCCCAAACAGATCGACACTGCATACCGTCGGCGCATCGAGGCAGTTCTCCAATGGACACCACATGATGAACAGTCGTAGCAACAATATGTGGCCGAACCCGGCTCTCAACCTCGTCCCTTTCAGTCGCTGGCGCTGCGCGATAAAGCCGCGCAGCGCCAGTTAGCTCTACGTTAGATTATGGTCAGAGACGCTGATCGAAAATTTCTGAACAGGTACTTCCGGAGCGTTTATAACAAGCTCGAAGCAGATGCCCTGCTATTTAATCGACGTTTGCCACATGAAGGGCTAAAGGGAAGTGAAAACGAACAGGCCCTTGCTGATGTGCTGCGCTCATTTCTTCCATCGAGATATGGGATCGAAGTCAATGCTCTTGTAATTGACAGAGAGGGGGCCGTAAGTAGACAGTGCGATATTGTCATTTACGACGACGTTCAATTCCCAAAGTACTTGCGGAAGGTCTATCCAGTCGAAACGGTATTTGCGGTAATTGAGGTAAAAACAGAGTTGTCAAAACAGCAGGTTGATGGCGCGCTACAGAACGAGGCAGCGCTTCGACAGCTAAAATTTCAACCGCTGTTAACGCCATACTGGCAAACACAAACCAATAAAGAAAAAATCCCACACAGCCCTCCTATCCATTGCATATTTGGATACAGATCTTCTACTGAAGACTTTGGAACGTTTGTAGGATGGTTCAATAATTTGCCAACTCAAGCGTATGGCGATGAGTCTTTTCCTTATCATCCGCCATTCAATCATTTCATTGCTTGCGCGTTGGACAAGGGGCTTGTCTTCTGTCGAGGTGACGGCCACATTCCTCGATGGATGACGGTTGCTGATAAGATACATAACGAGAGAAATTTTCCCGCTACAGGCGACGGGCATCGTTTTGAAGTTGATCCAGCCAAGGCGTTATTTTTGTTTCTTGAAACTCTTTGGACAATGCTTGAGCAGTCTCCGAGACATCCAGGATTCGACATCCGAAGCTATATAGACGACGACCTTGGTTCCTTTATTCCTTTCACTCACGATGGAAAGCTCGAAGATCGCTAACCCGGCTGTCCCTCACTTCTACGTTAGGCCGCTATGCGGATGTTGCAGCCTATCGTGCTTAATTGGTGAATGACTGCGGTACTTGACCTGCCCAATATTAAACCTAAACTTCATCAATCGCCAACGTCCGCTCTAAGTAATTATAGGTGGTTTTTTGCAACTGTTTTAGATAGCCTTTTTGAGGCTATTATGAGTGGCCCTTTTAGGTAAGAATACGCACCTGAGCCACACTGCATACTCTCATGGACACTGACCATTAATTAAAAGCCATGCATATTTTTGATCGGCCGCGTTGTGGCAAGCTAATTTAGAGGTCAAAGGGGAAAAATGACCCATAAGCTACCATCATCATTGATTACTTTGAGGCGATCTTTATCTTTTGTTAAAAACAATATGATATTAAATGCAGAGCCATAATGATGGTCAAACTAGATGAGAATGCGCAGTCTAGACTCTTTGATAATTTCTGCCGTATGGGGATAAACTTGCAGCTTAAAATACTTCCAACATTAACTTAGAATTTACTCTCGAAAGTTAAGAGGGTCATGATCTAATGATGTATAAACCAACTTAACATCATCTAAATCTTCGGCATACACATCTGCAGGATAGCCAATCTTACCGCCGCCTACTAAATAATAAATAAAGAAATTTATGTTTCTATTATTAGCATCACACGCGCTGAATATTGATTCCAGAAGATCCATTTGCGATAAAAATGTTTGATTGGTTTCAGGAGAGGTAACAAGATAAACCTCCAGTATTTTTAAATTTGGAATTTCTGAAAAATCTCTCAAAGCATCTTCATCGCTGATGAAAATATAATCACTCAAATCACAATCTGTAATTTGAGTAAATTTTACATAAAACCAAGGGCGATTATTTTTTAGTTGTACGCAATACCAAATTTTATATTGCTGATTTGAAACTAATCTATATTGTTTTTGCCATGAGTCATGCGTTTCAAACATAAATAATGCACTTTTTATTAATGATGTGTCCTGTAGATTATAGTCCTTTAGGGCACGTTTTGGCTATATGAAGACCTTTAATAAGGGGCTTCTATGGATATTCAAAAGGCACTGGGGCAAGCGATTAAAAAAGTCCGGATTAAAAAGGGTTTTAGTCAGGAGTATTTTAGTGACGTTTCAAGTCGAACTTATTTATCCGTGTTAGAACATGGTAAGAAAAAACCTTCAGTGGAAAAAATAGAATCTCTGGCAAATGCTATGGGAGTTCATCCACTGACCATTCTAACTTTAGCTTACTTAAATATAGATGATTCTTTAAATCTTTCAACATTACAGCAAATAGTTCTTCATGAAATTACGGAAATCAATGCGAATGCTGATTAATTGCAGCCAATCAATGAGATACAAAGACTACTGCTGAGATCTGCACAGTTCAGGTTACTAGCCATATAACGAGGGGCGACCTCACTCATCATTATCTGGATGACACCCTTGTAGTATGCCCAAAAAACATGGAAAACACCCAAAATAACCATGCTGTAGAGGCCGAATTTCGGCTTAAGAATGGTACAGTCTCTGGGTTAGTGTCATGTAAAACACATAATATTACGTAAACTCACTACGCTGTTGCATAAATTATGACTTTTCCCGTAGCTGGAGGTAACAACTGGACCAATTAGTCCTGATCTTTATTAATCGGGATAATATTTGATCTCGATCCTAATTGCGCAAGAAGAGCATTAACTTGACGTTTGATAGTTTTAGTCTCTTCATTTAACCTGTAATTCTCTTGCGCCAGCAATTCCTTGGCTTGTAAAAGTTCTCTGATCAACTCTTTATCATTCTCAGCTTTTTTCTCACGCTCTTTCCGCTTGTCTGCAACACCAATGGTGCGCTTCTTGTTAATTTTATCCAACTCATCCAGAAGTGATTTGTGATTCCCATAAAGTGAGGCTCTTGAAACACCTGACTCTAGAGCCAACTCTTTAACCGTGACCTTACCGAGGCGCTTTAGCTGTATTTTTTCTGTTGTGCCGTTTTTAATTCGTACAAGCGCTTGAACAATGTTGTTATGGTTCTCCTCCTCCAGTTCAGCTTTATGCCTGTTTAAAGCGCTGATAGCTTTCTTGTTAGCTGCCATGGTTTGATGCCTCACTTTCGCCAGTTAAAGCTTTTATGGTGGGATCAATCGTCTCCCTGATTACTCGCTTTATAGCTTCTTTTTGATATAAACCGAGATCATTAGATTCCAGCAGCATTTCATTGCGTGCTTTGACCTCCTGCCAAGCGGGTAAATGTTCTTCGGTGATAAGGGCGCTGGAACACTTTTGAGTCATGCTAACATCCATCATGCAGCCAACGACACCTGTGCAATTACCATTTCCTGAATCCCCCATGCACCAAGAGTGCCCGGTTCCTCTAAGTGAGATATCATCAGCCAAGTCGCCCATAAAGGCCTCTTTGGATTTAATTGATGCAATTCCAACGAAATAATCTCGATGTTCATTGATAATGTTCTCGGAACCTGCCCCAGTGATCTTTTGATTCTGATTGAAGATAGCATCAAGCTTCTGAATCTTAAACTCTTTCATCTGCTTCACGATTTCAGTCGTGAGTTCTATATCGTCAGAATCGTACCAGGCGGTCATATCCAAAGACTTATGTCCCATGTGCTCTTGCAGATAGCGAATATTCATAGAATTTGAGCACATAAAACGTACATAAGACTTGCGGAATTGGTGAGGATGCAAGGCCCATAACTCACCGTTCGTACCCACAATGTCGAAATGCTTTACAAGTTCGTTTAAACCAGTATGAATTGATCCTTTAATGTTGGAAACCTGTGGTGCATGCATGAACTTATACCCATGCTCTCGCCTAGATGACCAATTTAAAAACAATTCATTTCTGAGGTTTTGAAGTTGATGTAGTATGGCTGCGTCAGTTGTATTTTCAATTTCATAGTCAATAGAATCTCTCATTGGCTGTGTCAATGATTTAGCGAGGTAATGGGCTTCATAGACAATAGCAGGAGCCATCCACTTCCGCCTTTTTTTCTCGATCTTGTATTGTCTACCTAAGACCCAAGTAATGCCGTCCTCGGTGACAATTTGATCTGGTCCGATTGACAACATTTCTGAGGCACGAATCCCTGTGAAGAAGTTGATGATGATGTAGCAACTGTTTAATAATTGTCGTGAAAGTGTAGTGACCTCAGCATTAGTTAGGCCGGTGTCCTCAAGAGCTGCTCTTTTGGCTCTAGCCCGGTTAGCCGATGACTTGCCTTGACGGATCTGGTGCAAATTCGCTGCATCCCGTGCTTGAACAGCAACAGCTACATCCACTCCCTGTTCTCGAATGAATTCCACACATGATCTAATGAGCATTTGAGCCAGATCATCTGGTATGAAATCATATCGGCTTTCTCGCTTCTCTTGCCTTGTGACAGATGAGACAGTTTGAGGGCTTTGACCCTTTAATGGATCAAATCCAATTGGTTCACGTATGTTTTTTCTGTGCTGCCAGAGGTGCTTAAGTACATCTAGACGACCGATCTTGGTCATTGGGTGCACATTATCTTTGCGAACCTCCAGAATAAATTTATCTGAGTCTTCACGTGTTAAGTCTGGCAACCTGAAAATGTTGTTACTGATTAACCATGCGATGAAGAATCTGGTATCCGTATATCTTGCCTTTAAGGTTGCCGGAGAAGGCAGCTTATCTTTTGAGCTTGATGCCATATTGTAAATCAGCTCCTTAAAGGTTTCCCGTAGCGTGTTACAGATGCTATCTGTAAAATGGCCGCCACCGGCCAAAGTAAAGTCAAAGCGCAGTATAGATGCTGATGGCTTTACATTTGGATTTTTCTCAAAGCTACTAAAATCCCATGCATGATCCCCATATCTAGATTTTGATGATATGCGAATGTCAGATCGATCATGATCTTCGATCATATTAAGTTGTTCAAATTGATAGTTGCTGAGTTGCATAATATTAATTACGTTCTGGTAAGTTATGCACCTGCATTGTCCACAGGCCACATCGGAAACGGATTGTTTTGAGCTTTACATTTTTCAGAGTTTATCCATTCCGCATTCCCAAGTTTTGGCGCAATATCATGATCGATTATATCGATAATCCAACCATAGGTCGCCTGCCACTTCTCCGCACCAAGCACATGGTGCTTACTAATCAGCCAGTGGTAAAAGCTAAACAACTTATGGCTGTCTTCTTGCAACACGACACAGTTACCACATCTGAAACAGGCTAGATACTCCGTACACAGCTCGCCCTTTTTTATCCCTTTGAGCGGGGATTCAAACGGGTTTTTGCACTTAGCGACGCCCATGTTGAAGTCACCATTGGCAAACTTCTCTGCCACATCAAGGGACACATCTAATTCAGCAGCAATATCGCTTAGAGATGGTTTCTTGCCACCGTTAAGTGCCCAATCAACCATTGCTTTTCCAGCATACTTGAATGCTTCTTTTCGCTCTTCCAAGTTGGGATCGAGATAACCCATTGTGGTTCTAATGTGTGCATGTCCAAGTCGTTTTTGAAGATCTCGAACATCCCCGCCATTAATTTTTAGCATTGCTTCTGCGAAAGTTGGACGGAAACGCCGGAAATTCAATTCAACTAAATTCCCACCACTATCCGTTATGTTATGTCTCTTAGCAAATGACTGCAGGCTCATATAGTAGCTATAATTGTTAAATACATCACTTCGACCTTCATCTGATGTAACAAGCCAAAGTTTTGTTTTAAGTGGGTTTCCATCTGGCAGGGAATTTCTCGCAACGTGAGTAAGTTTTTCTACTTCTTCTAATAGCCTCACAACGTTGGATTTAACTCGAATGCCACCAATGTTTTCTTCAACCAACTCGATATTCTGACTACGTCCAGACCGATTTTTTACTGGCAAGATGAGTCGCGTAGAATTAAGAAGGTGACTTGGTTTCAATGAGTGTTCAGTCACATCCATATCAAATAAAACTTCTGGGTTTAGGCCTGTTCGAAGCGATATAAGAAGTGCGTGTGGTATTAATTTTGCAAGGTATGCGGAGCGACCATATGCAAAATTCACTATTTCCTTTCCACGCAAAACTAGATTTCTATCGTGCTGACAAGCTGTAAGAATTTGCTGAACTTCGTTCTTGCTATATGGTTTGAATGATTCACCTTGGGATGAATCGAAAACTTGTATAGGGAGGTCAAGATCTGCATCTATCATGCCAAAGCGCATAAGGTCATTGAAGTAATCTCTGATAATTCCCCAGATTTTACGTCTTGAGGTTTCTGATAGTGGCTCATTACTATCTAAGCGCTTGGTTGCGACGTTTTTGATCCAATACACGAAATAACTTACCACCTCTTGATTGATGCTTTGCAAAGACAATGCACCAACTTCACCTCGAAGATGCTCAAAGAAGCGATCAATAGCTACAAAATGAGATACTGCTGTAGCGGCTGAAATATCGTTACGTTTGCGCCAAGCAACGACGGCAAAACCCCAAGCAATATCCTTAGATTTGTCATCGAACTGCTTAAATTGCTCAAAGTTTAGAAGCTCCCCAGAGATCTCAAAGCTGTAGCCAGGGGGATTGTTTTCGATAGCCATGGTGACGGCAGAACCAGGCATTACGTAGTCTTTGCGGTTACGGTGTGGCGCTCCCATCAGTCAGCCTTTTCATTAATCATAGCATCGACCTGCTTCTGATAATCTGAAAAGAAGCCCATTCTATCAACTGCAGCAGTATGCTCATAAACGGTTGTGGTCTGGATGTGTTCATGTCCCAATAGCTTTTGCACTAAGCGCAAATCACCAGTAATCGCATACAAAGTGGTCGCAAAGGTGTGCCGAAATTTATGCGGATGTGCACCCATGACTCCTGCCTTTTTACCCAGATTACTTATATCAGTAGAGAGGGATTCAGTTCGGTAAGCGGTACCCAACCGAGTAAGCCAGAATGCTCTTGGTTCAGCTTTTTTCTTAGCCTTGAATAGCTTTACGTACTTTGGTCTTACCGTGGCTCGATATTGCATCAACTTCATTGCAGTTGGATAAGACAAAATGACTGTTCGTTCTTTGTTACCCTTGCAAATACTGGCAGGAAGATAGAAGGGTACTTCACTGTTTGGTCCCATTTGCTGAGCCGCTCGGATTGCATCCTCAACCACATATGCAGGAAGATTGGACACTTCTTCTCGCCTTAGTCCACATTCGAGCATCAGGCGCATCATCAATTTCAATCGATCCGATGTTGAAGCATTAAATAAGCGTTTTATATCCTGATCAGAAAATATCTTAGGAAGCTCATGTGTAACCTTTACGCTTAGATCATTACGTTTTAGTTTAAGCTTATGTGTGTGTGATAAGAAGTCAGCATCGAAATTTACGAAAGACTTACTTTCGCTCTCTGTCACTGGATTTGATTTAACGAGGCCAACTTGAACTGCATAGTTATAAAACCGTTTTATCACACTAATCCTAGCGTTAACGGTGTTAGGACTTAGTTCACATGTTTCAAGCGACCAGTTACGATATGCCATGACTTCCTGACTATTTGCACTCTTCCAATCAATAGAATTTGCATTAGCCCACTCAAGGAAATCTTTCAGCCAATATGCATAGCTTTCCCAAGTCTTTGGTGAATTGATTCGCCCATCAACCAATAAATCCTTCGTAAAGAACTCATTTAGATTGTCTATCAGTTTATATTCAGAGTCTAAAAAAAAGGGGACACCCGGAATCGGATGTCCCCCTATCTTGAAATTATTATCCGTGAAGAAGATTTCCACTTACCACTCATTTACTGTATTAGACGAAATGAATTAACTATATCATGAAAATCAACCTATTAGACACATAAAATGAAGTAATGATTTTAATGAATTAATACTAGACACATATTAGACACTAATATAGATTAACTTACTGATTAATATAACTTATTTATGTATTTATAATTTTCAAAACTTTCCGTAATAGCCTTCTTTCAACGCATCATACAGATTCGCCGCGCTATGGAGTTCACCATCGTACTCAATCTCTTCATTGCCTTTAGCTTCGATCTCAGTACCATCTTCTAGCGTGAATTTGTAAGTGGTGTTTTCCAGATCTTTCTCTGTTACCAGCACGCCCTGGAACGCCTCTGGGTTGAACCTGAAAGTAGTGCAGCCTTTTAAACCTTTGTCGTAGGCGTAGAGATAGATGTTTTTGAAGTCTTCAAAATCATAATCTGTCGGTACGTTGATAGTTTTTGAGATTGAGCTATCAATCCATTTTTGTGAAGCGGCCTGAATATCCACATGCGCTTTCGCCATAATGGTTGATGAATCCAGGAAGTAATCCGGCAATTGCTCTTCCGGTTTGTCACTGAACGGCATCGCTTTAGGGTTGATCAGCTCGCGGTAAGCCAATAGCTCGTAAGAGAACACATCGACTTTTTCTTTTGATTTTTTACCTTCACGAATCACGTTACGTGCGTAGTGGTGTGCAAATGATGGTTCAATACCGTTACTTGCATTGTTAGCCAGTGACAGTGAAATCGTGCCGGTTGGCGCAATTGAGCTATGGTGTGTGAAACGCGCACCTTTGCTGGCGATTTTATTGCGCAAGCCTTCAGGGAACTGCTGCATGTAGCGGCTATATTTACCCAGCAACACTTTACCGGCCACTTTGCTACCGACTTTAATGCCATCTGCCGCCATTTCAGGGCGTTTTGCCAACATGTCAGCGGTAACTTCAAACTTCTCGTCCATAATCGGTGCCGGGCCTTTTTCTTCAGCCAACTGCACGCCTACGTTCCAGCCTTCTTCCGCCATCACGCGGGTGACTTCTTCAGTGAATTTGATTGACTCTTCTTCACCGTATTTCATTTTCATCATGGTGAGGCTAGAGCCCAAACCTAGGTAACCCATGCCATGGCGGCGTTTACGCATAATTTCATCACGCTGCTGTTGCAGCGGCAAACCGTTGATT
>Ga0105104_10001924_pt1 | contig 15388 bp, 13 predicted proteins | sample PPLLaktember2015_3_FD_87034 | JGI IMG/M metagenome (GOLD analysis project Ga0105104, IMG submission 87034) | Freshwater sediment microbial communities from Prairie Pothole Lake near Jamestown, North Dakota, USA - PPLs Lake P7 Core (6) Depth... | ecosystem: Environmental > Aquatic > Freshwater >... | reverse complement strand
CGTGTGACGAAAGCCGATGTGGAGTCGTACCTTCAAAGTCAGGAAAAAGCCCAGGGAAGCGGGAAGCAGCTACCGGCTGAGAGGGAGCGCGACGAGGCGCCGCCCGAGCAGCCCGCACGGCCTGCAAGCCTCACTCCTTCTGATCGTCAGGAAGAACGCACGCGCATGTCTCGTCGTCGTCGCACCATCGCACAGCGTTTGTTGGAAGCTTCCCAGACCACTGCCATGCTGACGACATTCAACGAGATCGATATGAGCGCCGTCATGGACATCCGCAAGCGGCACAATGAAGAATTTCAGAAGCGGCATGGGGTCAAGCTGGGCTTCATGTCTTTCTTTGTCAAAGCCTCGATCAGCGCGCTGAAGGCCTTCCCGCAGGTCAACGCCGAGATCGACGGCGAAGAGATTGTCTTCAAGCATTACTACGATATTGGCATGGCCGTCGGCTCTTCAGAAGGCCTGGTCGTACCGGTCATTCGCGATGCCGACCGCCTTTCCTTTGCCGAAATCGAGCAGCGTATCAAAGATCTTGTCGCAAAAACAGAAGAAGGAAAATTATCGATTGAGGATTTAAGAGGTGGAACGTTTACCATCACCAATGGTGGCGTGTTTGGTTCGCTGTTGAGTACGCCGATCCTGAATCCCCCGCAAGTTGGCATTTTAGGTTTGCATAAAATCGAAGAGCGGCCCATCGCGTTGAACGGGCACGTCGTCATCCGGCCAATGATGTACGTGGCGCTGAGTTACGATCACCGCATCGTGGATGGGCGTGAGGCGGTTCAGTTCCTGGTTCACATCAAGCAGGTACTCGAGGACCCCGCCTGGATGCTGGTGGGAGGATAAATCTATTCGCGTAAAACCTCAGCCGCGAATTTTCACGAATTCATACGAATTTTTTAACTCATTCGCGCAGATTCGTGTACACCTGCACGATTTGCTTAGCAAATCGTGCAGGTGCCGGGGATTCGCGGCTAAGAAATTATGCTTTGTAGTTGGATCCTAAAGCCCAAAAGGGGTAAGCCTGATTTTCTACACCTTTTCCACTGGCGCCTTATCGCGCGTCCAGTTCGTCAACCCGCCCGCCAGCAGCACTTCGATCATGCGCGGGAATAAGTTATGGTGCACGAGAAAGGTTAGTTTTTTTCGTGGGACATTCAATATCAGAGTACGGTCATTTACACTTCTAACCAACTGCTCGCGTGCATTCTCCATTACGATCACATCCTCGAGTTCCAAGTGACTGTACAGGGTAGGATCTTCAAAGATCACCGGCAGGATGCCGAAGTTCACCAGATTCATGCGGTGGATGCGAGCGAAGCTCTTTGCGATGACCATGCGCAAGCCCAGATATCTTGGAGCAATCGCAGCATGTTCGCGACTTGACCCTTGACCATAATTTTCACCGGCAATGATGGCATGGCTTCCGGGAGGCGTCCGTTCGAGGGCGCGCTGATCATAAGTTGGGTCAATATTCTCAAACACGAACTCACTGATCTTCGGAATATTGCTGCGGTACGGCAGCACACGCGCACCCGCCGGCATGATCTCATCGGTGGAAATATTGTCGCCCACCTTCAAAAGGATCGGCATTTCCAAACGTTCAGGGAGTAAATCCAGCGGCGGAAGAAGTTGAATGTTGGGTCCCTTGACAAGTTCAACACGAACTGCCTGCTCTTCCGGGAGAGGCGGGATCAACATCTGCTTGTTCAAAATATGCTTCTTTGGAAGTTTTACTTTTGGGTAAGGAATTCCCAGTTCACGCGGGTCAGTGATCACACCGGTCAATGCGGAAGCGGCGGCCGTTTCCGGACTGCACAAGTAGACCTGATCTTCTTTCGTCCCCGAACGACCGGGGAAGTTGCGCGGCACCGTCCGCAAGCTGACCTTGCCACTAGCCGGCGCCTGCCCCATCCCAATACATCCGTTGCAGCCTGCCTGGTGCAGGCGAGCGCCTGCGTGAATGAGATGACCCATTTCACCTTCCGCGATCAATTCCTCCAGCAACTGACGGGAGGTCGGGTTGATATCGAAGGAAACATTATTGGCAACCCGACGGTCCTTCACGATCTGCGCGACAATTGCAAAATCACGATAACCGGGGTTGGCAGAGGAACCAATATAAGATTGATAAATCGGCATCCCGGCCAGCTCGCGAACCGGGACGACCGCATCCGGGCTGCTGGGCTTGGCGATCAACGGTTCAAGCGTGGAAAGATCGATTTCCTCACGACGATCATATTCTGCACCGGGATCAGGGACCAGCTCGATCCAATCCTCTCCCCGTTCCTGTTCCCGTAAAAACTCACGAATCGTTTCATCTGACGGGAAGACCGTGGAGGTCGCGCCGAGTTCCGTTCCCATGTTGGCGATCACATGGCGGTCCATCGCGGATAATTCTTTTAAGCCGGGACCGTAATATTCAATAACATGTCCAACCCCACCCCTGACCGTATGGCGGCGGAGCAATTCCAGGATCACATCTTTGGCACTGACCCAGTCAGGCAGCTTGCCAGTCAATTTCACTCCCCAGATCTTGGGCATGGTGAGATAAAAGGGATGGCCTGCCATTGCCATGGCAACATCCAATCCGCCGGCGCCGATTGCCAGCATTCCCAGCGACCCCGCGGCGGGCGTGTGACTGTCGGAGCCAAGCAGCGTTTTACCGGGTTTGCCAAAATGCTGCATGTGGACCGGGTGGCTGACCCCGTTCCCCGGGCGGCTGAACCAGACACCGAAACGCTCACAGGCGCTTTGCAGGAAAAGGTGATCGTCTGGATTCTTGAAATCGGTCTGGATCAGGTTATGGTCCACATATTGGACCGAGACTTCCGTCCTGACCCGTCTCAACCCCATCGCTTCCAACTCAAGCATTACCAGCGTCCCGGTTGCATCCTGGGTCAACGTCTGATCGATGCGAATCCCGATCATCTCTCCAGGGTTCATCTCCCCTTCAAGGAGATGGCTTTTGATCAATTTTTGAGAAACATTGAGAGCCATAGGTTTAAATCAGAGCGTTTGTAATTTCGATCTTGAGACCACTCCGCAAAAGGTTCGATACGGGACAACCCTTATCGGCTTCCGCGACAAGTTCGTTGAATCTCGCTTCATCAATATCAGGCACCTCACAGCGTACATGCAGCACCATTTTAGTAATCTTAGGCACTCCATCCCCTACTACAAATGTACAGGTAGCAGTCGTGTCGGTCTGTACAGGTGTGAAGCCATTCTTCTTCAACGTACTGGCAACCGACATGCTAAAGCAGGCGGCATGAGCCGCCGCGATCAATTCCTCAGGGTTGAATCCCACTTTATCTTCAAAACGAGTTTGATAAGTATAGGGTAGTTCAAAGAGCGTTTTGCTTTCCGTACTGATCAATCCATTACCAGTTTTTAAATCACCCGTCCAAAGCACCCCTGCTTTTCGATCAAATTCTGCCATTTTACATTCCTTTCTTAACCCATAAATCTTTAAACTATAGACGCAGTATGAGGCTCTGGCCTTGCCTTGGTCAGGGTAATAAAAGATCAAGTCGTGATCAGCGCCACCTTCTTCTCCGCGATCGCCTTGATCAGCGCGTCATAATCCTCTGCAAAATTATCCACTCCTTCATCAAGCAATTCCTGCATTACATCATCGAGATTAATGCCCAGTTCCGGCAGGCTGTTTAGCTGGGATTGAGCTTCCTCAAGGTCGCTTTCCAGAGTCAGCTTGACCACGCCGTGATCCATGAACTTTTCCAATGTTTTGGGCGGGATGGTATTGACTGTATTGGGTCCAATGAGATGATCGATATACATGACGTCCGGATACGCCGGATTCTTGGTGCCGGTGCTGCCATAGAGAACACGCTGCACCCGCGCACCTTTTTCTGCCAGCCGCTGCCAGCGCTCGCTCTGGAAATATTCCTTGAAGTGCTGGTATGCGATTTTGGCATTTGCGATCCCGATCATCCCTTTGAGGGATTTCGCTTTGGGAGTCACAAATGCATCCAGCATCTTATCCACTTTACTGTCCAGCCGGCTGACGAAGATCGAGGCAACGGAAGCAATCTGCTTGAGATGATAGACTTTTGCGGCGCGATTTTCCATCGCAGTGAGATAGGCTTCCGCGATTTGGTCGTACTGCGTCAGCGAAAACATCAAGGTCACATTGACGTTGAGGCCTTCTTCGATCAATTCCTGGAAAGCCAGCACGCCCTCCTGCGTCGCCGGGACTTTGATCATCACATTGGGCCGGTCCACCCGGGCGAACAAACGGATCGCCTCGTTGACCGTGCCCTGGCGGTCATGGGCAAGGTGCGGGTTGACTTCCAGGCTGAAATATCCATCGTTCCCGTTCGTCTCCTCGAAGACCGGGCGGAGAACATCAGCAGCCATGCGGGCATCTGCGACGGTCAGCTCTTCATAAATCTCCTCGGCCGACTTTCCCAGCAAGGCTAGTTTTTGAATATCCTCATCATATTCTTTGCTATCGGCAATCGCTTTTTCAAAAAGGGACGGATTGGACGTAATGCCACGTAAACCTTTACTGATGTAATTCTGCAATCCGCCCGAGGTGACGAAGGAACGCTGGGTGTAATCCAACCAGACAGATTGCCCCACCTCAGCCAGAGTATGTAATTTCGTCCGATTCATAACTTGGTACTCCCATTAAGTAAGTTAAAAAGAATACTGGGTTAACATAGCACATAAAGTTTCTCTGGAGTATGCATCAGTATATAGGGCCGGGATATAAATTTGGATACATCCCAGTCATCGAAGATAGCGGGTGAAGAAATATGCCTTGACGGGTATAATTTTCTACCATGAGTGACGTACCGGAGCAATCTGAACGACCCATTCATCTCCTGCTGGTCAATGAAAATGGATTAATAGGGAATGTGATCAGCGCAGCCCTGGAAGATGAGCCTGGTCTAAAAGTCGTTGCCAGCGTTACAAAAGCAGACGAGGCGTTGAAAGCTGTGCAGGAACAAATCATCGATGTGGCACTTGTCAGCACCCGTCTGCCCAACCAGGGGGCGCTCAAACTTACCCGTGCCATTACAGAGTTGGCGCCTGCCACCAAAGTGCTGGCACTGGGTTTAACTGAAGAGAAAAAGCATGTGTTACGTTATGTAGAAGCCGGGGCAACTGGCTACGTGCTGAAGGATCATTCACTGGAGGATCTAGTTGAAGTGGTCCGCGCGGCACAGGAAGGCAAAGTGTTCGTCTCGCCACAAATTGCCGCCGCCATGATGGAACGCCTGTCAAACCTGGCACGCATGTTTTCTGATATAGAGAACAATGTCACCGACACCACGAGTTTGAGCGTACGCGAACTGGAAGTGCTGGAACTGATCGGCAAAGGCTTCACCAACCAGCAGATCGCCGAGAAACTGGTGATCGAGGTCGGCACGGTAAAAAACCATGTCCATAGTATTCTCGAAAAGCTGAATGTCAGAACCCGCAATGAAGCCGCAGCTTATCTGGCATTTATCAGGAAATAAAAGCCTGGCGCCCTCCGGTTCCAGCTTTTCTTCTCCCCGGTTTAAAAACAAAGGGACGCGGACCCACGCAGGTTTTCCTCTGTTTATCTGCATCCGGATTAAGTTTGGAGTAATCATGTTTGATTCTCAGAATGTATCCTCATTTGTATCCAATCCCTGTTCCTGTATCTATGGAGTTTTCGCGGCCAGGATGCTACTCTTGTAAAAGAAAATATCGAAATAACGAAGCGCCGCACGCATGCCTAGCGTGCGTATGCAAACTCAAGGTTTACGATTGGACCTACAAAACAATTCAAAAGTTTACTTATTACTGAGACAAGCAGTAGAAGAGAGCTGAGCAATTAATATGGCGAGAAAACGTGTTATCCTGGCGAATGGTTCACGCCTGTTACGAGAGATGCTTCATCGTGTGATCAGCAAGGCCGATAACCTGGAAGTCGTGCAGGAGATCCCCAATCATGAAGAATTGCGTTTCGCGATTGAACGATTTGATCCGGAATGGGTAATCATATCTTTACCTCTTAACATTCACAACGATGCGCATAGCTGGATAGACACGTGCATGGCTGAGTACCCCTCTGTGCGCTTTATCCTTCTGGCGCCCGACAACAGCAGCATTCGAATGAAGTGGCAAACCTCCTATGAGGAAGACCTAACGAATTTATCACTAAAGGATTTTATCCAGATCCTCGAAAAGGATCTGCAACATACCTGACGGATCACGGAGATCATTGAATCATCATGTCACTAAACAAGTTCTATCAAAACGTAAATCATCTTAGTGGAGATCGTTTTAACATTTTAGAAAATGCGCTTAGAACTTTTACTGAAAAACAAGCGGCACAAGCCTCAGCCAGTTTGGCTTACTACACACTTTTCTCGATCTTCCCTCTTCTGCTTGTTTTTGTTGCCGCAGGGAGTTACTTTCTCGATAGAAGCCAGGTCTTCGATACCGTGACACAGTTTGTGCAGCAAGCCCTGCCCATCTCCACCCAGGTCATCAATGAAAACCTGCGTCAGGTGCTGGAAGAACGTGGAACAGCTGGAATCTTTAGCCTAGTGATCCTGCTCTGGTCCGCTTCCGGAATGTTCACCAACCTGGCCTATAACATCAACCTGGCCTGGCCGCAGGCCTCACGGCGCAGCTTTTTGCAAAGACGTCTGATTGGCTTATGGATGATTCTGGGGCTGATTGGACTAATTATTTTGTCCCTTATCCTGAGTTGGACTGCGGCTCGGCTTCCGTTTATGGATATTGCGCAGGCCTCTACCGTCGCGCTGATCGTGCTGAGGCTCATCTCCGGCTTTGGTTCCTGGCTGACAATTTTCCTGGTCTTTCTTACTCTCTACCACTGGATTCCAACCCTGCGTGTCAGGTGGAGCGCAACATTTTGGGGAGCGCTCATTGCTTCTCTGACCTGGAAAGCGATCACAGCCGGCTTCAGCTGGTATCTTGACAGCAGCTTCGGGCAGTACCAGTTGATTTATGGGTCGTTGGGGGCGATCGTCGCGTTTTTGTTCCTGATCTATATCATTTCACTGATCACATTGTTTGGTGCACATTTGAGTGCAGCTATTGAAAATTGGGAGAAGGACAAGGTCCATGGGGTAGCTGCCTAAATCCTGGTTCGAAAGGAGTGTTACAGATGGATATTTTGAATCCAGCGGATCTGAAGTCCCTGATCGCACAACAAGGAAAATGGTCTATCTCTTTATACATACCCACCCATCGTGTTGGACGAGAGCAACAACAGGATCCCATCCGCCTCAAGAACTTATTGGCTGAGGCGGAGACAAAACTACTGGCGACCGGTCTCCGCAGGCCCGAGGTCGAGAAATTGATGAGCCCGGCAGAACGGCTTTTGTGGAACGACAATTTCTGGCGGCATCAAAGCGACGGATTGGCAGTTTTTCTATCCAATGACTTTTCTGTGATCTATCGTCTGCCGGCAGAATTTGAAGAACTCCTGATCATTGCAAACAGCTTCCATATTAAGCCGTTGTTACCCCTGCTGGGTCGAGCTGGAACGTTTTACATCCTGGCGCTTAGTATGAATAACGTCCGCTTGTTTCAGGCAACACCTGATACGATAAGTGAGATCGCTCTAAACTTTCCAACCAGTATGGATGAAGCCTTGTGGATGGATGAACCTGAACGATACCTGAATTTACATTCAGGTTCTGTCAGCACAAGTGAAGCCGGAATCTTCCATGGACATGGCATCGATGAGGATGCGAAGAAAAACATCTTACGCTTTTTCCACTCAGTAAATGAGGGCTTAAACGCTTTGATCGAAGACAAAACCGTCCCTCTGATCCTGGCGGGTGTAGATTACCTCCTGCCCATTTATCGTGGAGCCAGTACCTATAAGAATTTACTGAAAGACGGTATCCTGGGAAACCCTGACAGGGAAAACCTGAGTGAAATGCATGAACAGGCCTGGAGCATTGTCCGCCCCATTTTCGAAGAAAGCCAGAAAAAAGCGTTTGAAAAATATGAGCAACTAGTGGGTCAACAAAGCGCCCAGGCAACCAATGATCTAAGCACGGCGGTAAAAGCCGCAAAATTCGGACAGGTGGAAACTCTATTTGTTCCCCTGGATGTCCATATCTGGGGACGGTATGACGAGGCAAACAACAAGGTGATCCTGGACTCTCAATTCAGGCCTGATAATGAGGACCTGCTCGATTTCGCAGCTGCGGAAACGATCTTGAATTCCGGGCAGGTTTTTGCTGTCCCGAGTGAACAGCTACCAGGCGATGGTGATCTGGCTGCCATCCTACGCTATCCTGTGCAACCACCCTGAAATTGTATCCAAATTTGTATCTTGCCGGTCGTTGCCGATATATGGTCTTTTTGCACTCCTCATGCTATGGTAATGTCAGGAACCATAAGCTGGGAGGAATTCATTTGCCATCTGAGGAAAGATTCAACGGAAGGAAGAAAACATGAATGAGCCAATCTATAATTTACAACATCAGATCCAGGCGGCGTTTATGGAAGACCGCGATATGAAAGACTATGGCATCGAAGTCCTGGACAGCAATGGCATCGTTACATTGAGAGGCACTGTCCCGACTCAGGCGATAGGAGACAGAGCCGAAGCAATCGTCCGTGAAATGGATGGTGTGACGAGTGTCATCAACGAACTGGATGTTGTTTAGCAGCCAGCGGGCCGAATGAGCAAACAACAAAGAGCTTATCCACAGTACGGTTTTTGGAGCGGAGCGCTGTTTGGAACGGTGACCGGCATGGCCTCCCTGCTTACCTTTCAATATCTTTTTGGAATCCTGCGCCGTCCGCGTCTGATCTCGAAAGCGATCCTTTTAGGAGAAGAAGAGTTCGACAACGAGGAAGCGCTGGCATTATTCATCACGGCCGAAAGCCTGCGCTCCGGCATCCAAACTCGTCGCCTGACAGCCAGGCTGAGCAAGGAGATCGTCCACGCGGGATATCGCAATTTCTCTGAAAGCTGGGCGCGCGATTTTGGGTTTGCCGCCTATGGACTGCTCGCTTTGAAGCAATACAATCCTGTCAAAGAAACACTGGAAGCATTCCTATGGCATCAAACACACGAGGGGCAGTTGCCGGTCAAATTGCATTCCGTGGATCTGGTTACCCGCTTCCTGCACTCTTTTTTTGGACGCGAACAACCCAACGAAATGCTGCTCAAGCCTAAATATTTGAGTGGCCATGGCACTCCATCCCTGGATGGACAGGCGCTCCTGGTGATCGCCGCGCTGGCGTACACTCAGGAAACGGGAAATTCGACCTTCCTGAAAAATCACTGGGCGGAATTAAAGCTGGCGATGAATTGGCTTGAGCAATATCGCAAGGGACCTGAGGATGATCCTCTCCTTCACCAGGGTCCCTTTGCCGATTGGGCCGATTCCATTGCGCGTCGTGGCCGGGTCCTCTACACAAATGTGATTTATTGGAAGGCGCTATCCGAAATGGCTATCACAGCTACCCGTCTGGATCTGCAACAGGAGGCTATCCACTATTTTGTACAAGCCGAGAAGGTCCTGCGTGCCATCAACAAACGTTTTTGGCGCGACGACCGCGGGTATTTCATTACCAGCGACGAGTTAACCCAATTGAGCAGTTCCGGGAATTTGCTGGCGATTGCCTGGGGGTTGGCACAACGCGAACAAGCGGAAAGCATCCTCCAGGTCATGGAAGAGGCGAAGATGGCTGAACCCGTGCCCACGCGGGTCGTCCATCCCTCCTACCCCAGAAAGTTGATCGCGCTGGAAAACATCCTGGGAGGGATGGCAAATTATCACACTAACGCATCGTGGCTATGGATCGGCGCCTGGCATATAATTGCTTTGGTAAAAACCGGTCATCTCGATAAGGCGCAGGAACTGGTTTCCCGCATTCTCAGAGTGATTGTGCAGGATAGACAGGTCAATGAGGTTCACGCCCCAAATGGGAAGCCGCTTTCAAGCAGGTGGTATACATCTGAAGCGCCTCTTACCTGGAATGCCGGCATGGTAATTTATGCTCTTCGGATATTCGAGAGCAAGCGACAGGAAGAACATAAAATTCTTCACCTACTCAACATAAGCAGGGAGTAAATTTGCACATCGCTTTTTTTACCAATTTCTATCATCCGGTCGTTAATGGGGTTGTCCGGTCTGTGGCATCGTTCCGCAAAGTCTTGATGGAACAGGGTCATAACGTATTTGTTTTTGCGCAGTCAGACGACACCTTCAAGGATACGGAACCGTTTATTTTCCGTTATCCCAGCCTGCCTTTGCCGCTGCCGGGAGATATTTCAGCTGCACTGCCCGTTTCTCCATTTGTGGATCAACTGCTTCCAATGCTCAAGCTGGATGTGATTCATACCCATCATCCGATCCTCCTCGGCCAGACCGCAGCGCGTAAAGCGGCAGAGCTTGACCTTCCACTGATCTTCACATTCCATACCCAGTACTGGGAATACACCCATTACGTTCCCTTTCCTCAGGAGGCGATCCAGGAGTTTTTGAAAAATGCAGTCCACAGGTGGCTGAGGGACTTCATGCAGAAATGCCAGCATATCATTATCCCTTCGGAAAGCATCAGGGAAATTCTGGTTCGAGATTACGGTTTGGAAGAGCGGTATACCGTGATCCCAACCGGGACGGATCTCGAGCCATATCGCTGCGCCAATTGGGAATCCCTGCGCAAAGAGCAAGGCTGGCAGGGCGAGACAGTCTTTATTTCAGTGGGACGCCTGGCTCCTGAAAAAAACTGGGATACTTTGCTGCGCGCGTTCGCCAAGGTGTATACTCAACATCCCGATCTGCGACTGGTATTGATCGGCGATGGCCCCGCCAAGGAAGCTCTTCAAGCTTTGGCTGCGGAGTTGGGTATCGCCGAACGCGTCACTTTTACAGGTGCTTTGCCTTTTGATGAAGTCCCTTGCTATCTGAAGGCTGCTGACGCGTTTGCATTTGCCTCTGTCACCGAGACCCAGGGCCTTGTCACCATTGAAGCCATGGCAGCCGGGTTGCCTACCGTCGCCGTGGATGCTAGTGGGACGCGCGATATCATTGAGCACGGCAAACAGGGTTTTCTGGTTGAAAATGATGCAGATGCGCTGGCAAAGGGCATCGAAAAACTCTTATCCGACCCACAACGGATGAAACGTTTCAGTAACAATGCACTGAAGAAAGCCGGGACGTTTGATGTCAATCAATTGGGGAAACAACTCGTCAGTGTGTACGAACAGGCCATTCAGGATAAAAAAGAAAACCGCTTCGTCACATTAAAAGCAGAAGGTTCCCCCGAACAGGAAGCCATTTCTCCCACGTAAGCTTGAAATTTATTTTTCCATTAAAAGTGGAGCCCAAAGCACTGCTGTGGCGCCATGGCGACATCCCCTGGCTTTGGACTCCACTATCCGTTAATCAGGCTGATAGTCCGGAAGGCGGTCGAACAAACGCGCCTCGACCGACACGTAAATTTTATCATCCTCCTTATGAATTCATTATCAAAATTCATACGTCCTCATCTTCTTCGGTCTCAACATCGCTGAGTTCATCATCTTCTATTTCATAATCCAATTCATCAAGGTCCTCATCCTCTTCTTTTTCATCTTCATCGAGCTCGTCAAGTTCATCCAGTTCATCAAGATCTTCGTCCTCATCGATTTCAGCGTCCTCTTCATTTTCCAATTCATCGTCTTGATCTTGAGCAGAAGCGGGGTTTAGCTCCCAGCGGTTGCGGTCACGCTCGAGAACCTTCTTATCTGAGTTCAGAGGTTCATCATCTTCATATGTTAAGCCAGCAGCTTCTCCGAGTTCATCAACCACATCCTGATCGGGGGTAGGCACCGAGCCGCCTACAGCTTCCTCCCCTCCTACATTCGCCAGCTCCCAAGCGGCATCCAAGTCCCCGCCCGAGATCTTTGGAGAAAGCGAATTGTGTTCTTCCAACTCTTTCAAGAGCACATCCCGTCCACCAACAGCGAGTTTTTGCCGCCTGGCGAAATCGTCTTCGATATCTTCATCATCCGTGTAATGAGCAGATTGCTCAGAGACCGCATCGGCATCTGCATCTGCGGCATAACTGTCCATACTGCTTTCCTCGTTGAGCAGGTAATTGCTCCCACGGCGATCATCTGTCTCTTCCGGCACGACTTCAATGAACCGGTCAGCATCTTCTGCGACAGGCTCCTCTTCGCCTGTGTAGGAGTCCACTGTCGTTTCTATCTTATCGGTAGCGTCTTTTTTCTTCCGTTTCTTCTCTTTTGCCATTTGTCCAGTCTCCTATCTGAGTCATAGGCTATGCAACTATCTTAGAGGAAGGAAATATGATGGTCAAGGTAGGGATACACCCACCAGATATAGATTCCGAGACATTGTTGATTACATGTCGTCGCGCGGAGTGACACCGAGCCTCAAACGGCGAGTGCGCTACAACGAAGCAACCCTCATGTTATAAGGAGTTTGCTTCGGCGGGAGTACACCGCCTCGCAACGACATCGCATCAGAATGATATACTTCGTGCGTTTGTTGAAAAGTCGGTATGTCTCTGAAGCTGCCAAATCGCGACTTGTTGTTTGCACGTGCCTATTACTTTGCCTTCATGGGCGGATGGGGATTCGTCCTGCCCTTCATTAATCTGTTTTACGTCAGCCTGGGATTGAGCGGAACACAAATCGGCACAATCGGTTCGGTCAGCGCTACGGTAGGCTTGATCGTCTCTCCCGTCATCGTGACGGAAATCAAGAAACGTCCTCAAGCCCGCGGCATCCTGCAAGCCTCGTTAATGCTGGGTGCCATGGCCTACTTCCTGCTCGGCCAGCAGACTGCCTTTTTTCCAATCATCCTGATCGTATTCTTGCAAGCTCTGGTGGGTGCGGGAGTCATGCCGGCCTCGGACGCGATGGCTGTGCATGTATCCGAAGAAGCCGGGAAGGGCTACGGCAGCGTCCGTGTTTGGGCATCGGTAGGCTGGATCATCACGGTGCTCACTTCCGGCTGGCTGATCGAACGAAAAGGTTTCGAGGCGGGCTTTCTGGGCGTCAGCCTGATGTGGCTGACCGGCGCGCTGGTAACCCTCCTGATCCAGCCTCGTTATTTCGTTTCCCCTAATTACGCCGAACAACGCAAGTCAAACCTAAGAACGGCACTCAAGCACATTACACAGGACCGCACTTTGTTAGGTTATGCCATCGCGGTGATCTTCATGGGATTTCTCAACAATGGCGTCCTGCAATTCGAGAATGTCTTTCTCTCCCAACTTGGCGCGTCGAAACAACTCATTTCCGTGGCGGGTATCCTGAGCGCCATTGTTGAACTGCCTTTTATGATCTATGCGGACCGGTATATACGCCGCGCAGGTGTACACCGTGTACTTTTGTTCGCTGTCACGATGATACTCTTCCAGCGCGCTGTCATTCTATTATTTCCCTCGATCATTACGATTATGATCGTGCGCTTCATGGGTGGCGTGGCATTCAGCTTCCTCACGATTGGTGCTGTCTTCCTGATCAGTAGTCGTACTACCCCAAATGAAACAGGAACTGTGCTGGCAATTTATACGGTCACACTCAACGGGCTGGTGAGTGTTCTCGCAGCCCCAGTTTCAGGAGCCATCTTCGACGCGCTTGGCGCCCGCTGGCTTTATGCACTTGCTGTGACGGGCTATGCAATTGGGCTGCTTAGTTTATGGTTGACGCGCCCTCTGCCGCAGAATGGTTCGTCGGGCAGATAAATACGTTACTTTGCACAAGATTGATGGGGGCAAGAATGATTGCATGCCCGCGGAAATCACACGCTTGCTTATACGAAGCGCAGAAACGGTCATCATCCAGTTCTCATCTATGGTTCATCGTATTGTAACCTTTTCGGATAGTTTTCGTCCTGTTTTAGTATTTGCACCAGGAAACCACATCGCAGCGCCAAAAATTGACGAAATCAGCATGACTTTGTTACTACGAATAACAACCTTGCATTTTTGTAAAGAGTAGATATAATGTCCCGATTATCCGTTTTTGCCTTGACTTCAAAAAAGCTTTCATCAAAACTCAAAGTCCAATTTTAGATTTATTGCAGGCTACATAAGGTGTGTTTTGTTTCTGAAGAACTTATGCTTTTTTGAACGATTGTCAGACAGACTCCACGAGAACAACAATCGAATCACCACCCTAATGGTAGGGGGTCTGATATTTGTTTTGCTGTTTAGCGCAATAAGCTTTGCCGTTGTGCAAGCAGAAGAATCATTTGATTACGATGATATTTCTCTCATGGGAGGCGACGCAGTAACCCAGTCTCTGGGATATTTTGCACTAGGGTCGCTACTACTCGGGCTCGAACTGAGGGTTTTGGTAATCATTATGCGATTGGAATATTTGAGGGGCCATATTGGCGAAAAGCGTTTTGCCAGCCGGGCTATTCGCACAAACAATTTATCTTTATTCGAGCGGCTTTTGAAGACGGCACTATTCTATAGTGCCGTCTTTTCTATTTTTTCTGCTCCATTTGTGGATGATGTGAACAGACTGATTAAGGTCTTTCGCTCAATATTGATTTACCCTGTTTCATCCAAGTAAATTTTTAATTCATGGAGGTTTTTATAGTTATGCGTAGGATTACCCAATCAAGTCTGTTCGAAGAAAAACTTTTGATTCAAGGAGGTTTGTAGCCATGCGTGGGATTGTAAATGCAAGTTTGCAGTACCGGTTTCTGGTGATCGTTATCGCCATCGTGCTGATGGTTTCCGGCTTTAACCAGATCCGCTCAATGCCGGTGGACGTTCTGCCGGAGTTCTCCCCTACCTATGTGGAGATCCAGACGGAAGCCCCCGGGCTTTCCGCCCAGGAAGTAGAGGACATCGTCACCGTTTCATTGGAACAGAGCATGTTGGCCGGGGTTCCCTGGCTGGAGTCGATTCACTCCAAGTCTATGCCCGGTCTTTCCTCGATCTTTCTCTATTTCGAGCCAGGCACCGACCTTAACCGCGCCAGGCAGCTGGTGGGCGAGCGCATCGCTCTGTCCGCAACGCTCCTGCCGTCTGTCTCGAAGAAGCCCGTCATGATCCAACCCTTGTCATCGGCAAACCGCTTCATGATCGTTGGGCTCTCTGCCAAGGATATGTCCCTGGTGGATCTCTCGGTGCTTGCCCGCTGGACCATTGGTCCTCGTCTGATGGGCGTGCCGGGTGTTGCGCATGTGGCAATCTGGGGACAGCGGGACCGACAACTCCAGGTGCTGGTGGACCCGGCACAGCTGCAGGAGCAGGGCGTTTCACTGGACCAGGTCATTAGCACCACCGGGAATGCTCTATGGGTCTCACCCCTGACCTTCCTGGAAGCATCCTCACCTGGGACGGGTGGGTTCATTGATACCCCCAACCAACGGCTCTCGGTCTGGCATGTTTTGCCAATCTCCTCAGCGGAGGAGCTGGG
>Ga0105104_10001923_pt1 | contig 15391 bp, 12 predicted proteins | sample PPLLaktember2015_3_FD_87034 | JGI IMG/M metagenome (GOLD analysis project Ga0105104, IMG submission 87034) | Freshwater sediment microbial communities from Prairie Pothole Lake near Jamestown, North Dakota, USA - PPLs Lake P7 Core (6) Depth... | ecosystem: Environmental > Aquatic > Freshwater >... | reverse complement strand
TGGCTCACGCAGTTCCGAAGAATCCCGGTGCGCTACGAGTACTGGATCGAGAACTACCTCGGCTTCCTCCACCTCGCCTGCATCCTGATTCTCCTCCGATATTTTTAAGATAAGCTCTAGTCTCGGCTCGGCGTTCACTACAAGTGCGTGGCTTAGGCGTGAGCCTGCGTTTCCAGCCACCTCTCGGCATCAATCGCTGCCCGGCAGCCTGCTCCCGCCGCGGTAATCGCCTGCCGATAGCGATTGTCATGAACATCTCCGGCTACAAACACTCCGGGAATGTCCGTTTCGGAAGAATCGGGAACGTGGAGCAAGTACCCGCTGCCGTCTGTCTTAAGAACATCGCGCACGATATTCGTATTGGGTTTGTGGCCAATAGCTACGAAATAGCCGTCGCACGAAATGTCTTTGACCTCTCCGGTTTTTACATTCTTGACGCGCACACCTGTAACAAATTTTCCGGCTCCGTCGTCGAGAATATCTTCTACAATGCTGTTCCAGACCACTTCGATTTTCGGATTGGACAGCACGCGATCCTGCATGATCTTGGACGCGCGGAAAGCATCACGCCGGTGGATGAGATACACCTTTGACGCGTGATGCGTCAGGTAGGATGCTTCCTCCATTGCGGTATCTCCACCGCCAACGACCGCGACCACTTTACCCCGGTAAAAGAAACCGTCGCAGGTAGCACAGGCCGAAACGCCTTTACCCTGCAAACGTTTTTCGGATTCCAGCCCCAGCCATTGTGCCGATGCGCCGGAAGCGATAATAACCGTCTTGGCCAGAACCACATCACCGGATCCCAGATTGATGTGGAACGGTTTCTGTGTAACATCTACAGACGTTGCTTCGTCTTCGATAAACGTCGTGCCGAAGCGAGTCGCTTGCTTGCGAAAAAGATCCATGAGTTCCGGGCCGGTGATTCCTTCCGGGAATCCCGGATAGTTTTCGACGTCGGTGGTAATCATGAGCTGACCGCCGGGCTGCATCCCGTCTATTACAACAGGATGCAGATTGGCGCGCCCTGCGTATATGGCGGCGGTAAGTCCGGCCGGGCCGGATCCGATAATCACTACGGAGTGAATCGTATTGTCCACAGAAATTCCTCTACTTGTCTTGCTTTTTCGCGCTCGCGCAGATTAATTCCATCGCCTTTCGATAGCCTTTCAGTCCTTCGCCGATAACGGAATCCATGCAAACCGGGCGGATTAGGGATACGGCGCGGAATTCTTCTCGCTTGGTAATATCGCTGATGTGAACTTCCACGGCGGGCAAATTCACCGCTGATATTGCATCGCGAATGGCCACGGAAGTGTGTGTATAACCGCCCGGATTAATCACGACTCCGTCCGCCCAATGCCGCGCTTGCTGAATCAACGAGACGATATCGCCTTCCGAATTGCTCTGACGGATCAGAACATCCACTCCCAATTCATCCGCCGACTGCGAAATCAATCGAACGAGTTCATCGTAGCTCGCTGTCCCATAAACGTTCGGTTCGCGCGTTCCTAAAAGATTCAGGTTGGGGCCGTTGATCACAACAATTCGCAATCGCCGCGCGTCATATGCATGTTCACGTCCTTCGCCAACGATTTCGCACAGCCAACGCGCAGCATCCTTCGCTAAATCAGGAGAAATATCCGTACGGATCAGCGGCTTGCCGATATCATTCAGGAGAATCCAATTCAATCCGCTCGCGACGTTTTTCTTGTCATGTCCCAACGCATCCAGCAGTACATCCGGCGAAACATTCGCGCGTGGGAACGATACTTGTGCCAAGAGTTTTTCGATTTCACCTGCCGCATCGTGCGCAAGCAGTGCCTGAGAACGGGAGAGCCTGACGGCGGCGCGCATGCCGAGAAATACCGCTTCGCCGTGGGAAAAAGTCGAAAAATCCGTTGCCGATTCCAACGCATGGCCCAACGTGTGACCGAAATTCAGAACTCGGCGGAGTCCGGCTTCGTATTCATCTTGCGCAACGATGCCGATTTTCACTTCCGCTGCTTGCGCAATAGTCTCATAAGCTTTTTCTCTTTCCCAAAGAAAAAGATCCGGACCGTTTTGCAGCACACTTTGCCACAATTCTCCGCCGGATAGTACGGCAGATTTCACGACCTCCGCCGATCCGGACAACCACTCCCGCCGATCAAGAGTATGCAATGCGTTTAGCGGGGCAAGAACGGCCAGCGGTTGGTGAAACGCGCCAATCAGATTTTTTCCGAGCGGATGATCCACACCCGTTTTGCCGCCGATAGCCGCGTCCACCATTCCCATCAAGGAAGTCGGAACGGCAATCCAATTGATTCCCCGTCGGTAAACTGAAGCGGCAAATCCGGCGATGTCGGTGACCACTCCGCCGCCGAAACCTATCACTATACCATCCCGTGTGAGACGGGATTCCACCATTTCGTCAAGAATGGCAGAGACTCGATTTATCCGCTTTCCGCCTTCACCCGGCGGAAACGCGCTGAATGCGACTTCAAATCCCGAATTGCGCAGAGTATCGCGAAGTTCCTCTCCATAATGCAGCGCGACGCGTTCATCGGTAATAACAAACAGTTTTACGTTCGTTCGCTGAACAATTTCCTTGAGTTGCTCGGCGATCCATTCCATCCCCTTTGCGGCAAAGCAAATTGGGATTTCTCGATCCGGCAGAATAAGCCGCAGATTGTAAGCGCTCACGACCTGCCCAGATCCACAACTAATTGGCTGATCACTTCGTCCGGGGATCGCCTGTCATCCACTAAAACCACGATGTCCGCCTTGAGGTAGCGCGGCTCGCGTTCCAACAACATTTTTTCCAAAGCGGCTTTTAACTGTGCGGCAGTATGAGCTTCTGCCAACAACGGACGATCTTTAACCTGCGACAACCGCTGTGTCAATAAATCCAGACCGGTTTTCAAATAAATCAAGCGGCCGGATTCCTGCACCAGTTCGAACGTGTCGTCAGCCATCAGCGCTCCGGCCCCTAACGCGACGACGGCATCGGAAAGTTCAGCGGCCACAGAGAGAGCGACGGCTTCGCAATCGCGAAATTCCATTTCGCCTTCCTGCGCGAATATTTCGGCGGCGGTTCGTCCCGCCGCCCGTTCAATTTCACGATCCAAATCCACAAACGGCACTCCCAATTTCCCAGCCAGTTTTTCGCCGATGGTGGTTTTGCCGGAACCGGTCATGCCGGTAAGAAATATTAAGCCCATGGGGAACCCGGTTGCTCCTTCAAATGACCGTTGATTTCACTCATCGAGTCACCGCCGAATTTTTCCAGAAACGGATTTATAAGCGTGAGCAAGCACATGGCCTCCCCGACAATCGCGGCAGCGGGAACTGCACAAACATCGCTGCGCTCCGCGTGCGCTTCGGCCGTTTGCCCCGCAGCCATGTTCATGGAAGGCAGCGGTTTTCCAAGCGTCGCCAGCGGCTTCATCACTATCCGCATGACAATCGGTTCGCCCGTGCTCATTCCGCCTTCAATTCCGCCCGCATGATTGCCCGCACGTTTCGCAAAACCGGCACCGTCGGGCACGAGCACGTCATGAACTTCACTTCCCAAACGATCCGCGTATTCCTCCGCCAGTCCGAATCCCATGGATTTGACGGCGGGGATGGACATCATCGCTTGCGCCAACAGCGCATCCAGCCGTCTGTCGAAATGCACGTAGCTGCCTAAACCCGCAGGTAATCCGGAAGCGATAACCTTAAACGTTCCGCCGACCGTATCCCCCTTGTTCTTTGCCAGATCAATTGCCTGCATCATCTCGCGCTCGGCTTTTTTATCCAAGCAGCGGACGGGGCTTGCATCGGCAAGGCGATTGATTTCTTCGGGATTTGCCGCTTGCTCGTTTTCCGCCGCAACACCGCCGATTTTAACTACATGACTGCCGACGTGGATGCCGAATTCATGGAGAAACTTGCGACACACAGCCGCCAATGCCACGCGCATGGCTGTCTCGCGAGCGGAAGCTCTCTCGATGACATTGCGCATGTCCCGATGATGATATTTCATCGCACCGGTCAAGTCTGCATGTCCCGGACGCGGCGTTGCAAGAATAGAAAACGATTCACTCTCCGGCGGTGCCTCTATGCGCATCTGTGATCGCCAATTTTCCCAATCGCGGTTCTCGATCATCAAGGCGATGGGCGATCCCAAAGTAATTCCGTGGCGGACGCCCGACAGAATCTGCGCCCGGTCATTTTCGATCCGCATTCGTTCGCCGCGACCATAGCCTTGTTGACGGCGTTGAAGGTCGGCCACGATCTCCTCTTCACGTATCTCCAACCCGGCGGGCATGCCTTCGAGAATGCCGACCAAGCATCGTCCGTGACTCTCGCCTGCGGTTAATATGCGGATCATGCCGCTTGCAACTCCGGCAATAGATTTTTTAGCGCATGTTCTAAAGGAAACGGCATTCGCGTCCAGATTTCAAAGCTCGCGGCTGCTTGCGCGATTAGCATAACTAAGCCATTTTCCGTGTCGGCGCCGCACTTTTCCGCCGTTTTTAAAAATTCCGTTATCCGCGGCGCATAAATCAAATCAAAAACCAGCGCATTCTTTTTGAACACCCACGGTTTCGGTAAAACGGAACCCGGAACGCGAACACCGCCCACCGGAGTTGCCTGCACGACTAAATCAAAGGATGCCAGCTCATGAGACGCTTGATCCAAAGAGCAGCATTGAACCGGAATGAATTGGTCTAAGAGAGAACCCAGATCGTCTCGCGCAGACTCCGGATTGCGGCACGCCACGGTGAGACTCAGCGGGGCAAAGGATTGTCCGAGTGCAACCAGTACGGCTCGCGCCGCACCGCCGCTGCCGATAATCAAGGCACGGCGAACATCATCCGAATAAATCCATCGGCGCGACAACGCCAGTTGAAAACCGAGGACGTCCGTGTTATCGCCATATAAATTGTTCTTCTTGCGATAGAGCGTATTTACGGCACCCGTTATGGAAGCTCGGGCTGTCAGGTCTGAGCAAAGTTCGTAAACCGGTCGTTTATAAGGAACAGTGACTGAAAGTCCGTCCCAATCCTTTTGACGAATAAGCAACGGTAATTCTTCCAGCGAAATGTCATGAACTCGATATTCCCCCGAAAGTCCCGCTTCACGAAGTCCCCACTCAAAGATAGCGGGAGACAAACTGTAAGATATATTCTCACCGACGAGACCGAAGCGATAGAACATCTCAGCACTCCAGTAAAACTGAACCGGGGGCAATTCGCTTCATGTCATCCCAAAACCCAGGATATGAGATACTCACGCAAGACGGTTCGTTAATAACTGTGGATCCGGTTGCGGCAAGACCGGCTGCGGCGAACGTCATGGCGATGCGGTGATCCTTTCCGGTCTCGATTTCAGCACCGTGCAATCTTGTTCCACCGTCTATGAAAAATGAGTCCTTGTTCCTCTCGATCTTCGCGCCCATCAGCCGGAGATTCTCCGTAATAAGGCGAAAACGATCCGATTCCTTGACGCGAAGCTCTTGCACATCGTGAAATTCACTGCGTCCCCGAGCTAACGCAGCAAGGACGGCTAATACAGGAATCTCGTCTATGCATTGCGCGGCCAACCCGCCATGAATTCGAAACGCTGCAAGCTTGGATCCGGACACTTTTAACGTTGCCGCCGGTTCCGTTCCCGATTCGTGTTCATCCTCTATCACAATATTAGCGCTGGCACGTCTTAAAACGTCAATGTATGCAGACCTGCGTGGATTCATGAGGACGGCGGGTAAAGTCAACTCCGAATCCGGTATGGCAATTGCCGACGCAATCCAAAATGCTGCTGAAGAAATATCCGCCGGGACAAATGCGGACAAACCGGATTCATCTATGTGAATTCGCGTCGGATCAAGCGTGATCCATCCCGCTGCATCGGGTGAAAGGCCGAGGAGTCTCTCTGTGTGATCGCGGGTTGAAACCGGTTCGCGAAAGCGTGTGATGCCTTCCGCCGCTAAACCCGCCAGTAGAACGGCGGATTTCAACTGCGCGCTCGCGATTTCGGAATCGTACTCGACGCTTTTTAAGCGAGTCCCAACGATCCGCGCCGGTAAATGTCTGTCCGTGAGTTCAATCCGCGCACCCATTTTGCGCAGCGGAATGGCTACCCGCTCCATGGGACGACGGGATAAGGACTCATCGCCCGTTAGAATCCACTCACCTTCACGACCGGCAAGTATCCCCATGAGCAAGCGCGCCGTCGTTCCCGAATTTCCGCAGTCCAGATTTCCGGAAGCAAAATGAGCCTGCCCTGAAATAATCACATCGCGTCCTTGCCGCACGACATCCTTACCCAGTCGCTCCATACAGCGCAATGTCGTGCTGCAATCATCCCCGCTGCCGAAATTGCCTATGCGTATGCTGTTTCGAGTAAAAAGGGACAGTACAGCCCGGCGATGCAATACGGATTTATCTCCGGGAATATGGATTATTCCGCGTAAGGGAGCTGAGGCGGGCGTGATTACAGCTCGATCCATGAGCCTCTGGCGGAGATTTTACTTCCTGCGAACAAGTGTGCGGCCGATGGCGGGAGCAAGCTGATACAATTGATCCATCATTTCCTTCAATTGCGGGGGGTGCAGCGATTGAAATCCGTCGGATAATGCTCGCGCGGGCTCGGTATGCATTTCCACCATGACTCCATCCGCTCCGGCGGCAATAGAGGCGCGCGCCAGAGCGACCACCAAATCGCGCCGTCCGCTGGCGTGCGACGGATCGGTAATGATGGGAAGATGGGTGAGAGCTTTAATCACAGGAACTATACTCAGATCCAGAGTGTTGCGGGTAAAATCCGAAAACGTGCGAATGCCCCGTTCGCATAAAATCACCTGTGGATTGCCTTCGGCAAGAATATACTCCGCCGCGCCGAGAAACTCCTCGAGGGTTGCGGCCTGCCCGCGCTTCAACAGAATCGGTTTTTGCGTTCGCGCGGCGTGTTTGAGCAGAATATAGTTCTGCATATTCCGCGCACCGATTTGAATGACGTCTACGAATCTTTCCGCCAAAGCCACACTATGCTCGTCTACGACTTCACTCACCACCGGAAGACCGGTCCGATGACGCACTTCCGCAAGAATCTTCATTCCTTCTTCACCCAAACCCTGAAAGGAGTAGGGTGATGTTCGCGGTTTGTACGCTCCTCCCCGGAGAAAATGCACACCGGCACTTTTAGCCTGCTCAGCAACCTCGAATAATTGCTGCCGCGATTCCACGGCGCAAGGTCCGGCGATGATCGTCAATTCGCGGCCGCCGACCGGAATACCCGCAATGTTGAGAATCGTATCGTGCTGCTTTGCTTCGCGTGAAACAAGACGGAAGGGATGCGCAATGCGAAGCGTCTCCACCACTCCGGGCAGCGCATCTACCAAAGCAGGATCCAAGGTTGCCATAGTTCCCGCTACGGCAATTGCCGTACGCGCAGTTCCGGCGAGCACGTGAGCCGTGTATCCGGCACGTTCAATTTGTTTCACGACTGTATTGATCTGATCGTCGGTCGCATCACGCGACATGATTACCATCATCGGACTTGTCTTTCATCCCAAAACATCATCGGACTTTGTAAAATACCGAGGAGTGTAAAAGAAATCACCGGAGTATACTAAATAGTTAGTATACACAAACAACTCATAAATGTCCACTCAAAAACCGGATAGCCATAGGCTTAGTAGCTGGTTTTCCGCCAAGAACCGGAAAAATTCCGACTTAATCAGAACTCCGGTATTTGCTAAGTTGTTCCAAAAAATGAATATGCTCAGAAAGTAACTTTTTGTTATTTCTGCATAAGTTATTGTTATAATTAGATATGTAATATGGAACTTTTAAAAGACTGGCGAGTCTTCTGATAAGCGAAGGTATCTATGACTCTCCATACCATCCGATTGACTCGGCATTTAATCGTCCTCTGCCGGATTGCATTGCTTGTTTTCATAGCGGGCTGTCGAGGCTCCGTGGCCGAAAAAGACAGTCTGACCTATGCAAAAGATCGGGCGTTAGTTACCTCGCTTAAACCGAGTACACATGCCATGCCACAACTCAGTTTGCCCAATCAACGTATTAAAGCTCCACAGTTCCCCCGCACGTTCGCGTGGGTAAACACCGACCGCCCTCTTTGTCTTCGGGAAGAGCTTAAGGGCAACGTCGTTGTGCTTGATTTCTGGACGTACTGCTGCATCAACTGCATGCACGTTATCCCGGATCTGGAATTTCTGGAAGAGAAATACGCAGATTCTCCGGTGACGATTATCGGAGTTCATTCCGCAAAATTCGAGAACGAAAGTGATCGAGAAAATGTACGGACGGCATGTCGGCGGTATCATATCGCTCATCCGGTTATCGTGGATGAAGCCCATCGCATCTGGTCCGAATATGGAGTGAGCGCCTGGCCGACTCTGGTGATCATTGATTCGGACGGTCGAATTGTCGGATCGTTATCCGGTGAAGGCAACCGGGATCTGTTGGATTCAGCCATCGCCGCTCTTTTGGAGGAGGGCCGCGCTAAAGGAACCTTGGCCGATTCCCCGCCTCGCTTTCAGCACGACGGCCGAGTGCCTTCCGCCTCGGGCCTCGCATTTCCCGGAAAGGTGCTGGCGGAGCCGCGAGGCCGTTTAGTATTTGTTTCCGATTCCAATCACGATCGAATTATAATAGCCGACAGAGAAGGTCAAGTACTTGCGATTGCAGGTTCAGGGAACAAAGGGATAGCCGACGGAACTTTTACACAAGCCGAGTTCAACAATCCGCAAGGCTTGGCGTATGATGACAAGACAAACACGCTCTATGTCGCAGATACGGACAATCACTTAATCCGCCGGTTGGATCTCAACAAATCCGCCGTGGAAACGGTGTGCGGTACGGGCAGCCAAGTTTATGATCGAACAGGCGGGCGCCCGGGACGCAAGCAAGGACTCAACAGCCCATGGGATCTTTGTCTTGCCGATGGACGCCTTTTTATCGCGATGGCGGGCAATCATCAATTGTGGGTGTTCGATCCTTCGTCTCAGATTGCCGAAGCCTGGATCGGTTCGGGCCGGGAAAATATTAGAGACGGCATCGGTTTGCAGTGCGAACTGGCGCAACCTTCCGGGCTGACCCGCTCCGGTGACTGGCTATATTTCGTTGACAGTGAAGTCAGTGCCGTCCGACGAGTTCATTTGCAAACACGTGAAGTTCAGACCTTGGTCGGCAGCGGACTTTTCGATTTCGGAGATCGCGACGGCGTGCTGTCCGGCGCGCTGCTTCAACATCCCTTGGGCATTGCCGCCGCAAACGGAGATGTGTTTGTGGCGGATACATACAACCATAAGATCAAACGGATTCGGGAGAGCCGCGAGGAAATCACGTCCATTCTGGGAGGCAAGTCCGGAGATCATCGCGCCGGGAACGATCTACAACTTCACGAACCGGGCGGATTATCCGCGCGCGGGGATACATTATATATCGCGGACACGAACAACGACCGGATTATCGAGTACGATATCTCATCCGGCACATGGCGGGAATTCATTCTGCATGGACTTTTCGGAAAACAAGCCGTACAGATGGATATAACCGGTTTGCAGACAATAACAATTCGCGTCAAACCGGAATCCGATGTTATCATTCGTATGACGGCGCAATTTCCGGCAGAACTGCAGTGGAATCGGGAAGCGCCGATTCATTGGATGATAGCCCAAGCGGGCCCGGCAACCCCCGACGTGATGGAGGGCCGCACAGATACGATGCCGGCCGAAATTACAATGCCTTCTTCCGTTCTTATTCCTGATGCCGAGTATATCATTGCATTGAATTTTGCCTATTGCACAAACGAGAATAGCAGTCTATGCGTGCCTTACACGCTGCGCTGGCGATTAATTTTTGAGGAAAATCCGGACGGTGAGAACATATGCGAATTTACCGCACCGGTGATCCCGATTATTACAAAGCATTAAAAAAACGGAAGCCGCAAGGCTTCCGTTCGTATCTCTCCCGGCACAGGCTTAAGTACGCGCGGCCGTTTTTGCCTCTTCGATGATTTTCACGCTGGCGCTGGCACCGATTCGCGTTGCTCCCGCTTCAATCATGCGCATTGCATCTTCATAGGTGCGAATTCCTCCCGCCGCTTTCACACCTAATCCAGCTTCCTTCACGATGTCCGACATCAGGCGAACATCTTCAACGGTTGCTCCGCCCGCGGAGAATCCGGTGGAAGTCTTGACGAAATGCGCTCCGGCTTTCACACAGATTTCGCAGGCACGTTTTTTTTCATCATCGGTCAGAAGAAAACATTCAAAAATTACTTTCAGAAGCGCATCCCGTTCGCGGCAAGCGTGCGCGACCTCCGCAATGTCTTCCTGCACCCAGTCCCAGCGTCCCGCCTTGACTCCTCCCACCCACAGAACCATATCAACTTCCGTTGCACCCAAGCGGATGGCTTCCCGTGCTTCAAAAATCTTTGTTGACGTTGTCGTTGCGCCCAAAGGAAAGCCCACTACCGTGCAGACTTTTACAGCAGAACCTTCCAACAAGCGCGCCGCCATCGGTACGTAGACGGAATTGACGCATACAGACGCGAAATTATTCTGCGCGGCCTCGCGACAAAGCTGCTCGATTTGAGCCGTTGTCGTTTCCGGCTTCAGCGCCGTATGGTCTATCATCGCCGCCAATTGCTGAGGAGTCATGCGCATTCTCTCCCGTTGCTCATTTCGCTATCCCCCATGCATTTTCGTGTTGATCGCCGCAAGAAGCTGATCGAAGGACGCTGCGAATTTCAATACGCCGTCTTCAATCAGATCATCGGTGATTTGATCCACGTCTACGCCCGCTGCGCGGATTTGTTCGAGAATGCGATCCGCTTGCTTGAGGTTCTCCAAGAGTCGCGGCGCGGGCTGCCCGTGATCTTTCCAAGCATCCAACGTAGCGGGCGGCAGCGTGTTCACGGTGTCTTTTGCCACCAGTTCATGCATGTAGAGCACGTCCGGGTAGGCAGGATTCTTGGTGGACGTGCTGGCCCAAAGAGGCCGCTGCACGCGCGCACCCTTGGCCGCCAGATTCTTCCAGCGTGATGACTCCGTCACTTCAAGAAAATGCCGGTAGGCAACGCAGGCGTTTGCGATTGCCGCTTTGCCCGTCAAATCGCTGCGATTCTTAGCCAGAAGTTGTTTATCGGCAGATGTGTCCACCCGGCTGATAAAAAAGCTGGCTACCGAGGCAATCCGGTTCAACTCCTGCTTGCGATTCGCGCGGTCTTCCATAGCCAAAAGATAGGTTTCCAACACGTCTTTATATTGCTGCAATGAGAAGATCAGCGTGACGTTCACATTGATTCCCTCACTGAGCAAGACACGCACGGCGGGAAGTCCTTCACGCGTACCGGGAACTTTAATCATCAGATTCGGGCGATCCACACTGGACCACAAGCGCTTGGCTTCCGCAATCGTATTCTGCGTGTCGTGCGCAAGCTTGGGCGACACTTCCAGACTGACAAAACCGTCCGCACCTTCGGATTCGTCATAGACGGAATGCAGCGCATCGGCGGCTCGGACAATGTCTTCCACCGCCAAATGTTCGAACACCTGCAGCGCCGACCAGCCGTGCCGGATTCCTTCGCGCACGTCGCGATCATAATCGGAACTTCCAGCGATAGCCTGCTCGAAAATAGTGGGATTGGAGGTCATGCCGCGCAATCCCTCCTCGATCAACATCGTCAACCGTCCCGAATCCATAAGCTGGCGATTAATAAAATCGAGCCATACGGATTGTCCGAGATCAAGCGTGGCTTTTAAAACAGGGTGAGTCATGGGGAATCAATATCGTTAAAGGATGGTAAGCGGGAATTTACGATCCCGCATTTTCTATTTCCAATACCTTGCGAAGCCGTCTTTCATGGCGTTCTAAATGTGAAAATCTGGCATTCAAAAAGGCGGTCAGCACTTCCTTGGCCAGTTCAAAACCAATGACGCGCGCGCCTACACAAACAACGTTCATATCGTCGTCTTCGACGCCTTGACGAGCGGAAAATGTATCGTGACACACGCCAGCCCGTACGCCTTTGATCTTATTAGCGGCGATACACGCTCCGACTCCGCTTCCGCACACGACCAAGCCGCGTTCAACTTTACCCTGCGCCACGGCCCGTCCTACCGCCCGCGCGAAATCGGGATAATCCACGGGGTCGGCGGAATATGTCCCGAAATCTTCGACGGCATGCCCCTGCGCTTCAAGCCAATTTACGAGTTCGGTTTTCAGCGAAAATCCGGCATGATCGCAGCCGACAGCAATTCTCATCATTGGCGACCTCCGTTTCCGGAGTTGTTCCGCGCAATCATTTTTTTAGCGGACAAAACAATTTGCTCCACATTGAATCCGAATTTTTCAAACAGCGTATCCGCCGGAGCGGAAGCACCGAAACGATCCAGACCGATCACATCTCCGTCCAGTCCCGTATATTTCCACCAGCCGCAGGTTGCACCGGCTTCAATTGCAATACGATTTTTGACGTTCGGCGGAAGAATTCGGTTCCGATATTCTTCCGGTTGCATGTCGAAGAGTTCCAGACAGGGCATGGACAGAATTCGGGCGGCAATACCATCCTTCTCAAGTTGTTCGCGAGCGCGCAAGGCTAAGGAGACTTCACTTCCCGTTGCCAATAAAATCGCGTCCGGAGTTGCGCGGGACGCTTCCGCTAAAATATATGCACCCTGCTCCACGCCCAATGAACCGTAGACCTGGGGATCCAGTACGGGCAAATTTTGACGCGTGAGAGCCAATGCACTCGGGCCGTCCGTTCTACGCACGGCCACCTGCCAACATAAAGTCGTCTCGTTGGCATCGGCCGGACGAAAAACCCACACATTCGGCGTCGCCCGCAGTGACCAGAGTTGTTCCACGGGCTGATGAGTCGGTCCATCTTCTCCGACGCCAATACTGTCGTGCGTGAAAACGTAAATCACCGGCAGATGCGAAAGCGCCGCCAGCCGCACCGACGGCTTCATGTAGTCTAAAAACGTGAGAAATGTACTTCCAAACGGAATGAAGGGCGCTGTGCGCGCGATGCCGTTGAGAATCGCGCCCATCGCGTGCTCGCGAATGCCGAACCGCAGATTGCGGCCGCCGCGATTATCCTTTTGGAAATCACCCATTCCGGCAAGGTAGGTCAAATTAGACTCCGCAAGATCCGCGCTACCTCCGATAATCCACGGAAGCGAAGATGCAAGCGAATTCAATACCTGTTCGGAGGCTTTGCGCGTGGCAACGGGTTTATCCTGTGCGGTCCACTTCGGTAATGCGGATTCCCAGTTCCGGGGCAACTCGCGTTTCCAGAATTCATCCCATTGCCTGTCGAATTCGGGTTCCTTCTTCGCCGTATTCAGCTTTTCATTCCACAGAGCTTCGAGTTTTGCTCCGTTGGTTATAGCAGTGCGAAAATGCTTGAAAGCTTCGTTGGGAATGAAAAAGGATTTATCTTCCGGCCAGTTCAGATTGCGTTTCGTCAGCGCAATTTCATCTGGGCCGAGAGGCGAGCCGTGCACTTTGGACGTGTTCGCCTTGTTGGGCGATCCGAAACCAATCGTGGTACGACAGCAGATCAGCGACGGTCGGTTGTGTTCTTGAATTCCTGCGCGAACCGCAGAATCCACGGCATCCACGTCCAAGCCGTCGGCTTGCAGTACATGCCAACCGTATGATTCAAACCTTGCCGCAACGTTTTCGGTAAAGGAAATGTCCGTACGTCCGTCAATTGTAATGTGATTGTCATCATAGAGGAGTACAATGCTGCCCAGGCCAAGATGCCCGGCCAGTGAAGCCGCTGCGGACGCCACACCCTCCATCATGTCGCCGTCTGAACACAGACCGAAAATTCGGAAGTCTATCACTTCACGGCCGGGAGCATTGAAGCGCGCCGCCAGATGTTCGCGTGCGATGGCCATGCCCACGAGATTGCCGACACCCTGTCCGAGCGGCCCGGTCGTGGCTTCCACTCCGGGAGTCAAATGCGATTCCGGATGACCGGGCGTCTTGCTCCGCCATTGACGAAATGCTTTCAAATCATCGAGCGAAAGATCATAGCCCGTCAAATGGAGAAGCGAGTAGAGCAGCATGGAACCGTGCCCCGCCGATAGAACAAAACGGTCGCGGTTGATCCATGCGGGATTTATCGGATTGTGCCGCAAATGGCGCGTCCAGACGACATAGGCCATCGCCGCGGCGCCCATCGGCAATCCCGGATGGCCGGAGTTCGCCTTCTGAACACCGTCAATGGACAAAGTGCGAATTGTATTCACGCACAATTGATCGAGAGCGGAACTCATAGTTTCATTCTCAAAGCTTTGAAAAGACAAAGCGACGGGGAAAGCGGCCCGTCGCTTGTCATCTGTTAGACTAAATTCCGGACGGCGACCTGATTATTTCATCAACAGCATCTTCCGCAGGAAGACGCGGTCATCGGTTTTCATCCGGATAATGTACATGCCTGAAGGACAACCGGAACAATTCCAAATCACATTGTGAATTCCCGGCTGCAACCTGCCGTCAGCCAGCGTTGCGGCGACGCGGCCCAGAATATCGAATACTTCAATCGTAACCATCGAGGCTCTCGGTACACCGAAGCGGATCGTGGTTGCCGGATTGAACGGATTCGGATAGTTTTGGTCGAGGAAGAACTCGCGCGGAATCTCCAACGCAACCTCATCGGCGGCCAGATCGCAGTAGTGAACAAACTGATCCGTGTACAGTGTATCAATTCGTGTTCCGCTGAAGACTCGAATCCGCGCGCGGCAATCGGGGTGAGTGACCGTCGAAGAATCTATAACCGGTACGACAAATTCCAATGTGTCCGGTGTTACCGACGGAAGAGTGGTCGCGAGATGAATCGAATAAGGTCCGGAATTGACTGAGAGGTCAAACACAATCGAATCTATCGGCAGACAGTACGTCACGGGCACCTGAACCGTATGCCCGCAGGTGAGTGTGTCGCCCAGATCAGGATCAGCAATCACCAAGGGCAGCAGCCATCCGCCGACAGCGGCGGTCAGCGTGCTGTTTCCGCAGAACGAATTGTAGGCTCGCAGCGAGTACAGATGTTCGTACGAATCGTTCACACTCGTGTCACCGTAACTCGTCGTCGCCACCGTGTCAATAACAACACCGTCGCGGTAGACGATATAGCCTTCGACTTCACCCGTGGATGCCGTCCAGTTCAGGCGAACGGTGTCACAAATTTCAGGTTCCGTGAACACCGGCGTACCCGGCACTCCGGCTTCCACATGGCCGTGTCCGCTGTCCGGAGCCGACGTGTCCGCAGCGCAGCCTAAGTTATTGCTGAAGGCGACCACTTTATATTCCCAAGAACCGGTCACAGGATTGATTAACTGCGTGACGCCGCCGCCTACCGCAGCAAGCGAATCGCCGTTGCG
>Ga0105104_10001922_pt1 | contig 15391 bp, 13 predicted proteins | sample PPLLaktember2015_3_FD_87034 | JGI IMG/M metagenome (GOLD analysis project Ga0105104, IMG submission 87034) | Freshwater sediment microbial communities from Prairie Pothole Lake near Jamestown, North Dakota, USA - PPLs Lake P7 Core (6) Depth... | ecosystem: Environmental > Aquatic > Freshwater >... | reverse complement strand
GTTTGCGCGGGCAAAGATGCCAAACTTGAACAACTTGCTGGATGGACGATCCCTGCTAAAAGACTCCGCCCCATTTCACGGAGAACATGCAACGCTGCTGGCAATCGATCCCGCGGTGGGCGTCGCCGGGCTTCCGCAATCGGCAACGGGGCAGGCCATTTTGATGACCGGCATCAACATCCCGGCTGCGTTGGGCTATCACTACGGACCCAAGCCGAATCCGGAAGTCGCTGCATACTTGAAGGAAGCCACTCTGTTCTCCAGATTTACAAAAGAGGGAAAAAAAGCCGCGCTGCTCAACGCCTATCCGCCGCGCTATTTTCAGGGGATCGATTCGGGCAAGCGTTTGTATTCGTCCATTCCACTTTCGGTGATCAACGCGGGACTCCCGCTTTTCAAACACGATGACCTTTTCGACGGACACGCCCTCTCCGCGGATTTTACCGGCGAAGGATGGCGGACCATGCTGGGATACCTCGACGCGCCTGTGATGGAGCCGCCTCACGCGGGGCGGAAACTTGGTACGCTTGCGAAAGAGTATGACTTCTCTTTGTTCGAATATTGGGCGAGTGACTATGCCGGTCACAAGCAGGAAATGGACAACGCGATTAAGTTGATGGAAACGTTTGACGGAGGATTGGGTGGATTAACAGAAGCGTGGGACGACGGCTTGATCCTGGTCACCTCCGATCATGGGAACATGGAAGACCTGTCTACGCGAAAGCACACGGATGCCGCTGTGCCGGCCCTGGTCATTGGGGACAAAGGCACGCGCGCAGAGTTCGTGCGCGGCATGAAAGATTTGACACACGTCGCCCCCGCCATCTGGCGAACCGTCATGCAATAAAGCTCAAGCGGGACCTCACTGCGTACTCGCCAGGTCTCCCGCCTCACCAGTCCATCATTCATCTCGCACCCCCTCTATCCTTCGATCTTCTCCCAGGTTATCTATAAGAAGTCTATATCGTAGCTATATCCTGGCTATATCGTAGCTATATCGTAGCCATATCCTCTCTCCATGCTTCCACCACGGTTCCCGGCTGGCTGGTGATGGAGTGAATTTGGCGGCTGCTCCCTGTCTTTCTACTCTCCTTTGGGTACAACATCCCGGCATCTGGTACAGCGGTACCGGTTCTCTTCAGAAAAGATGGCACTAGAACGGTACTGTGCCTCGATGACATCGCCGCTGACTATTGCTATTATCGAATCAGAATCCATCCGGATGCGGTCTGATAAAAGCCAAGAGGAGAATACAATGCAATCAAATACTATTCGTTCCCTGTTGCCAGCGTTCATGATCCTGTTGATCGCGATGCTGGCATGTAATATCCCCGGGACAGTGGCCACACCCGTTCCCATCAGCACGGAGGCGGCTGCGCTCATTCCCATCGCAGAGGAGCTCGCTACCCCGACCGCCACTGCCCCACCCATCGACATCCCCGCCACGGCGACCGTGGTCCTGATCCACACCATGACACCGACCGATCCCCGCCAGGGCAAACTGGTCTATGATGTGCAATCGGCAGGCACCGCGGGGGAGAGACGCGCTCCCTATGGCGATTCCTACGATTGGAATCGCCTCGAACGGCCCTTCCTGCAGGACATGACTTACGTTTCCGATCTGGACATCGTCACCTTTACTGTCGCCAAAGACACTGACTGGTGGTATGTCTCGATCAGGTTGACGGGCATAGACCCCAACAATGCGCTCGGCATCAACTATGGCGTCGAACTGGACATCGATCATGAAGGGTATGGCGATTACCTCATCTGGACTCATCCCCCCTACACAAATCAATGGGACACCCTCCCCGTCCAAATCTATCAGGACACCAACCACAACACCGGCGGCCTTTCCGCCGGAAAGTCTGACGCACCGTTTGACGCCGATGGTTACGAAACCCTGGTCTTCGATGGCAGCGTTGGCGGCGGCGATCCTGATGTAGCCTGGGTACGCATTAATGCAGGTGTTGATGCTACCGTACAGTTCGCTTTCAAGAAATCGTGGTCAGGGAGTGTCTTCATGCTGGGCGTGATCGCCGATGCCGGTCTCAAGGACCCGAAGAAGCTGGATTATGTGGATCGCATCCCAATCGCGCAGGCTGGTTCACCGGTGAAGAACAATATGTATTATCCGCTCAATGAGCTCTTCTCGGTCGACAACACCTGCCGGGAGGCATTCGGCTTCGAGCCCACTCATTATGAACCCCAGGGCTGCCCCGTGGCGCCGACACCCACCCAGGAGCCAAAGAATCCGCCTGCCCAGGGACCAACACCCGTAGTTCCAGTAGATCCACCACCGGCAGGCTGCCAGCCCGATCCCACCTGCCCTTACGGTTGGGATGCGATTAACTGTATGTGCGCTGTAGGTTAAAAAGCTTATCTCTCGCGCTCTGGTTCTTCCGTTCCAGGCGAAGGAAGATTATACAAATCGCATAAAGACTTGATTCCCCAGCAAGCGACCACGTTTGGTAAGCCTAACCCCCTCACGTACACCCCCTCTCCCGGAACCGGGAGAGGGGAATTCAATTAATCCCAGGTTCAATAACTCATCGATTTCTTTTCCATAGACTTCACGCAAGGGTTGACCAAAGCGCTTTTGGAACTCTTCTGCACGTATACCTTCCTGCGTCAGACGTAAACCCGTCATCATGAACTCAGACATATCATCCTGGAGGGATTGTTTGTGATGGTTGACCGTCGCAGGGGAAAGAGGGAAAGCAGTGCTCCAGTGATCAGCGCTCAGTCTTTCAATATATGTCCTGGTCCGTAAAACATTTGAGTAGCGATAGCCATTGGCGTATCCGTGCGCGCCTGCGCCGAAGGCGAGGTAGGGAAGTCCGCGCCAATACTGAAGATTGTGACGGCAGGCAAAGGATGATTTATGAAGGATGAGGGATGAATTTTCCTGGTTTAGTAATTCCGCCTTCATCCTTCCGCCTTCATCCTTTTGCTTGGCCCAGTTGGAGATTTCATATTGGATGTAATCATTTGCTTCGAAGGTTTCACTTGCCCATTCGTACATTTCCGCGGCGAGATCGGGGTCGGGAAGGGGAAGCAGTCCTTTGGAGGACCACCTTCCAAAGGGCGTGCCATGTTCGAGGGTCAACGCGTAGGCAGAGATATGTTCAGGGTGCAGGTCGAGAATACGCTTGACGGTGGTCTGCCAGGTTCCTGGAGACTGTTCGGGCAAGCCGTAGATCAGGTCGAGATTCAAATTGTCAAAGCCAGCCTTACGCGCCGACGTCACAGCTTCGATCACATCAAAGAAATTGTGGGCGCGTTCGAGCATGCGCAGTTCCTCTGTGTTTGCCGATTGGACGCCGTAACTGATGCGGTTGATGCCAGCCTTTCGCAGCCCGAGCAGGTTTTCGTAGGAAACCGTCCCCGGATTCGCTTCGGTGGTGATCTCTGCATCCTCGGTCAGGGTGAAATGGTCGCGAATGGTTTGCAAAACGGATCCGAACTGCTCAGGAGAGAGGAGCGAGGGGGTCCCACCGCCGAAGAAGATGGTATGCACTTCCCCCTGATCTCTAACCCCTTCGCGAAACACCCCGGTGGGACTCCCCGCGGTGGGAAATCGCGCGCCAACAAACTCGATCTCCTTGCACAACGCATCCACATAGGTGGGAATCAAACCCTCCTGTCCTGCGTACGTGTTGAAGTCACAGTAGGCACAGCGATGAGTACAGAAGGGGATGTGAAGATAGAGGGAGTAAGGAGGTGTCATGTGTCAGGTGTCAGGTGTCAGGTGGGCATTGCGACGAGGGAGTCCGATCAATAAAGCCAGGGGCCCGAGCAGGAGAAGCCACATGGCAGTTTGCAGGCTGAACTGATCGGCGAGGAAACCGATCAGGAAGGGAAAGAGTTTTGCCAGCGGAGCAGTAACGGAACTAATTGCCATGGTACTGGCGCTTTGACCGGGCAGGCTTGAGTATAACCGTCCCTGCAAAATGGGATACCAGCCGGTATTGAACAGATTGACGGCGATGACAGCGATGAGCTTGAAAATGAAGCCCGGGATAAGCAGAAAAACAGCAAAGGCAAACAACTCCAGCAAGGCGGTGCGGCGCAGAAACTTCATGGAATCCTTTTGGCGGTCGATGAAAGGGATGAAGAGAAAGTCAGTCATGAGCCCCATCCCCAGCCAGACGGTCACGGCGACACCTGCCTGGATCTCTGTGACACGTGCCACATCGACAAAATACAAAGCCAGATAACTGAACAGGACATCCATCATCAGATCTGCGAATTCGAGCAGAAGCAGCCAGCGCCACACTTCCCCGCGTTTGAGTGCAGAAAAGGCGGCGCGGAAGCCGTCGAAGACCACATGCAGGGACGGGAAAGACGGAGCGGAAGTCGGGTCGGGGGGCAAATATCTTAACGCCGCGAGCAGGCACAGGATTGAGAAAGAGGCGAGCATGGCATACGTCCCGCGCCATCCCAAACCGAAGTACACGAACAATCCGAGCAGCAAAGGACCTGTCAAAACGCCAAGGGAGCCTGCAAAGGTCCAGCGCGCCATATTCTGTTCGTGACGGGTCGTGTCTGAGTCCATTAAGTTCGCTTGCGAGAGGCTGACGAACGCACCGGAAGAGGGGAAGAAAAGGATGAAGGAGGCAAGAAGAAAGAGGAAAGAAAAGCTAACACTTGTCATGAAAAGCGAAACAGTAAACAGGATGCCACCCGTAATGATGAGAGCGCGACGCTTCCAGACATCACCGAGGATCCCGATAAACGGTTCGATGAACGCGGCGATGATCCCCGGCAGGCTCAGCAACAGACCGATCTGGGTATAAGAAAGATGAAGATCGTCACGTAGAAAGGGCCAGGCTGTTTCCCCGACACCGAAGACCAGCTCGTCCAGAAATTCAATGAGAAGATAGAGGATGTTCATTTGTGAGTTGTCAGCTTCGCAAACAGTGCGGGATTATAGTACATTGCGCCAAATGTCATCGGAGTCACCCAAAAAGGTGACATTTTTGTGATGAATGAACACTTATAAAAAGATTGACATTCTGACAGGACATAGTATAAATGCCCGACTAGAGTCTATCCGAAGACTGTTTCACTCGTTACGCAAGGCACACATCTTGCGGATCGTTTTGAAATAAAAAGAGCGTGTTTTCGGATGGGTTCTTTCTATTTTTAAACCCTGGAGGTGTGAGTGAACGCGACTTTGAAATTGGGAGAGCACTTCATTTTCGATCTCTCCGACTGCAACCATGAGATCCTCATGGATAGCGAGCGGGCATACTCGCTGTTTGCGCAAGCCGTGCGGCAAAGCGGCTTGACGGTTGTGGATGAGGGCTTTTACAAGTTCAGCCCCCATGGCTTTACTTGTTTTTTGCTGCTCTCAGAGTCGCATGCAAGTTTGCATGCCTGGCCCGAATACGATTACTGTGCAATTGACCTTTTTACCTGCGCGATCGGCAAGGATATGATCCCATTGATCCAGCACATCAAAGAAGCATTTGGTGCCGATAATTTTTCACTTCGCAAGATCGATCGCGAAGCCGAAGTGGAAAAGATTCCATTTTCTGTATAACCCTTATCCACAGGATTGCTTCGCTTATGAGTATCTGGTTTACTGAGGAATTACATCCTTATTACCGCAAAGGCGTGCGGGTCAAGCGCGTCCTTGCGGACGAACAGACGCAATACCAGCATTTGCAGTTTGTCGAGACCGAGTTTTTTGGCAACGCCATGATCCTGGATGGGATCATCCAGTTGACCGAGCGCGACAACATGGGCTATCACGAAATGATCGCCCATGTGCCTATGCTGGCGGTAGGACAGCCGAAACGTGTCCTGATTGTCGGCGGCGGGGATGGCGGCTCGCTGCAACAGGTGTTGAGATATCCATCTGTGGAGGAAGCCGTCGTCTGCGAGCTGGATCAGCGCGTTGTGGATCTGTCACGGCAGTATTTCGCCGCCTCCTTCGGCGACCCCTGGGCGGACCCGCGCGCCACGTTACTGGTGCGCGATGCCTTTGGCTATCTCGAGGAAAACCCCGGTCAATTCGACGTGATCATCTCTGATACGACCGACCCCATCGGCATGGCAGAGCGCCTGTTCTCCGATGAGTTCTACAAATTGATGGTGCGCGCTCTCGCCCCCGGTGGAGCCGCGGCGACGCAATGCGAGCAGCCCTTCTTCGACACCGCACTCATCAAGCAGATCTACCGATCCGCCTGCGCGCTGACGAAGAATCCCGCCTATTATTATGCCAACATCCCCACCTATCCCGGCGGCGGGATCGGCTTCATGTATGTCTCGGATACTCCCTGGGAAAATGGATTGAAGACTCCCTATCCGCCCGGGTTGAATAACTATATCAACCCCGGAATTCACAGTGCAGCGTTTGCGCTGCCTGAATTTTTTCGAAGAGAGTTATACGGATAAAGAGTAGGTCACGCTTGCAGCGTGACCTTTTTTATTATCCTGGCAGCGTTGGTAAGGACGACCCACCAATCTGGTTTATCGTCTTGCTTTGCCAACCATCCCCGCGATTGAGCAATCCTGGCTGCCCACAACGGGTCACCCTTACCATTTCCGAAAACGCACAACCAAGACAGGTGGGATTTCGCTAAACTTGCCTCCCCACCCCAGCGGGCGCTCGAAGTACGTTTGCGGCTTGGGCTGGTTCCGCAGGGTGAGTCCTTTTGCCTAGAATTCCGTCATGTAACGAGACGTTTTGATCTCTCCTCTTATACGCGCATCCCAGGCATCTGGGGAAATTGGTTTGTCTTACAGCGGCTCCGTTTTATCATAAAAGCGAAACGAAGATAAGCCGACATATCAGGTAGAATTGCACAAAATACCAGGTGAAACATGGCGAAATTATTCGTATCCTATTCGCGAAGAGACTCGGTTGCAGCTCGAAAGCTGATCGAGGCGTTCCGGTCGATCGAGCAGGATGTCTGGGTGGACTGGGAATCCATCCCGCCAGCTGTGGACTGGCTCGAGCAGATCTTCCGCGGCATCGAAGCAGCCGATGCATTCATTTTTCTCATCAGCCCGGATTCCATCGCTTCCGAAGTCTGCAAGGTGGAGATCAACAAGGCGGCGCAGAACAACAAGCGGATCATTCCCATCGTCCTGCGCGATGTTCATCCGAAAGATTGCCATGAGAGCATCAGCAAACTGAACTGGACGTTCGGCCGGGAGACCGATAACTTCGAGGAGTGCCTGGCAAAAGTCAAAACAGCCATCGAGCTTGACCTGGATTGGCTGGAGGAGCATCGCCGTCTGCAGGTCCGCGCCCTGGAGTGGCACCGCAAAAAGGACACCAGCCTGCTCCTGCACGGCAGAGATCTGCGCAATGCGAAACGCATGGTCGAAACGGCAACCTCCAAAGACCCCACCCCCACCGACCTGCAGAAGACATTCATTCTTCACAGCAGGCGAAACGAGAGAAATAGAACCCTTGCCTGGATCGCCACCGGGATCACCGTGTTCATGCTGTCGGTTTTGACGTACACTGCTATTCAACAGTCTCGCCTGGCAATCGCAAATGAAAAGCTTGCCAGGGAGAACGAAGCCCTTGCCCTGCGCAACGAACAGGTTGCCAAAGAGAACGAGAGGCTGGCGCGGGCAAACGAGGAGGAAGCCAGGGCACAAAGAGCCATTGCCGAAGAAAATAAGAAGATCGCCGAAGCCCAGCGCGGCGTAGCCAGGGCGCAGATCTATCAATCCACACCAGGGGAACTGTACACGAGTACACTGCTTGCCATTGATTCATGGCAAAGTATTCCGTCTGCAGAAGCAGAGGAAATCCTGCGCAGAAACATCAGTCTTTTGCCTCTTCCTGTCGCACGCCTTTCGCAATCAGGAAAGATCAATTCGATGGAGTTCAGTCCAAACGGGAATCGTTTTGTCACCGCCAGTGTCGATGGAACAACCTGCGTTTGGAATGTGGAAGATGGAAAAAAGCTTTTTTGCGCGACGAGCCCCGGGCCCGTGAATGACGCAGCATTCAGCCAGGATGGAATGTTGCTCATCACAGGCGACGAATCCGGACTTGTCCAGATCCTGGATGCAGAAACAGGAACGCTGGAAAACGAGTTCAAATACAGCGTCGCGATTCGCAAGGTGAATATCCGTCCGGATGGACGCCTGGTGGCGGTTGCGCGCCAGGATGGCAAGATCTCTCTGGTTGACCTCAGAACACGTAAAGCAGGTTTTAACTTACAGCATGCCGGTACACCCCGTGCAACTTCATTCAGCCCGAATGGCGCCTGGCTGGCTGTTGGCTCCAGCGGAGGCGGCGTTACCCTTTGGAATCTGAGCAATGGAAGAATCTCCGCCGGCCCTACCCATCGGGGAGAGGTGCTTGCCATCGCGTTCAGCCCTAACAGCAGGATTGTGATCTCGGGTGGGAAGGATAACCTCGCAATTGTCTCGGAGGTTGCCACAGGAAAGGAACTTCTCCGGGCTTCCAATGGGAACTGGGTGAGGGATATTGCCTTCAGCCCGGATGGTTCGTGGTTTGTCACGGTTTCAGACGATCAAAGGATCAGGGTTTGGGATACAGTCACCGGCAAAGAACGACTTGGCATGTTGCAAGCCAGTATCGTGACCGAGGTGGACATCAGTTCGAACGGGCAATGGATCGCAACCACAGGCTCTGACAATACAGTCCGGGTGTGGGATGCGGCCGCAGGCACAGAAATCTTCCAAATCCCTCTGAACGCCGATGGGGCCGAACTTGCATTTAGTAATGATGGCAAATATCTTGTTTCCAGTGACCAGCAGGGTGCAATCAACATCTGGGATATTTCCGTGATGGCTGCCGCGGAGAAGACTGTGCAACTCAGTGGGCTCGTGGAAAATGTGCAGTTCAGCCCTTCCGGTGACCGGCTGGCCACCTCCGATGAGAATCGGGTCTGGGTACTTGACCCCGACCCGTTATCCAGCCTGACCGTGAATCCAAAGGGCACCCCAACCCTCACGTTCAAGTCGAAAGTGAAGGATCTTATCTTCAGCCTCGACTCCAGATTCCTGGGCATCCTGACGGAGGGAAACGAGGTCGCTTTCTATAACGTCGGAAATCCCAGCCTGAGGATCTTCAAGGTTTCCAGTCTTATACGATCCATTGCATTTTCGCCCGATAGCCAGCAGTTGATTGCCAGCGACATCGCTGGCAATCTTCAGGCCTGGGGTGTATCCACCGCTCAATTGATCGATCAGCCCGATGAAAAATATGCACAGGTGCTTTCCTTTGCCACCACCCCGGAGCTTCTGGCAATCGGGTCAAAAGATAAGATTACGGTCATCAACGGTGAGGGCGCGCTCCCGGAGCTCGAAGCGCGCGGAGAGAATGCGCTGCTCGTGTTCAGCCCGGACGGTTCCCTGCTTGCTTCCACTAATTCGTCGGGTCAGATCAACATCTGGAAGCATCAAAACGGCGAATTCACAGCAACCACCTCTTTTGTCAAAGAACAGGCTGTTTCCATGGCATTCACTCCGGGAGGGAACGTACTTGCCGTTGGCACGGCAAAAAATCTGCACCTGATCAATCCTGATACCGGTGAGGAGATCGCCCGCATCCCACATGTTGGGATTGTCAATGGCGTCTCTTTCTCAGCGGATGGAAAGATCGTGGCAACCGCCTCCTCCAAAGTGCTTCAGTTCTGGAATATCGAAAACATCCAGCAAATTGGGAGGAATGACATTATTACAGCGGCTTGTTCACGCCTGCTCGCGAATTTCAACACAGCCCAATGGCATACGCTGTTTGGCAATCAGGAATATCGAACTCTGTGTGAAAACATACCGGTGCCGCAATAAGGCAGGTAGTGTAAAGGAGATAAAAATGGACCCAATTCAGGGCTTGCACCATGTGACGGCTGTTACCCGTGATGGACAATTGAACGTGGACTTCTATCGAAATGTGCTGGGGCAACGCCTGGTGAAAAAGACCGTCAATTTCGATGCCCCTGATACCTATCACCTTTATTTTGCTGATGAGATCGGTACCCCTGGCAGCGTCCTGACCTTCTTTGTCTGGCACAATATGAAGCGCGGGGTTCGCGGAAATGGGGAAGCAGCCGCCCTGGCATATAACATTCCGGCAGGTTCGACCGGCTTCTGGCAGGATTATCTCAAGGGGAAAGGAGTCAACCTTCAGCCGCTGGAACAGCGCTTCGGTGCGGAGGTAGTAGCCTTCGATGACCCGGATGGAATGCGCATCGAGTTGGTCACGTCCGAGGCGGAGGCGCACATCCGTTATTGGGAAGCGGGGCCCATCCCCCAGGTCCACGCGCTGAATGGCTTTCATAGCGTTACCCTGTGGCTCGAGGAAATCGAGCAGTCCGCAGATCTGCTGATCGATCAAATGGGCTACACATTTGTGGGACAGGAGGAAAACCGCCATCGTTTTGCCGGCGGGTCGGGATCATTCGCCAACATACTGGATATCCTGCATCGCCCCATGCAGCCTGAAGATATGCCCGATGAAGCAGTATTTGGCGCAGGGTCCATTCACCACATCGCCTTCCGCGTCCCAACGGATGAGGTGCAATTGAAGTACCAGGCTGTTTTGCGTAAGGCAGGTCATAGCGTTACGCCTGTACGCGACCGCAGTTACTTCCACTCCATTTACTATCATGAACCCGGCGGCGTCCTGTTTGAGATCGCCACGGAAACCCCGGGCTTCGCCATCGATGAACCTGTGGCCAGGCTTGGCGAAGCGCTTAAGCTGCCCGAGTGGCTGGAATCCGGGCGCAGTACGATTGAGCAAGATTTGCCTCCACTTGCTCTAAAATCCATAGAAGCAGTGAAATAACTCAGTAACAATAAATCCACCGACGGATGCTGTCTTGGCACGGAACAGCGACACTTTGCATTTTAGAAAGGTTGGCTGTTTGTAATTCTTTGTATAATTAATTGGTCATTCATCTTCGGTTACAGACAACTATCAACCATGGAGTAGCTATGTCTCAAGATAATATTGCCGACCCCAGCAAGCCCTCTGCAGGAAGAATGTATGATTACTTTCTGGGCGGGAGTCATAATTTTGAAGTGGATCGCCAGGCAGCAGAACAGGTAATGAAGCTTCTGCCTTTTATGCCAAAAACCCTGCGGCTGCAGCGCTGGCCCCTGCAAGATATTGCAGTAGAGCTAAGTGAAAAACGGGGGTTTGATGTAATCATTGATTTTGCATCCGGCCTGCCCACCAATGACCATCTTCATCAAAATGTCCGACCGGGCACGACGGTCATCTACTCGGACTATGATCCGGTGGTAGTTGAGTATGCCCATGATATTCTGAAGGATGCCACAAATACCTATTTCTTTGACAGCGACGCCCGTCAGCCTGAAAACCTGCTGAATCGTCCTGAGGTCCAGCAGATTTTGGGGGGACGGCGAAAGGTAGCTTTCGTGGTGTGGGGCGTCAGCCTTTTCCTCAAGGAGGAAGAAATCAACCACATTGCCAAGTACCTTTATGATTGGTCTGCCCCGGGTAGTTGTTTGGCATTTAACGCACAAGGAGCTAGCATGAATCTGGAAGATCCTGCCACCATCACGACAATGAAGATTTACGAGCAAATGGGGACGCGTCTAAATTTTCACTCGCTGGAAAAATTAAAGGAATTGCTCCAGCCCTGGAAATTGGAAGGAGCAGATTTTATTCCGCTATTGGAATGGAATGGTTTTAGTCAATCCGAATTGAGCAAAGAGGATGTTGGGGCTTTCGGACCCATGGGCGGCGGATATGGCGCCTACCTGCACAAGTAACACAGGCGGAATTTACGGCGGGAAGAGGACCATTTGGAAAACACAAATTCAACGCAGCCCGTGGAATTAATGGATCTACTCGCGCGTTCGATCGAGCAAAATAGGGACGACCTAGTCAGCCGTTATCTCAGTGTCCTGCGAGAGGCACTTTTTGCAAGTCGCGCCGAACTGCGCCCCAGCGCGCTCAAGCAAATTGCGAGCGATGAAGCCGACGCTCTACTTTCTTTTCTAAAACAGCCAGGATTCTCCGCCGCAGGGCGAGGCGAACAGCTGCATCAGGCAGGTCTTAATGTGGGTGCCCTATTGAGATTGAGTCAGGTGACACGCCAGTTCCTGCTCAATCATCTGGAGGATAATCAATTCGCTTCCATGTTGGAAGTCGTTGATGCCTACGGAATGGCGACCATCGAGGGCTTCGTCCAAAGTATTGACAATGCCAATAAAACTGAGCGCGGCAAGCTGGAGCGAGTGCTCAACAGTCTTCATCAACGCGGCGACGTCTAAAGCAAGTGTGAACCATGACAAACATTGAACTCCAGCGGTCCTTGAGCCTGCAGCCCCAGCTTTTAAAAGTTGTGGGGGCAAATCAAGCCGAGTTGGTAAATCTCTATAGCGAATCGTTGCGGCAGACCCTCTTTACGAATCGTTCTGAGATGAGCCCTCGCGCGTTGCAGTCCATCGCCGCCGCGGAGGTGCTATCACTGCTTTCTTACTTGCGCGACTCCTCTTTTTCTGCCCATGAGTATGGAACCAGGCTGTGCGAGAAGGGCATCAGCGAACAGACATTAATGGGCTTGGCCCACGTGACGCGTCAGTTTTTTCTAACTCACTTCACAGGTGACGATGTGGTGCCGGTACTTGATATTATCAGTCGTTACCAAATCGACGCGATGCAGGGGTTTATCAAGGCCCGGGAAAGAATCATTCTTGCCGAGCAGGAACGAATCCGCGGCGCCCTGCAGGTTGCGGTTGGGCGTTACACCGTTGAGATCAAGGAAGTGCAGGAAATTGCGAAGAGGGCAAACGAAGCCAATGAGTTCAAGTCCCAGTTCATTGCACGCATCAGCCACGAGTTGCGGACTCCCCTGGGTGCTCTACTAGGCCTGGCGGACATGTTGCAGAACGGTGTTTATGGCACGCTTACTCCGGCCCAGTTGGACATTGTACAGCGCATTATTGGCAATGCTGAGGAGTTGAAGCAGGTATTCACAGAACTTCTGGATCAATCGCAAATCGAGTCCGGGCAATTGCGCCTGAAAGAAAAACCCTTTTCTCCGCAGACGCTGGCGAAAAAGGTGCATTCGAACTATCTTGCCATGGCTCTCGAAAAGGGATTGTCCATGCGGCTGGAGGCGGCCCCTGATTTGCCCGAGACGCTCATTGGCGACGGCGCCCGCATCGAACAAATCTTATCGAACCTGGTTGTCAACGCCATCAAGTTCACAAGAAAGGGCGGGATCACAGTCCGCGTGTTCAAAGATGGCAATTCTCATTGGAGCATGCAGGTGACAGACACAGGCATCGGCATTGCCAGCGAGGATCAGGTACAAATCTTTGAACCGTTCCGCCAGGCAGATGAAAATACGAGTCGCAGATACGGCGGGGTGGGATTGGGACTGGCGATTGCCAATCAATTGGTGCAAGCCATGCAAGGCTCCATCCATGTCGAGAGCAAACCCGGACAGGGAAGCACGTTTACGGTGTCTCTTCCCATCCGGGAAAGCGAGGGCCGATGAACAAACAGCTGTCGGATACAAAACCTCTTGCAATGATTATCGAGGATAATGAAGACCAGAATCTGGTCTTCACTATGGCGCTGATCAAGGCGGGTTATGCTACTGAGTCCATTCACAATGGGACGGATGCACAGAAGCGGCTGAAAGAGGTCGTGCCCTACATCGTTATATTGGATCTGCACATGCCGGACGTTGATGGAAATATCCTCCTGACTGAGATTCGCGCGGATGAAAGGCTCGCAAAAGTAAATGTCATTCTCGCCACCGCGGATGCTGTCTTTGCGGAGGCGCTCCAGTCGCAGGCGGAACTGGTCTTGTTGAAACCAATCAGTTTTTCGCAATTGACTGAACTCGTCAGCCGTTTTATCCCGCGAAGGAATTGACGCGAAAAGCCTTCCAGGTTTCGAAACCTGGAAGGCTTTTTTTGTCCTTTAAAAAATATCCACTTTCATATTCTATAATTTGCCCATCTGCTCCGGGGAATCCTTTTGGTTTACATCTGGCAAAACAGGAAAGGATGTCGCTGCAATGATCGCATCCAGTTTGGGGTCATCACCGGTGTGGATCGCTTTCTTGAGTTCCGCCAGATCGCCGCGGCTTTCGAGCAAAACGTTCTGCAAAATTTCCTTCACCCCCTCCGCACCCGTCAGCCGCAGCCAGATCGGGCCGCTGTTAGGCTCAACCTCCAACCCAAAGTGGAAGAATGGGCAGCACAGCCGTTCATTCTCGATAAACTTCGCGATCAACATGAATCTCCCCGGGTCATTCACAAAGCGAATCGCATATCCGTCAGTGAGTTCCTGCACTTTTTGCGCGGCGGCAAAGAGCTGCGGTGCACTGACTACATGCTCCTCACGCACGTCAGATGGGATCGCCGTCAGGTCACAGGCGAGGGATTGTGTTTCTGTCGAATTGGTATTCATTGTAATTGGTTCCTATAAAAACATCGTTCGGCGGTTTCCGCAGTTTAGCCGGAACCAGCCGTCCTGGCATAGCGCTCGTTAAGCCTATCAACAGCCTCAAGAGCAGTCTCCACCGAATCCATTTCCGGGCCGGCAGAGATGTCAAATCCGGCAGCCTTGGCAACTTGCGCATCGAAGTAATTTGCTCCTTCATGTGCGATCCGCAAAAACTCCTTAACTCCTTCACCACCTGTCATGCGCAACCAGAAAGGTCCTCGGTTTGGCTCAATCTCCAGTATATAGGTCACAAACGGGCAACACAGCCGCTCCATGTTGAGGTCCTCAGCCACGAGCAGCAACACCTCCGGGGTACTTGGCAGACGCCAGGCCCACCCATCGGGTAACTCCTGAATTTCCTGCACCGCCTTATACAGTTTCGGGACGATTTCCTTCACCCAATATTCCTGTTGATCGGGGGCAACGGCGTTCGGAACGCAGGCTAAAGGTTGATCCTCGGTCAAGTGGGTATTCATATTTATCTCCTATAAATGAGTGACTTCTTGAATGGGTTGTATGTATGCCGGCTTTTGACCTGGTATCAACAGAATGCCTGGGATTGGATTTCTGCCCCAGCCAGCGAAAACCCAACACCAGGCTGACCACAGACAACAGTGTCAGCCCGCCATATACCCAGCCGATATGCGCCGATGCCCAAATCGCAACCGGCGTGCCTGCCAGTAAAACCAGTCCAATCGGTACGATAATTGGGTGCAACACAGGCTGGCAACACAGGCGATCCCGAACATCACGCCGCTGCGGATTTTCTTCCACACGGATGCCTCCCCGGAATGGATTGAAAGATCCTTTTCCGGGACAATTTGTGTTGAGGTTGAGCAACTGCATACCTCACCTGAAGCTGATGGCGTACAAACAGCATATCCGTCCTCTGTAACAGTGCCACAATGATCTGACATTACACTTTCTCCTCTCGCTGAATGATGATTTGACCAC
>Ga0105104_10001921_pt1 | contig 15392 bp, 13 predicted proteins | sample PPLLaktember2015_3_FD_87034 | JGI IMG/M metagenome (GOLD analysis project Ga0105104, IMG submission 87034) | Freshwater sediment microbial communities from Prairie Pothole Lake near Jamestown, North Dakota, USA - PPLs Lake P7 Core (6) Depth... | ecosystem: Environmental > Aquatic > Freshwater >... | reverse complement strand
CTTACTCCGCTCCGAGGCTCAAAAAGCGAGCCTCTCCACTGCGTGCGCGGCTCGGTAACGCGACTCCAGCAGCTGCCTTCGGTCCCAACATGTGTATAAAGTGCAGGGCCCTGACACCGCACTCCGAAAGAGAGCACGCAACCACCGCGCTCCAGAGGCCCTTCGCCCCTTCGTCCCTCGCTTTTTACTTCTTGGGCACGCTCAGATACCCGACGACGTGCTTTTTGTCGAGCTTGGTCACAGTCAGTTCGTAGGGCTTCTGCACGCCTTCGACGTAGAAGTAGATCGGCTCGTTCAGGAGCTGGTCGTTCTTCTTCAACCGCTTGTCACCGGCGAAGATTTCCATGTCGTAGCGCTGCTTGGAAAGCTCCACATCCTTTAATCGAAGCGACACGTTGAACACCTTCATGATGCCGGTGTTTTCGGTCAGCTCAAAATTGTAGACATCACGAGAGAGCGAGTACTGTACATCGGAAATCTGCTTCCTGTTTGCATCTGTCGCTTCCCGCACAGATGCAACCGCGGTCTTCGTTGCTTCGATCTCTCCGGCATTGCGGCTGGAGACCTCGCGCAGGTCGGAGATGTTCGAGTTGGCCTCGGTAACCTGTTTCTTGATCTCTCCCGCCTCGTTTTTGAGCTCGTTCACTTCCGTCCGATCGGCTTTTTGCTCTCCGACGGTCGCCAGTTCCTCGCTCTGACGCTCCTGCCCAGCCTTGAGCTCGCCGTAAAGTGACTTGTACTGGCTGGCCTGCGCACTGAGTTGCCTCTTTTGAAGAGTGGCCTGAGCCTGGCTCAGGGATAGCCCCTGTTCCAAGCTTCCGATCTTCTCCTGAGACTGGCGAAGTTGATCTGAGACGGTGGTGAGTTGTCCCTGGCTGGCCGTCAGAGTGCTGTTGAGTTTCTCGATCTGGGACTGGGCTTGATACAGATAGTAGGCCAATCCTGCTACAGCGAGAACGGCCATGGCAACGGCAAACCACTTCCAGGCGGAGGTCTTACGGGCCTGGGTGCTCCCGGCCTTCTGGTCGTCGGTTGTTGTTTCGACTTTTTGACGCTTCTTGACTGTCGAAAATAAAGGATCCTCGAAATCGTTGAGTTGTCCTGTCATCTTCATACCCATGCGGTGCTCCTGTCTGTTGATATAGACAGAGCGCCAAATCAAAGGTTTCAAAGAAGCCTGACACGGTGACACGGTGACAAAGTGACAAGGTGACAGGGTGACAGGGTGACAAGGGCGGCGGGTTACCTCAGCGGCGGTTGAGTGGCGCTGAGATTATGCTGCCCGCTCACCTTGTCACCTTGTCACCTTGTCACCTTGTCACCTTGTCACCCTGTCAGGCGTTTGGCGGGCAGTGGTCAGTGGATAACCCTTCTGGTATAGTGCCGAGAATGATCGACTTGGACGAGAAAGGCGAAGGCGAATCATGAAGGAAACGCCGCTGAACAAGGCACACAAAGCGCTCGGAGCACGGATGGTCGAATTCGCCGGCTGGGAGATGCCGGTCCAGTATGACAGTGCGCTGCAGGAGCACCTGGCGGTGCGCCAGGCGGTCGGACTATTTGACGTCAGCCACATGGGACGCGTGCGAATCAAGGGAAAAGCCGCCCTGGCACTGATCCAAAAGGTGAGCTGCAACGACGCCTCCCGGCTGTCGGACGGGCAGGCCCAGTACTCCGGCCTTCTGAACCCCGCTGGCGGTTTCATTGACGACATCATCGTCCACAGGGTTTCCGGCGACCATTTCATGATTTGCGTCAACGCATCCGGGCGGCAAAAGGACGTCGCTTGGTTTCGCGAGCACCGCACCGGTGACGTCGAGGTTGTCGACGAAAGCGACGCAACCGCGCAGATAGCCGTCCAAGGGCCGAAGGCGGCCGAGATCCTTCAGCCGCTCACGAAAATTCCCTTGCAGGAAATCAAGTACTACTGGTTCCGTGAAGGCGATGTCAGCGGCACTGGAGCCTTGGTCGCGCGAACCGGTTATACCGGTGAGGACGGTTTCGAGCTCTACTTACCGGCTGAGGCAGCCGAAACCATCTGGAACCAGCTCATGGAGATCGGACGGACGGTGCGGGTGCGTCCTGCAGGACTCGCGGCTCGCAACACGCTTCGCCTCGAAATGAAGATGCCGCTTTACGGAAACGACATAGACGATAAGACAACCCCGTTGGAAGCCGGCCTGGGGTGGATCGTCAAGATGTCAAAGCCGGACTTTGTCGGCAAGGACGTGCTCGAGCGGCAAAAACAGCAGGGCGTTCGGCGTAAGCTCGTAGGCTTCGAGCTCGTTGATCGCGGCATCGCTCGAGATCACTTCCCCGTTTGGATCGGTGACTACCAGGTGGGACATGTAACGAGTGGCAGTTATTCGCCCTCTCTCGAAAAGAGCATCGGTCTGGCGTATCTGCCCCTTGACCATGAGGCCCCGGGGAGCCGGCTCGGCGTCGAGGTTCGCGGGAAGCGACTGGCAGCGGAAGTCGTCGAGACTCCGTTTTACAAGCGTAAATAGTGCTACTCCCACGGGCCGCAATACGGGGAGCAGCGGGTAACGGGCAGTGAGTCATCAGCAGCGGCGAGGAATCGCGAAAGGAAGACCGTGATGAACATCCCGGAAAAGCTCTTCTACACCAAAGAGCACGAATGGATTTCAGTCCAGAATGAGGTGGGCACCGTCGGCATTACCGACCATGCGCAAACGGAACTGGGTGACGTGGTCTACGTGGAGTTGCCGGAGTCCGGCAACCGTTTCGATGCTGGGCAGGCTCTTGGCTCGGTCGAATCCGTGAAGGCTGTCTCCGAGGTTTACTCCCCCATTTCCGGCCAGGTCGTCGACATCAATTCCGTCCTGGTTGATGCTCCGGAGACGCTGAACCAGGATCCCTATGGCAAGGGCTGGATTGTCCGCATGCGCCTTGACGATACGACCGAACTCCTCAATTTGATGTCGCCTCAGGATTACCGCAAGTACCTGGAGGAGGAAGTGGGAAAGTAGGATGCGCTACATCTCGATAACCCCTCAAGAACGGAAGGAAATGCTGGAGGTTCTCGGGCTTTCAAGCGAGGAAGAACTTTTCCGCGGCATTCCGGCGAATCTCCGCCTCGCCCGCCCTGTGAATGTACCGCCGGCAATGGCGGAGACCGAGGTATTGAACTATTTCGAAGCGCTCGGGAGACAGAATGCTTCGGTCCAGTCTCATGCCTGCTTCCTGGGTGCCGGGGCCTACAACCACTTCTCGCCGACGGTCATCGACGCGATTATTTCGCGCTCGGAATTCTATACGGCTTACACGCCGTACCAGCCCGAGATCAGCCAAGGGACCCTCCAGTCCATATTCGAATACCAGACTCTGATCTGTCAGCTGACCGGTCTTGACGTCGCGAACGCCAGCCTCTATGACGGCAGCAGCGCGACAGCCGAGGCCGCCCTGATGGCCGCCCGCGTCACGGGCAAGAAGTGCATCCTGATCGCACCCGGTCTTCACCCTGAGTACCGCCGGGTGTTGGATACGTACGTACGCAACCTCGATTTGCAAGTGAAGGAGTTACGGCAAGGGCCCGATGGCCGGGTCGATCGTGCTTCTCTTGAGGAACAGCTGGGAAAATATTGCGGCTCGGTCATCATCCAGTCGCCCAACTTTTTTGGAGTGATTGAGGATCTCGCAGACGTTGCTCCCCTCGTAAAGAGCGCCGGAGGCGTCCTGGTGGACGTAGTGACTGAAGCCGTCTCGCTCGGCCTGCTCAAGCCGCCAGGAGAGCTGGGCGCCGACATCGTGGCCGGCGAGGGACAGTCGTTCGGGATACCCCTCAGTTACGGCGGCCCGTATCTGGGCCTGTTTGCCTGCCGGGACCAGTACAAGCGGCAGATGCCTGGCCGGGTGGTCGGCGAAACCGTCGATAACCAGGGCCGCCGCGGGTTCGTCTTGACGCTCTCGACCCGCGAGCAGCACATCCGGCGAGAGAAAGCGACTTCGAACATTTGCACGAATCAGGGGTTGTGCGCGCTGATCTGCGCTATCTTTCTGTCGACTCTGGGCAGAAGAGGCTTGCGTGAGCTCGCCGAGCAGAACTTGCGCAAAGCCCATTACCTGCGCTCTCTTCTGGCCGATTACCTGGTCTTTGACGGGCCTACATTTAACGAGTTTACGGTGAGATGTCCCGACAATCCCCAACGGATCAACGAGCGCCTGGCACAAGAGGGAATCATCGGCGGCTTGCCTCTCGCGCCGTACTGCCCGGACAGGGCCGACCAGATGCTGGTTTGCGTGACCGAGCAGGTGAGTCGGGCACAAATGGACACTTTCGCGCGAATATTTAAAGGATAGAGGAGTCAGGAGTCAGAAGTCAGAAGCCAGAATGAAGAAGTCAGAAGTCAGGAGTCAGAATGAAAAGCAGGAGTGACCGACTTCCCGTTTTCATTCTGACTTCTGACTCCTGACTTCTGACTCCTGACTTCATTCTGACTCCTGACTTCTGACTTCTGACTCCTTTCTTTGGCAATTCTTATGAACCGCACAACCACGATCACCAATCTGAATGAACCGCTGCTGTTCGAGCAATCGGCGTCGGGAAAGAGCGCATATTCCCTTCCCCGTCTGGACGTTGACGAGATGCCGCTCGATGAAATCCTCGACTCGAGCCTGATTCGCAATGATATTTGCGGCTTCCCCGAGATAAGTGAAGTGGAAGTCATCAGACACTATGTCCGGCTCTCGACCTGGAATTACCACGTCGATATGGGGCTTTATCCGCTCGGCTCATGCACGATGAAGTACAACCCGAAGTTGAACGAGCGGGTTGCGAGAATGCCCGGCCTGGCGTCCGTGCACCCGATGATTGATTGCTCACTGGCTCAGGGCAACCTGAAGATCATGTACGTGCTGCAGGAGTTGCTCAAGGAAATCACCGGGATGGATGGCGTGACATTGCAACCGGCGGCGGGCTCGCAGGGTGAGCTAACCGGCATCCTCATGGTGCGTGCTTATCACGTCGCCCGGGGTAACCCGCGCAAGTACGTGCTGATTCCCGATTCCGCACACGGGACCAATCCGGCCAGTGCAACGATATCCGGGTACGAGGTCAAGGCGATCCCATCAGACGGCACCGGCCAGGTGGACCTGAGTCAGCTGAAGGAAAAGATGACCGAGGAAGTCGCCTGCCTGATGCTCACCAATCCAAATACGCTTGGAATCTTCGAGAGCCGCATCGGGGAAATAGCCGGTATTGTCCACGAGGCAGGCGGGTTGATGTACATGGACGGCGCCAATTTCAACGCCCTGCTCGGCCAGACCCGACCGGGGGACATGGGCATCGACGTCCTCCACCTCAATCTTCACAAGACTTTCTCCACTCCGCACGGAGGAGGAGGTCCTGGAAGCGGTCCGGTAGCCTGCCGTACTCCTCTGGTTCCGTACCTGCCTATTCCTGTAATTGAGAAGGATGGAGACAGCTATCGCCTGGATCTCGACCGCCAGGATTCGATTGGAAGGCTTCACGCCTTTTTCGGGAACTTCGGGATGGTCGTGCGGGCCTTGGCCTACATCCTCAGCTGCGGACCGGACGGGTTGAAGGAGATTTCGGACACCGCGGTGCTTAATGCCAACTACATCCGCCAACGGCTCCTGGACTACTACGAGCTTCCGTACAGCACCCCTTCCTTGCACGAGGTGGTCTTTTCCGATAAGCGTCAGGAAAGACAGGGCGTGAAGACACTGGACATCGCCAAGCGCCTGATTGACTTAGGTTTCCATCCTCCAACGGTGTACTTCCCGTTGATTGTCCACGGCGCGCTGATGATCGAGCCAACGGAAAGCGCGAGCAAGGGTGAGCTGGATCAGTTCATCGACGCCATGATTCAAATTCACAATGAGGCGATGACCGAACCGCAAAAAATCACCGGAGCACCGGTTTCCTCCAAGGTGACCCGGCTTGATGAGACCCGCGCCGCCCGCACCCCGGTCCTGCGCTGGGTGCCGAGAAGCTAAGCGCGAAGCTGGAGTCGCGTTTCCGAGCCGCGCACGCAGTGGAGGGCTGCGAAGCGTTTTGCGCGAAGCAGCCTGGAGCGGAGTAAGCGGGACCACCCAACGGGCCTTCGGATTGCAGCTCCGGACCTCCGGGACGGAAAAGCAATTTCGACGGTGTCTCCGTCCCGGAGGTCCGGAGCTACAATCCGAAGGCGCGCTGGGTGGTCCCGCTTACTCCGCTCCGGGCTGCTCCGCTTTAAAGCGCTCCGCAGCCCTCCACTGCGTGCGCGGCTCTGTAACGCGCCTCCAGCTTCGCGGTTCCACTGAAAACACCACCTTCCGAGCTGCCGCTGGCCGCAAAAAACGTCTGACTTAGTGCAAAAGCTCGCGCACCTGTAAGGCTCATCACTCTCCCTATGCCCATACCGGGCTTAAGATAGAGCGTCCCAACGGTCGGTTAGGAGCGACAAATGAATCCTTACCTCGACGAAGAGGCCTCGTTTAGGTGCGAGTGCCACCGTCCTCGGTTGCCTTTGTGTCTGGTCCCTTTGGGCATGTTTGCCCCTCCCCCAGCTCCTCACCTTTCTGTGGCGCTTTTCCTGTTGAATACATATACTGAGCACCGTCAGACAGGACGAGGACCTTGCTATGAATGAAATGATGGAGGAGTTCCTGAAAGACACCCGGCAGGGGCTTGCCGGACTCGAAGAGAAGCTTCGGGTCTTCATCTCCGCACCGTCCGAGGAACTGGTTTCGCTATTCCTTAAGGCGTTTCAGGCGCTGAAAAAGGAGGCACGTGACTTAAACCTCTCGAAGATCGAAAGTATCGCAGACGCCGCATTGCTCGTTCTCGACCGAATCGGTGCCGGGGCGGGCGAAGTGACGGCGGATAATGTCGCCCTTCTGAAGGACTGCTTTTCGGCGCTGCGCGAGAACCTCGATGCGTTGGACAAGACGGGACACGAGGCGCCCGTTCCTCAGGCTGATCTGACCGCACAAACGCCGCCTCGAGCCGAGACGGGTAGTGAGCCGGGTCGTTCCGAAACGTCAACCGGCGCTGCGGCAATGAGTCTCAATGATGTTGCCGCATTGCTCGTCCAGCTGGACGCGGAGAACCTCAGTGGCTGCCGTCGGCTGGGTGAAACGCTGCAGGAACTGGCTGGCAGTCATGCTAACGAGGAGGTTGCCAAACGCTTGCGTGAAGCAGGGAGCAAACTGCTCGCGCTGGCAGACTCCGGCGGCGATAATCCCGACGCGGTGCTGCAGGAGGTAGCCTCTGCGATCGAAGATGCGACCCAGGGGGAAGAGCTTGAAGAATTGGCTGCGGCGCCTGAACCGCCTGAGGTCATTGAACTTACTCTGCCTGCGGATGCCGATCTCGAGCTGATGGGAGAGTTCGTGACCGAGAGTCGCGAATTCATCGCCGAGGCCGAGTCGGCGCTCCTCTCGCTGGAGGTCGATCCGGACAAGATGGAAGCGGTCAATACCGTTTTCCGGGCCTTCCACACCATCAAGGGAACATCCGGATTTCTGGGCCTCAAGCCACTCACGGAGTTGGCCCACCACGCGGAATCGCTGCTCAGCAAGGTTCGTAATCGGGAAATTCACTTCAGCGGCGGATACGCCGATCTCGCTTTGCGCTCCATCGACACCCTGAAAGGCCTGGTCGAGCAAGTCGACCACGCCACCCGGGGCAAGGCGATGGTCTTGCCGGCCGGATACCAAGACCTTCTCAAACTGTTGAAGCGAGCCGACCATGAGCGGTTTCCGGAAAACATGGCCGAAGCTCCACCCGACTCGATGCGTGTCGGGGACATACTGGTAGCCGCCCAGAAGGCGGATCGCGAGAAAGTGGACCAGGTGGCCGCCCAGCAGGGGGATGAGCCGATCGGCGTCGCCCTGGTCCGATCCAAGGCCGCATCCCTGACCGATGTGGCAAAAGCGCTCCGGGCGCAACAAAGGATCGCGGCGGGCGAAAAAAGCAGTGAGTCGACGGTGCGGGTCCGGACCGAAAGACTGGACCGTTTAATCGACATGGTCGGTGAATTGGTGATCGCCCAGTCGATGGTGGCCCAGGATGCCACCCTCAATGCCGGAACCCATCACGAGCTGGGGAAGAAGATCAGTCACGCCGGCAAAATCGTGCGGGAATTGCAGGACCTGAGCATGTCGATGCGCATGGTTCCTTTCCGTGCCACGTTCCAGAAAACGGCTCGAGTGGTAAGAGACCTGGCCCGCAAGAGCGGCAAGATCGTCGAGTTCGATGTCAAGGGCGAGGATACGGAGATTGACCGCAATATGGTCGATCACATCACCGACCCGCTGGTTCATATGGTTCGAAACGCGGTCGACCACGGAATCGAACCGCCCGACGAGAGAGAGAAGCTCGGCAAACCAAGCTCCGGGCTCATTTCGGTCAAGGCTTTCCACTCAGGCGGCAACGTGGTGGTCGAATTGAGTGACGACGGGCGCGGCCTGGACCGTGACAAGATCATCCAGACGGCACTCGCAACGGGGCTCATTGAGTCGGACAAAGGGCTGGCGGACGTCGACGTTTACAACCTGATCTTCGCGCCCGGCTTCTCAACAGCCGCGGAAGTGACCGACGTGTCCGGCCGCGGGGTCGGACTGGATGTCGTGAAGCGAAATGTGGACGCCTTGCGCGGGCGCATCGAGATTACGTCTTCGCCGGGCGTCGGCTGCAAATTCTCGCTGAGACTGCCCCTGACGCTCGCCATCACCGACGGTATGCAAGTGAAAGTCGGGGATGAGTACTACATCGTCCCGACGATTAACATCCAAGTCAGCTTTCGTCCGAGTTCATCCGCCCTGTTCACGGTCGCCCGTCGTGGCGAGTTGGTGATGCTGCGCGGCGAGCTGATGGCCATGTTCCGGCTGCATCGGCTGTTCGACGTCAAGGGTGCGGTAGAGGATCCGACCAAGGGCCTTTTGGTGGTCGTGGGCGACGGGAACAGGCGTTGTGCCCTGCTGGTAGACGAACTGCTCGGCCAGCAACAGGTCGTCGCGAAATCACTGGGACGGGGTTTGGGCAAGGTCCAGGGGATCTCCGGAGGCGCAATTCTCGGAGACGGTAAGGTGGGACTTATCCTGGATACCATGGAACTTGTCTCACTGGCTCGACAGGTTACCAGCGGAGCCGAAAAGGTGGAGCTGGAACCAGCTGGAGTAACGGCGGCTCAAGGTTAGGAGACAGGGCTTTTGCAGGGAGGAGAACACGCGATGAGTGAGAGCTCCAATCGGGTACCACTAGAAGAGTCGAAGTATCAGAGGGCTTCGACACAGGCTCCCAAGCCTGGAAGGCCGGGGGGCAAATTCCTGACTTTTTTCCTCGCAAGCGAAGAATACGGACTCGAGATTCTCAAGGTGCACGAGATCATCGGCATGATGCCTATCACTCGTGTACCTCGTACACCGTACTTCATCCGTGGCGTTATTAACTTGCGCGGCAAGGTAATTCCCGTAGTAGACCTGCGCCTCAAGTTCGCAATGGAGGCAAAGGTGCAGACGGAAGAAACCTGTATCATCGTCGTCCAAGCCCAGGGGGTCGAGATGGGCATCATTGTCGACAAGGTGTCGGAGGTCCTGGACATCGCGTCGAAGGAGATCGATGATCCGCCTTATTTCGGCACCGACGTTCAGACCGACTATCTCCTGGGCATTGGAAAGGCGGCCGAAAGAGTGAGGCTGCTGTTGGACATCGACAAGGTGCTGTCCAATCAGGAAGTGATCGACGTCCGCTCCGTGACGGCGGTGAGCGCCGAAGCGGCATCGGATCAAGGAACAACGGCGGAATAGGCGAGGCGAGGAATGGGCGACTTACGATGACGATTGACGATGGGGTGGGGCCCTCCTCGATTGACTGCTGACGATGTCAAACCGTCAACCGTCAATCGTAAATCGTCAATCGCTGGGGGGAGGGGTGTCATGAACAACTTGAGAGTTGGAGTGAAACTGCTTTATGGCTTTCTGTTCGTAGCTCTCTGTGCCGCTTTGGTCGGCTTTGTTGCCTACTCGGGCATCAGTAGTCTCGGCCAGACGATCGCGCAGCTGGAGCCGGGCTCCTCCAGCCTCGGTGAAAGAGTGGCCGGTCTGCAGTCTCAACAGGAAACCGCGGCATCTGCCGTCCTTTGGATGACGGTGATTGTCTGCGCTTTGATAGCGGGGCTCGGATTCGTGCTTTCCCGCTCTGTCGCTCAACCGCTCGGTCAGGCAGTGACGGCGCTTCAGGAGGTGATCCTGGGCAAGGCGAGCAGACGCCTCAAGTTCCGGCGCGCAGACGAAATCGGAGTTCTGGCCAACCTCGTTGATACTTTCGGCGATGACGTTCAGCAGATGCTGGTCGTCCTGCGCAAGGTGGGCGAGGGGGACATGTCGGTCGATTTGAAGCCCAAGAATGATCGCGATGAACTGACCCTTTCCCTTAAGCGGATCGTCGAATCGGTTCGAAGCCTCGCGAGCGAGTCCCAGAGGTTGAGCCGGGCCGCTTCCGAAGGTAGAGTTGTGGGACAGGCCGGCTATGCAGAAGCGAAGGGATGCTACCGGGAAATCCTTCAGTCGATCACCGCTGCGGTTGAATCGCTCCTCGCCCCGTTGAACGACGCGGCGGCCGTGCTCACAACCCTGGCCGAAGGAGACCTGACGGCGCGGGTGAAATCCGACTACCGAGGGGACCTGGTAAAAATCAAAACTGCGTTGAATGCAGCGATGAACCGGCTTGATCAGGGATTCTCTCAAGTCGCAGTTTCCGCGGAACAGGGGGCCTCAGCAGCGGGCGAGATCAGCGGCGGAAGCCACAACTTGGCTCAAAGCGCTTCCGCGCAGGCCAGCTCTCTCGAGGAAATCTCCAGCAGCCTCCGGGAAATGGCCGCGATGACCAAGCAGGCCACCGGCAACGCCAAAGAGGCCAAAGGCCTGACAGATGGAGCACGCCGCAGTGCCGACCGCGGCGTCGAGAGCATGCGCCGGCTGTCTGCAGCAATTGACCGCATCAAGGCTTCCAGTGATGAGACCGCCAAAATCGTAAAGACTATCGACGAGATCGCTTTTCAGACCAACCTGCTCGCCTTGAACGCCGCGGTGGAAGCCGCCCGGGCGGGTGATGCGGGAAAGGGGTTTGCGGTAGTTGCCGAAGAGGTGCGCAACCTCGCCATGCGGAGTGCTGAAGCCGCCAAGACCACCGCAAACCTGATCGAAGAATCCGTGAAGAATGCCGAAGGGGGTGTTGCGATAAACCAGGAGGTCTTGTCCAACCTCGACGAGATCAACCAACAAGTCCGCAAGGTCAGCGACGTCATGGCCGAGATGGCAGCGGCATCTGATCAGCAAAGCGAGGGCATCGATCAGATCACAGGCGCCGTAGAGCAGATGAACCTGCTCACACAGCAGACGGCCTCAAATTCCGAAGAATCGGCAAGCGCCGCTGAAGAACTGGCCGGACAGGCCGAGGAGATGAAACGGGTCCTCTCCCATTACCGGCTAAACCTGAATCCTGCGCCCAAACGGCCCTCCCTGGCTACAACCGCCGCGCCAGCACTCACGACACCGACGACGGCCTCGGCCAGGGCGTTGCCTCCGAAGTTGGCTGCCAGAACCGCCCGGGTTCTGCCTCCGGCAAAACCCGCCCGAGTGAAGCCACCGGAGCCGGCTAAGTCAGCCGACCCGAGCAAACTGATTCCCCTGGACGACAGCGACGCGGGGATTTTGCAGGAGTTTTGAAAAGGCGCTGACAGCTGACAACTGACAGCTGACCTCCGGATTCTGACCGTTTGGCTGTCGGTCGTCAGGCGTCAGTTGTCAGCCGTCAGCTGTCAGCGATCACCAAGTCATGCAGCCTGAGCTTTTCTTTGTTAATACGGAGCTCCTGGTCCCAAGTCTGACGTCTGCCCAGTTTGATCGGATCCGTACCCTGCTGCACGGACTTTGCGGCATCAATTTGGTCCCGGGTAAAGAGGGACTGGTCAAGACAAGGCTCACCAAGAGACTTCGAGCACTCGGGCTCAAGAGTTTCGAAGCCTACCTCAACCATCTCGAGGAGAATCCAGCAGAAATCACAACGATGGTGGACTTTCTCACGACGAACAAGACGAACTTCTTCCGGGAGATCCACCATTTCCACTACCTGCGCGACACTTTCTTGCCTCCCTGCAAGGAAAAACGATGCAGTCTCCGCCTGTGGAGTGCCGGTTGCTCCTCCGGAGAGGAAGCGTATTCGCTCGCGATCCTCTTGAACGAGGAGTTTCCCGACCGAACACGTTGGGACATTCGTATTCTCGCAACCGACATTTCCACTCGGATGCTCCAGAAGGCCCGGGAAGCGGTGTTCGAGGAAGAGGCTATTCAGGAAGTCCCGGGTCTGTGGCGACAGAAGTACTTCTTGTGCTGCCGTCGCAACCGGGAATCGCGCATTTACCAGCTCAGAGAAGATATCAGGTCCATGGTTCGTCTGGCCCGACTGAACCTGATGGATCACTGGCCGATGAGGGGGCCTTTTGACGTAATCTTCTGCCGCAACGTGATGATTTACTTTGACAAGCCGACCCAGGAAAGGCTGGTCAATCGCTTTTGGGAGTTACTTGCGCCCGGCGGCCTGCTTTTGGTTGGGCACTCCGAGAGTCTGACCACTTTTCCCCATAAGTTTCACTACGCTCAGCCGGCGGTTTACGTAAAATGATCACCGGTCCTGAACCGGTCGTGGAGTACGTGGGTGTGAAACACATTGTTGGTATCGCAGACATGCAGATTTCTCGAGACCCGGATGATCTCCTGGTCACATACGCGCTCGGCAGCTGTCTGGGAATCGCCATCTATGACCCGACATCACACGTTGGCGGCCTTCTCCATGTCATGCTGCCTTTGTCGACGATCGACCCGGTCAAGGCCAAAGAGAATCCCTGCATGTTTGTCGACACGGGAGTCCCGATTCTCTTCCACAAGTGTTATGAGGCGGGAGCCAATCGGGACAAGCTCCTGATCAAGGTGGCGGGTGGTGCAAATGTCAGCGGTAGTGTCGAAGATCGATTCGAAATCGGGAAACGCAACTTCCTGGTCCTTCGGAAGTTGCTGTGGCGGAACGGGCTGCTGCTGCAGGGTCACGATGTGGGCGGGCATCACTCCCGCACCCTGGCCTTGGAGATCAGTACCGGGCAAGTCCGAGTGAAAGCCAATGGAATTGAATCGGTTCTCTAGCGGGTTGCGAGTTACGGGTTGCGAGTTACGAGTTACGGATTACACTCGTGACTCGAAAGGGGGTAGGCAATGGCGTTGAACGTCCTTGTAGTCGACGACAGCGCGGTCATGCGTGCGATTGTCATCAAGACGCTGCATCTCAGCGGGGTCGCTCTCGGTCAAATCTACGAGGCCAAAGACGGAGAAGAAGCGCTCCGGGTGCTCGATGAGAACTGGGTGGACCTCGCCCTGATTGATATCAATATGCCGGTATTGGACGGCATGGACATGATCGACAAGGTCAGGCAGAACCCGGAGACCGCCGATCTTTCGATTATCGTGGTGTCGACGGAGAGCAGCGAGACTCGAATAGAGAACGTCCAGAGGAAAGGCGTCGCCTTCGTCCACAAGCCTTTTACGCCTGAAACATTGAGGCAGGCTATTCTTCGCGCGACTGGAGTTATCGATGAACGACAAGATCACAAAAGCCCTGTATCGGGCAGCGGCTTTGACTTTTGAAGAACTCGGCTTCATGTTTCCATCGTCCGAACTCGACCCGCTCCAGAAGTACGCGTCGGTCGACGCGCAGGGCTGCGTGGATTTCGAGGGACCCTACGCGGGAAGGCTGGTAGTCAGGATGTGCGGGGGGGTTCTCCCGGTCCTCGCCGCCAACATGATGGGCGAACTGGAACCGCCCGGCCAGAAGCTGCAGAGCGATGCTTTGGGGGAAATTGCCAATATCATCTGCGGAAACCTCCTCCCTTCGCTCGCCGGCGCCAGACAGGTGTTCCAGCTTAAGACCCCGAGGCCCATGCCCCAGGATGAGCCACTTCCGCCGGTCGCGTCACTGAAACCGACTGCCGAGGTCCAGGTTGGTTTGGAGGAAGGTCGAGCCGATCTGCTCCTTTACTTGATCGATCTGCCGCAAGAGTAACCGATGATACGCGTCCTGATCGTTGACGATTCAGCTGTAGTCCGCAAAGTCCTCTCGGACGAGCTGTCGAAGTACCGGGATATAGAGGTAGTGGGCACAGCCATCGACCCTTACGTCGCCAGGGACAAGATCGTCAAACTCCATCCGGACGTCATTACCCTCGACGTTGAAATGCCCCGGATGGACGGGCTTTCCTTCCTTGCAAAGCTGATGAAGCACTACCCGACGCCCGTGGTCATCGTCAGCTCCCTGACGCCCGAGGGGAGCGCGTCTGCCGTTCGGGCCCTGCAACTAGGCGCTGTCGAAGTGATCAGCAAGCCGGGCTCCCGCTATTCGGTCCCGGACGTGGGACGCCAGCTGGTCAGGGCGATTCGGATTGCGGCCGGGGCGCACCCGGCACCACCTATCATCCACGATCCGGAGTCAGTCAAGAAGAGTGCGCCACCGCTCCTTTCGACGGCTATCAATAACCGGGTCATTGCGATCGGGGCTTCCACAGGCGGAACTCAAGCCATCGAGAAGGTGCTGACCGGCCTTCCAGCCAACTCCCCGGGTCTGGTCATCGTCCAGCACATGCCGGAACACTTCACCGCGACGTTTGCGGAACGCCTGAACGAGGTTTGCGAGATGGAAGTCCGCGAGGCCCGGGACAACACCCCCATCAGGCAAGGCCTCGCCCTCGTCGCCCCCGGGAATCGGCACCTCATCGTTCAAAAAGATGCCGGCGAGTATGTCGTCCGAGTCAAAGACGGAGCCATGGTCCATCATCAGAGACCCAGCGTTGACGTCCTCTTCTACTCGGTCGCCTCCAACATCGGAGCTAATGCAATTGGCGTCCTATTAACAGGAATGGGCGCAGACGGCGCGAAGGGACTGCTCGCGATACGCGAGAACGGCGGGATCACGATCGTGCAGAACGAAGAGACCTGCGTCGTCTTTGGCATGCCCAAGGAAGCCGTCAAACTGCAGGCGGCGATGGAAGTCACTCCTCTTCAGAAGATCCCTCAGGCCATCCTTTCCCGTCTGACCGCCCCTGGCAATTCCCGCCCTGCCGTCTCGGCCGATTCTGCCCCCAAATCCGCTGCTCAGTAACCGGCTACTCTGTGGGAGGCCCGAAAAGTAGCAAACTTTTTGATTCCAGCGGGCTTAGACTCGTTACGGAGCCGCGCACGGAGTGTGTGGCTTGCCACCCGGGCTGCGGAGCGTTTTCCAGCGGAGCAGCCTGGAGCGGAGTAAGCGGGACCACCCAACGAACCGTAACGGCACGTTGGGTGGTCCCGCTTACTTCGCTCCGGGACTCGCTCCGCACAAAGCG
>Ga0105104_10001919_pt1 | contig 15413 bp, 14 predicted proteins | sample PPLLaktember2015_3_FD_87034 | JGI IMG/M metagenome (GOLD analysis project Ga0105104, IMG submission 87034) | Freshwater sediment microbial communities from Prairie Pothole Lake near Jamestown, North Dakota, USA - PPLs Lake P7 Core (6) Depth... | ecosystem: Environmental > Aquatic > Freshwater >... | reverse complement strand
CGGGAGCAGCGCAGCCAGCGGGCGTGAGAACGCGTTATGGAGCCGCGCACGCAGTGGAGGGCTGCTGAGTGACTCCAACTCGGGAGGGGCGTCCGCTGGGAGCGCAGGCGTCTCGCCTGCGATTCACAATCGATCCCGCATCGCAGGCGAGACGCCTGCGACCCCAGTGCAGGCGAGACGCCTGCGCTCCCAGCGGACGCCCCTCCCGAGTTGGAGTCACTCAGCAGCCCTCCACTGCGTGCGCGGCTCCATAACGCGTTCTAACGCCCGCTGGCTGCGCTGCTCCCGGGGTCACTTCCTTGATGACACCAACCGCTGCCACTCGGATTATACGAACCAGCACCCTAAACTGGATGTAGAACCCTGTTCTACGGAGGCAACTATGAGTGAACGCTATACCGATACCGATCTGGAACCGAGCGAGGTGGTGGAACCGGTCGCCCAGCCCCTGAGTGACCTGAAAGGCAAGACGATCCTGTCGATTGATGCCGGCGAGAAATTGGGGCAGGTGGACGACATCCTGATTGACGTCGCGAACATGCAGGTGGCGGCAATCGTCACTTCGCTGGGCAGCCTGATGAACAAAGAGAGGCGGATCTTGTCGGCTGCGGACGTCACCACCTGGGGCAGGGATGCGGTGTTGGTCAAAGACCGCAGTGCTCTTCGAGTAGAGACGGACGTCGCGGACCGCGACAAGTGGGCTTCCACCTCAAATCGGCTAAAAGGTCTTTCCATTGTCACCACGAGTGGCAACCGCTTGGGTAAGGTTGATGATCTCGTCGTTGACGCGGGTGGCCGGATCGTCGCGTATCGGGTGTCAGAAGGAACATTCGGTAGTCGCCACCGAGACATCGACGCCACGACGACGAAATCCATAGGCGCAGACGCGGTTATCGTCGAATCAGAAGGGATCTGATCAGCACTCAGGCAAAGGAGCAGACGATGGGGAGAGGCCAGGAGCAGCCGGCAAAAAGATCCGAAGTAGTCGTAGTCACCGGGGCGTCGGCCGGGGTAGGCCGGGCGACCGTCAGAGCCTTTGCCAGGAGAGGCGCGTCGATCGGACTATTGGCCCGTGGCGCCGACGGCCTTGAAGCAGCCAGGTCGGAAGTCGAGGAGGCAGGCGGAAAAGCACTGGTTCTGCCGATTGACGTCTCCGACTCGGACCGTGTTGAAGAGGCGGCCGAGAAGGTCGAGCGCGAGCTCGGGCCGATCGACATCTGGATCAACAACGCCATGGTTTCTGTCTTCTCACCGTTCCGGGAGATGACCCCCAGCGAGTTTAAGCGCGTTACGGAAGTCACCTACCTGGGCTATGTCTGGGGCACCATGGCCGCGCTGAAAAGGATGCTCCCGCGCGATAAAGGAGTAATTGTCCAGGTCGGTTCGGGGCTGGCCTACCGCGCCATCCCGCTACAATCCGCGTATTGCGGGTCGAAGCACGCCATCCAGGGATTCACGGAAGCCGTCCGAAGTGAGCTGATCCACGATGACAGCAATGTGCACATCACCATGGTTCAGCTGCCCGCAGTGAACACGCCCCAGTTCAGCTGGGTCAAAAGCCGGATGCCCCGCAAACCCCAGCCGGTGCCTCCGATATACCAGCCGGAGGTTATCGCCGAAGGCATTTATTGGGCCGCCCACCATCGACGTCGGGAACTCAACATTGGATTCTCGACGTCTGCAGTGATCGGGCTAAACAAGATCGCGCCGGGCGTCGGTGACGTGTATCTCGGAAAGACGGGATATCAGTCGCAGCAATACGACGGCCCGGATGTCGATCGCCCGGACAATCTCTGGTCGCCGGTACCGGGCGACCACGGGGCCCGTGGCGACTTCGACGATCGCGCTCACAACTCGAGCCCGCAACTGTGGCTAAACACCCATCGGGCCTTGGTCGGAGGCCTGCTCGCCGGCCTGGTCGCAACCGGCCTCGCCGCTGTCTGGCGGCGTAGCAGGACTGCGTCAACGCTCGATCTTGAGGACCAGCGACCGGGAGAAGGCGGGTAGGGCCACGGTCTTCCCGTCCGTCTTCCCTTCGCTCCATTTGTCGGTCCAGGGATCATAAAACCGGACTGCAGCCTTGCCGGGAAGGCCAGTCGCCGCGGGAAGAGTCACTCGAGCGTCTTTTACTATCGCCGCAGGCCGATCCTCGGCCAATTCGGTCATCCAGTTGTTTGCCTTGTCCCGGCACCAGATGAGCACGGTCTTCCGACCGTCCAATGCGCGGACTGTCAGACGGTCGTCGCTCATCTCCACGGGTTTGAAATTCTCCGCCGGCGGGTCTATTCGCCGTACGGCCTACGCAAAACGCTTGAACTGGAACCAGAGGTTGTTAGCGGCCACGTACTGGTCCCAGTGCCAGATTTGCCCCGGCCCCGCTGCGCCGGCGAAAAACGGCGCGAAGAGAACGTCGTGCAGAATGATTCCGGCCTTGTCCTTCACGTAAAGCTTGAAGGGCCCGGTATGGCCAGGCTCGACGGCGCCACTCTCGGCCAAGACGACCGGTTTCCCGGGATTTAGCACCAGCAACTCTTTAACCGCTTCGGCGGCCAGGCGGTCGACCGGCCCGTGGCAGACTTCAAGGGAAGCGCCGAGGTCCAGGTAGCGGTGGACCTGTGCGAAGTCGTTACCCTGAAGCTGGGCCAGCCATCTGTACTTTTCACGCACGCGGTCGGTGTCATAACTCCCGAGACTCTGAGTGACGAGGGTTCTCGGGAAGCGCTTACGCAATTCGCCCAGCATCACAGCCGTCCAGTCCTCCCACCCCTGCGCCCTGACGGCGTTGATCTCGTTCCACAGCTCCCAGGCGAACACGTTAGGGTGATCGGCGTATCTCTCGGCAAACCAATCGAGCTTGTGCTTGAACTGTTCGCGGCTGGACTGCCCGCTGAAGAAATCAGACTCGTCGGCCGCGGGTCCTCCCTGGGACACGTGATGAAGCGGCTTCGCAGCCCATTTCTGTTCCTCTCTGAAAAAGTGCCGAAAGTGTTCGAGAGTCAGCTTTACGCATGTGGCGCTTCATGTTACAACGGGCATGCCGACTGGTCTTACCAAAAACAGCTTGTCCCGCTTCTTGCGCTGGTTTACATTCACGTCCCATGAATAATTGGTATTTTCACCGCGTCATGGCGCTCACGCCGACCAGGATGTGGATCAACAACGTCACCCGCGCCGAGGCGCGGAAGGCCATAGACGCCGGCGCGCAGGGATGCACGCAAAACCCCTCCTACAGCTGGAAAATGCTTACTCACCCGGAAGAGGCTCCGAGCGCCGGCAAGCTGCTTGACGAAGCTGTGAAGGAAGCAGCCGACGACAACGAAGCCGTCTGCCTCCTGCAGCGAAAACTCGTCCGCAAGGTGGCCGAGATCTTCATGGAAGTTTACGAGAAAACTGACGGCCAGCACGGTTACGTCAGTATCCAGGGAGATCCGATTCACGAGGAGGATCCGGAGGTCATCATCGAGGAAGCGCGCAAGAACCGCGCGATGAGTCCGAACGTGATGATCAAGATCCCGGCAACCGAGGCAGGACTTGCGGCCATGGAAGTTCTGATCGAAGAAAACACTCCTTTGAATGCCACCGAGATCATGGGTGTGAGCCAGATGGCGGATGTCTGCGAGATGTATCGCAAGATCACGGCGAGAACCAAAAAGCGGCCGGTCATGTATTTCTCGCTGATTACCGGCATTTTTGACGAGTGGCTCGGGAAGCACGTGGCTGAGGAAGGCATCAAGGTCTCGCCTGATGTTCTGTATCAGGCGGGTCTAATCATTGCTAAGAAGGTCTACCAGGTGCGCCACGATCGCCAATACCCGCTGGGTTACATCGGGGGCGGAGTCCGCGGCTTGCAGCACTTCACTGAGATGGTGGGAGGCGATGTCTGTATAACGATGAACTGGGAAGGACAGGCAGACAAACTTCTCGAGCTTGATCTGCCCGTCGTTTCCCGGCTGTTCAATCCGGTCCAGGACATCGTCCTCGAGCAACTGCTCGAAAAGGTGCCCGCCTTCCGGAAGGCCTATCTGGAAAAAGGGCTTGCGGCCAACGAATACGAGCACTTCGGCCCGGTTGTCTACTTCCGCGACATGTTCGTCTCCGCCTGGAGAAATGCGCAGAAGATGGCGGGCGAACGGCGGAAGGAACTGGCGTCGATTAGCTAGCCACATCGAAGGGGCAAGCACCGGATTCAGCGGCGGTTGAGTGGCGCGTTTTTTGCGCTGTATCGAAACCCCGCGCCTCTGAAGCGCCCGACGTGCTTAGACGTGCTTCAGAGGCGCGGGGTTTCGATACAGCGCAAAAAACGGCGCCACTCAACCGCCGCTGAATCCGGTGCCGCCCCGCGCAGCTCTAGCGCATCACCTAAGCGGCAGCACGAACGCCAGCAACACCGACATGAGAAAACCGGTGATTCCCAGGACCGCGAGCAGCGGGCTGAGCGTTTTCAACGTTTCGATCTCCGTCAATCCGCTCATCTGCTTGTAGACCCAGAAAGCGCTGTCGTTCATCCATTCGCCCACCAGGGAGCCGCTGCCAATCGCGGAGGCGACATACACCGGATGAAACGAGGGCGGCGCGGCAACTACCAGCGGAGCGAGGATGGAAGACGCCGTGATCATAGCGACCGTACTGGACCCTTGAGCGGCCTTCAGGAGTGCGCTCAAGAGAAAACCGAGGACCAGGAGCGGCAGGTGATAGGACTGAGCGAGGCTTGCCAGCCTGCTTCCGGCCCCGGCTTCGACCAGCATTCCGCCAAACGCCCCGCCCCCCGCCGTGATCAGGATGATCAACCCCGCTCCGGCAAAGGCACGATCAACCGGCCCCGTTAGTTGCGCGAGCGTGTATCCCTTGTGTGAAGCGAGAACGTACATCGATATCCCGGCGGAGATCAGCAGGGCGAAGTTAGGATCGCCGAAGAATGCCAACGCGCCCCGGAGCCCAGGTCCGGCACCCAGGGCGCCGGCAAAGGTATTGGCCGTAATCAGTAAGACCGGAAGAAAGATCGGCGTGGCCGACCAGACAAACCCCGGAAGGCGAACCTCTTCCCCGTGCGCAATCTCGCTCAACTCCGCCAGGGTCACACCCGGCGTTTCCCGCAGCGGCACCGGGAAAGTTCGGTCCCGGTAACGTGCGAACAGCCAACCGGCCGACGCCATCGGGCCAGCCACGAGGAGACCCACCATGATCATCACCCCGAGATCGACGTCAAGAGCCGCAGCCATGGCCAGCGGGCCCGGTGTGGGGGGGACCAGGCAGTGAGTCGTAATGCCTCCGGCGACGATGGACATGATGAAGACAAGGTAGTTGCGTCCGGTCCGGACCCGCATCGCACGGGCCAGGGGCACGAGAAGGTAGAAGACGGTGTCGAAGAAGACCGGAATGCCCAGCACGAATCCGCTGGTGAGCAGCGAAAGAGAGGAGCGCTTTTCGCCGAAGAGGCGGATAAATACGCGGGTAATCTTGTCCGCCGCGCCGCTCTCGAGCAAGCACTCTCCGATGACCGCGGCCAGGGCGACGATGATGCCGATCTTCGCGCATACTCCACCAAAACTCGTGGCCAACTTCGGCATCACCTCGGCGAGCGGAATCCGCGGAGAGAGAATACCGACGGTCGTGGCAGCGGCTATGAGGGCGAGGAAGGCGTTGACGCGCAGGCGCAAAATCATCACCAGGATGACCGCGACGGCAATAAGCAAAATCAGAAGCGGATGCATCGAGAGAAAAGGCTGAAGGTCATTCTACCGAAGCGCGAAGGCTAGTTACAGAGCCGCAAGCTCAGCTTGCGGCTCTGTGAGGGCTGATGATTTTATGCGAAGCTATGGCTCTTAGAGGAGCGCAATGATCGTACACAAGTTTGGCGGAACCTCCCTCGGAGATGCCCGCTGTTTTGCCCGCGTGGCTGATATCGTCTCAGGCTGCAAAAGCCACGGAGCGACGCTGCTCGTCGTGTCGGCCATGAGCGGGGTGACAAACCAGCTGATAGCGGGAGCCCGCGCGGCGGCTGACGGTGACAACGCAGTCTATCGCGACGTGAGGGCCAATTTGTTGAGCAGGCACCTTCAGGTGATTGAGACTGCCCTCAGTAACGAGACAGAGAGGGCCGAAGCAAGACGGTGGGTCGAAGGCCGTCTCTATGATCTGGAGACACTGTGCGGCAGTATCTCGGTCCTCGGGGAGCTGACAGTGCGGGGCGCCGACGCGGTCTGCTCCTTCGGCGAGCAGCTTTCCTCCTTCATCCTGGCTGCCGTGCTGCGGGACCGAGGGATTCCCGCCCAGCGGGTCAGCGCCACCGAACTGATCGTCACCGATGATGCGTTCGGGCGGGCCACCCCGCTACCGGGGCCGACTGAACGAAGGCTGAAAGAACGAATTGTTCCGCTGCTCGAGCGCGGCATAATCCCGATTCTCACGGGCTATGTAGCGGCCACGGAACAGGGGGTAACCACCACGCTTGGACGGGGTGGTAGCGACTACTCCGCGGCGCTGGTCGGCGCCGGGCTCGGCGCAGAACAGGTTTGGATCTGGAGTGACGTGAACGGCATTCTGACCGCCGATCCGTCCATCGTCCCTGAGGCCACGACGATCTCCGAGCTTTCCTATCAGGAAGCGGCGGAGCTCGCCTATTTCGGCGCTGAAGTCCTTCATCCCAAGACCATTCGACCTTTAATTGAGAAGCAGATTCCGCTTCGTCTTCTGAATACCTTCAACCCGGAGCATCCGGGCACGTTGATCGTGCCCTGTCCGCGGTCGGAACGCAGGCGCTTGCCCGCGATTATCTCGAGCCGCGGTCTCACCATGATTGCCGTCGGTACGTTGGATGACTCATGGACACCCCGAATGTCGGCCTGGGCTCTCGAGCTCCTCAGTGACTCCGGCCTCGAGGTCAGGATGTTCTCCCAGTCCTTCTCGGAGCACAGCCTGAACCTGGTTGTTGCCGAGCAAAACCAGGCTCACAGCATCGGCCGACTGCGCCGGGAATTTGCCGACGAGAAGACGTACAGCCTGGGTTGTCGGGAAAAGGTGGCTATCGTTTCAACCGTGGGCGTGCCTCAGTGGAACGGCGGGCATATTGTGTCGCACGTGTTTGCCGCGCTGGGAAAGGCCGGCACACGCGTGATCGCCATTGCCCAGGCGGCCACCGAATATAGTGTCTCGTTCTGCATCCCGGAAGAGCAGCTCGAAAGCACCGTACGCTTCCTGCATTCGGAGCTGGGGCTGGGCCAGTCACGGACTGAGCACTGACACGGACGGACACGGACGAACACGGACTGACACGGACGGACACGGACCAGCAGCTCGTCCGTGCCCGTTCGTGTCAGTCCGTGTTCGTCCGTGTCAGTCGCGTGTACACCCGATCCTCCGCTCGCGCGGATATTGCCCCTTTGAGCGGGCGCGCCCGCGGGCCGTGGTAGAAGAGGAGGTGCAGGATGAACACCAGCAACAGGACACCACCGAACGTACAAACGATGGTGGCACCGGTCGGCAGATCCAGCCACACCGAGAAGTAAACCCCGAGCGCCGAAACCAGCGTGCCCATCGTCCAGCCAATCGCCAGCCGTGGCCCGACCCGTTCGGCGAGCAGCATTGCCCCCACCGACGGGACAATCAAGTAACAAAAGACGAGCAGGACGCCCGCAATCGAGACCGAAGAAGTGACCACGAAGCCGAAGGACGCGTAAAAAAGGAAATCCCAGAGGCGAAGGTTCAAGCCCCGCGCTTCAGCCGCGGCCGGATCGGTCGAGATCAGCAGAAAATTGTGCCTGAACAGGTAGTGAAACAATCCAATGACCCCGTAAAGGACCGCCGTTTTCAATACCTCCGTCCGATCCACTGCGAGAATATTGCCGACCAGCATGTCTTTCAGATGCTCGGTTTCGCCGGTCGCTTTGCTCATCGCGAGGATCGCGGCTGCAGATGCCACCGCGTAGGCGATGCCGATAAAGGCCTCCTGCGGTATGTGGGGTGCGCGGGCGCGGGCGAAAGCAAAGATTGCGGCCCCTACGAATGTGAAAGTGAGGCTCAGCCAGTAGGCCGCCTGTCCGTGCACGTCCATTCCAAGCAAGATGGCAAAGGTGGCGCCCAGGGCTGCGATCTGCGCTAGCGCGAGGTCCACGAAGATGACGCCTCGCTCCACGACGTGCACACCGAGATAAGCGTGTATACCTGTCAAAATAAGGCTCGCGATGAAAGGCCACAGCAAGAATGGAAGGATCTCCATATCGCTCCTTAAGCGGGCGGCTACTGGGATGCCGCGAAGGCTTTAATCAGCAGATCGAGGTTGTAGTCAAACAGCTTGAGATAGTCATCGACTCCCTTCTCGCCGCCCACGGAGGGCAGATACTGCACGACCTTCGCCCCCGTTTCCCTGGCTACAGCGTTCGGAGTCTTGAGATCGAAATACGGCTCCACCATGATGATCCGGCAGTTTTCCCGCTTCATCAGGCCGATCAGCGCGATGGTATGACGCGGTGAAGGCGGGATGCCCGGCCGAGGTTCGACGTATCCGATCACGTTCAAGCCAAAGCGCCTGGCGAAATTCGGGAGCGAATTGTGATAGGTCACGACCTTGCGGCCGCGGTATGGCTTCATGGCCGCGTCCCACTTCTGCTCGGCGGCCTTGAGGCGCTGATCGAAATCCTTGAAGCGCTCTGCAAAATACCCGGCGTTGGTCGGATCGAGTTGTCCCAGTTTATCCGCAATTCCTTTTGCGATGCGTCGTCCGTTAGCCGGGTCCAGCCAGTAATGCGGATTCCCCAGAGGATGGACATCGCCCATGGCGCGAGTGACCGGACCAGTGGGGATGTCGAGGATCTCGGCAAACTGCGACGCATCGAGGTAGCCGGATGCTCCAGGCTGGACCTTGGGATTCCCGGATTGCGTCACCAGCGGCGGCAGCCAGCCTATTTCCAGCTGCAGGCCGACGGTCACGACCACGTCTGCCCGACGGATCATCAGGAGAAAGCTGGGTTTGGCTTCGACGAAGTGCGGATCCTGATACCCCTTGGCGATTGGTTGGACATCGACCCGGTCCCCCCCGACCTCCCGGGCAAGGGCCGCCAAATCGGCCGTGGTGCAGACGACCGACAGTTTCCTGGCTTCGGCTTGAGGGGGGAAAATTACTCCTAGTGACGAAATGACGCCGATAGCGATGATGGTGCGAAGGCTGAATGGCATTCTCTTCATTGTATTCTTCCTGGTTGCCTTTATTCTGACTCCTGACTCCTGGCTTCTGACTTCTGGGTTTTTCTAGAATGGATGGGCGCCATGTGCTCCGAGCGAGAACAGGAGCTGCAGGAAGAACTCATTCGCGGTGATGCTCCTGTCATAATCCGTGATTCGGTATTGACCCCGGATTTGGCTGTATTCGCTCGGCCAGAAGGTGAGTAGCAGGGACCCTCCCCGGTCTGTGACGTCAGCCTCGCGGCTTCGCTCGGACCAGTCGTACCGTCCGCCGAGAAACCAGCGTCGCGCCAGCTGGTAATCAGCCGAGGCGTAGAAACCGAAGGCTCGCTGGAGTGCCGGGAGCTCACGCCGCTGACTCCAAATGAGCTCGGTCCTGAAGGTAAAGGAGTTATAGATGGAGCGGCGCAGAGGTTTCCACCTGAGTGTCCCGTCAAGACCGTACAGGTTCGTGACAAACACGCTGCCCAGCTCGTTGTGCCCGCGCGCGTACGAAAAGCCCAGGTCAAAGTTCGTCGATTCGGTGAGGTCCGCGTAACTGCGTAAATGAGCGACCGCGCTCACGTCGCTGTTCCGCGAGGCGCGAAATACCGGCGCCTCATCCTCGCCCGAATCCCCACGGAAGACCTGTCCGGTGGCTTCCAGGAAGAGTCCTTTGGGCGCAGGAATAATGCCGGCCACGGAGATTCCCGCGTCGGCGATGCCTTCCTCGCCGCCCAGCAGGTTGTTGATGACCAGCGGCCGATCGACCCAGGGCAACGCATGATTGTGCAACAGGTTGACTTTGCCGAAGGAGGAACGCATCTTCCCTGCCCGTGTCACTAAACCGGGCAAGGCCGTGAAGGTGATGTAGCCTTCTTCCAGTTCCACTCCTTCCTCGCCGAAAGCAATGAAGAAATCACCGCGGGCGTACGGATCGACGATCGCCTGCAGTGCCGCCTCTGCTTCGTGCATTTCCATAGACGGTCCCGGTTGCTCAGAATTTCGGCCTGCCTTGGCAATGAAATCGCCCACGATGCCGATGTCGGGATTCAGAGCCTTGGCGGAGGATAGCGCTCCTCCGTAAGTGGGCGCCTGACCCGCAGTCGTCTGCGTCGCTTCCTCGGGTGAAGGCGGCGAAGGCGGCGCCGCTGGTGGGGCGGGCGGCTGAGCTTCAGCCTGAGCCGGGGGCGGAGCTGCCTGCGTGCTTAGCAGCATCCTCAGTTGTTGCTCCAGCACCGCGATTCGTTGTTCGAGCTCGTAGACACGCTGGCGCAAGGCCGCGACATCTTCGGACGAGTCTGCCGCGCGCGTGGGAATCTCCTGAGCCAGGAGACGAGGACCGATGAGGATCGCAAGAGCAGAGATGAAGATAAGCTGTCTCATTTAAATGTTCCCTATACAGGATACATTCTTGCGCAATAATCTTCTTTAAAACGCTTGTTTGCCGCATTTGTGAGGCGCCGATTGTCGATCCAGCCCAAGAATCGCGGATGAATTGACCAAGCACGATTCGAACATTGCGCGTGCATCGGTCGTATATACTCTCCGGAATTGATCGAGAGGTGATTCGCTTATGAAACTTACCTTGGCTTGTTTGTTGACGATTTTGCTTGTTGGTTTCGCATCAGCGGCGGACTTGACCGGACATTGGCCGGGCCAGGCCGAGATGACAGCCCCGGACGGGACACAGCACTCGATTGCCGCCTACCTTGACCTCAAGCAGGAAGGGACGACGGTCACCGGGTCGGGTGGCACGGAACAGGGCGAAAGCCTGCCTCTGGAAGAGGTGTTGTTCGACGGAAAGACTCTGAGCTTCAAAGTCAGCGGCCCGGACGGACGCACGTACAAGTCGGCTCTCACGCTGATTTCCGCAGATCAGCTGGAGGGCAAGCTGGAGTTCACGATCGAGGATGGAACCGCCATTACTGCAAAGATGACGCTGAAACGAGCGGCTGCGAAGTAGGGCGGGGCGGGGGGACAAGGGACACAAGCGACAGAAGCGACACAAGGGACAGAAGGGACACAAGGGACACAAGGGACACAAGGGCCTAACTGCCACCGTGTCCCTGATGTCCCTTCTGTCGCTTGTGTCCCTTGTGTCCCTTGTGTCCCTTTCCCCCGGTGGGTCACTGCGCTTTCGTCAGCCGCGTTTCCGAGTACACCTCATAGGGCTTACCCGGAGCCGCGAGCTCAAAGGTTTCTTGCCACTCGCCGCCGTCCAGTTGTCTGTAGGTTTCCCTTGCCTTCCAGCCGGCGGGGATATTCTCGATCGACTCGGTCTCGAAGACAAATGTCTTCGGATTTTCCCCGTTATCAACCCGGACATACTGATTCACGAAGCCCTCACCGTGAAACTGCCTCAGCACCAACTTCTTCCGTGTCCGGTCGTAACTGAAGTAGTCCAGATTCTCGTGGATTTCACCCTTGGGATTCTTCTCCTGCGGCTTGTACACACTCCTGTTGCGCCCATGAAGAAACTTGCCTCCCAGGATGAACGAATAGTGTCGTTCCGATGTCGAAACCCCCGGCTGCCCGTCGCTACTGCCTTTCCAGTCACCCTCCAATTGCCGAAGCGCGCCCCACGGGTCGGGCTGCACTGGCGGAGTCTGCATCCCGTGGCCGGGGACCGCGCCGGCGAGCCAGACTGCCAAAACGATCGACATCATTTTCCGGTACATGCCGAATAGCATTAGCACAAAACTCCCTATCGCTGAAAGACGGGCTGTTGATCGCCCAAGCGCGGCTCTGTAACGCGTTCGACCCTCGCTGCGTTGCTCTGCCCGCATCCAGCACGGTTTCCAGCACGGGGCGCATGACGCCAAGAAGACCGCTGTGGATCAGCAGTCCCCAAAGCGGCTCGAATTTCTTCCAGCCGCCGGTATATGCGAAGTGGCGTAAAGAAGGCAGAAAACCCGGCTTGGTTGCAGCGGCCCGCCAGATGCTAGACCACCGGTAAAAGTCGGCATAGGCCTTCCAGTAACCGTCTTCGAGCTGCCTGGGCGTCAGGCGGGCCGGCGTGAAAACGCAATGCCGCGTGTCGTAGAGGTTCCAGTCGTGAGTCAGGATCCGCCCTTCGGCCTCCATTCGCTGGTAGAGCCGGGTCCCGGGGTAGGGCGTCAGGATATGGAAAGTGGCCGTTTCAATTCCGGCTTCGATCGCCCACTCCACAGTCCGCTCAAATACCTCCGGCCCGTCGTGGTCCATCCCGAAGACGAAACTCCCGTTGATCATGACGCCGCGATCGTGGAGCATGCCGACCGCCTGTCGATAATCCTGCTTCAGGTTGTGCCACTTTTGCTGTTCGGCCAGCGCATCCGGATTCAGAGTCTCGAACCCCACAAAAAGACTGCGCAAGCCGCTCGCCACGGCGAGATCGAGTAATTCACCGTCAAGCACGGTCTTGACCGTCCCCGCGGCCTGCCAGACCCGCCCCATTCCCCGTAGCCCCTCGAACAGCGCGAGTGCGAACCGGCGGTTTCCGAACAGGTGGTCGTCCAGGAAATACAGGTGACGTCCGGGCAGCTTCACGATCTCCTCAAGCGCCCGATCGACCGTTTCCGTGTAGAAGGAACGCCCGCCGGAGAAGAACGAATCCTTGTAGCAAAAATCGCAGTGATGCGGACAGCCGCGGGACACGACCAGCGAATTGGGGACCAGGTAGCGGCTGCGCCTGAACAGATCCCGACGCAAAGGGGGAAGGGCGTCGAGGCTTCGTCGGGTCGACTGGTAACGGGCCGCCGGGCGCCGCTCGCGATAATCACGCAGAAACTGCGGCCAGATGTCTTCGCCCGGGCCGAGGAAGATGGTATCCGCGTGTGCGGCCGCCTCATCCGGCAAGGCCGTGACGTGAAGCCCTCCCAGGCAGACATAGGCGCTGCGTCGGCGATAGTAATCGGCCAGTTCGTAAGAGCGCGAGGCGGACGTGATGTACACCTGGATCACCACGAGATCCGGCCGATCATCGAGTGGGACTTGCTCGACGTGCTCGTCGACCAACTCGATTTCATCATCCGGAGCGAGGTAACCGGCCAGTGTAGCCAACCCGAGGGGAGGGAAGAGGGAGTACTTGATGGGCCGGAAGTAAGGACTCTTCGCTTCGGTCAGAGCCGGAAGGATTAGCTTGACTCGCATAACGTTGTTTTCTCCTTCACCAAATACTTTGCAATGCAAAGTATTTGAGTCAAAAAAAATCGGAAAGTGGCCCCGAAATCCGTTCGGGGTCGGCCACCAAACAATTGGCAGCGCCAAAGGTGCTTGCCGACTGTTCGCTGGCGACCCCGAACAGATTTCGGGGCCACTTTTCCGATTTCTAACTTCGGGCCAATTCACCGCCTTCCGGCGCTGCTCGCTCGGCGCTGTCCTTCTCGATCGCTTCAATGCGTTCGGCGGCCTGCTTCAGAACTCCTTCCAGCGCTTCCAGGTAATGCATAAAGCGCTCGCGGCCGTGCCTCGACATGAAGATGGTGGTCCGCGGCCGGTTCCCGACAAAGGTCTTGCGGAGGTGTACCGCGCCCGCGTCTTCGAGCGATCTGAGGTGTCGACTGAGGTTGCCGTCCGTCGTGTCGCAGAAGTGCCGCAGTTGGTTGAAAGTCAGGCCGTCCGGCGAGCCGAGGAGCGATGTCATGATAGCCGTCCGAACCGGCTCATGGAACACTCGCTCGAGTCCCGCAAACGGGTTTTCACTCTTTTCGTCCATACGGATCACTTGCCCGCCCCGAAGAAACTCGACAAAGGGGCATTGGGCCTCCGGTTGTAGTGAAAGATAAATCCGCCCACCCATTCCCCGAAGAAGAACACCAGTCCGGCCCCCCAGGGGGAGGTGAAGGAAACACCAGGCACCAGCAGGAAAGCCGTGCCGCAGCCGATATAAAACAGGCCGAGCGGCCAAATGGCTTTCGGCAGCACGCGCCGGGAGGAGAGATTGGCTAGTCCATACAGGCACATCCAGGTGCCGAACAGCAAGTTGTACAGTCCGCGCTGGATGAGGACCAAAGTAAAGAGCCCCCCGACGAGCAGCGGCGGAAAGGCGTCAACGGTGGGTATCAGCCGCCTCATCTCCTTCTTCTGAGTAGGGTGGAAGAAAAACCAGTAAAGCAGGGCGCTATAGTTTCCGATGACGGCCAACGCCAGGACCGCGAGCCATCCGGCCAGGTGAGCCTCAACCGCTCGGGGAAAGCCGGGCCGGCTCATGACAACCGCTGCAATCAGCGCCGCCGTTCCGCCGAAGGCGCGGCTGCGGCCGGAATAGCCGGTAAATCGCTCTGCTTCCAGGACGCGGCGTTGCAGGTCGCGCACCTGCCTGATCGCGTCATGGACATGGCTAGCCGGGCTCGGCGCCTCCATAGGGCTAGTATACGCCTTTACTTGGCAATGCAAAGTACTTTTGTAACGCGGATCAACGCTGATGCGCGACGGACGCGGAGTCGGCACGAACCGCGATGGACGACGTGGACTGCGTGGACCCAGTGGACAGGCATAGCCAAGCCTGTCCACTGGGTCCACGCAGTCCACGTCGTCCATCGCGGTTCGTGCCGACTCCGTGTCCGTCGCGCATCGTAAAAGAAGAGCTTGCCGAGCACCGCAACGTGGCGGTGAAACCGTAGAGGGGCTTGGAGTACGGCGGCAGAGGCTGATCCTTATACCCATTTCTGAACCGACGTAAGCGTGCCGTAGGGTGGGTTTCGAATCCGGCCGCCGTTGTTGCGGGCGGATTGAAACCCACCACGTGCATGATCGTGCTCGAAAGCGCATGGCGCGACCGTGCAACTGGTGGGTTTCAATCCGCCCGCAACAACGGCGGCCGGATTCGAAACCCACCCTACGGCACGCTCCGTCGGTATAGTCCGGTGCCATGGTCGCGCTACGCCGTTACTCCCAGCGTGACAACGACCTGATTGTCGTCTTTCATCTTCGCTACGGGGATCAGGTTGTCTTCGAGCGCCTCGCCGTTCAGTTCGACCTGCCGGACCCCTTTCTGCACGCCGTCGGGGTTTTCCACCCGCACTCGCACCAGTTTGCCGCGAAACCGCCGCTCTACGGCGAAGCCTTTCCAGGCACCCGGGATGCAAGGATCGACGCGCAGCCCGTGGATCTCCGGCCGCAGGCCGAGCAGGTACTGCGTAATGGCGTAGTAAGTCCAAGTAGCCGACCCCGAAAGCCAGGGTATCCGCGACACTCCCTGTTTAGGGCTATGTTTGGCGTGCGTAGACTGGCAGACGACGTACGGTTCGATCTCCCGGACTTCGGCCCGTGTG
>Ga0105104_10001918_pt1 | contig 15417 bp, 14 predicted proteins | sample PPLLaktember2015_3_FD_87034 | JGI IMG/M metagenome (GOLD analysis project Ga0105104, IMG submission 87034) | Freshwater sediment microbial communities from Prairie Pothole Lake near Jamestown, North Dakota, USA - PPLs Lake P7 Core (6) Depth... | ecosystem: Environmental > Aquatic > Freshwater >... | reverse complement strand
TCTCCGACAACGGATCCGACGACGGCAGCCGGGAATACCTTGCCGGGCATCACCCCGCCGTGCGCGTCATCGCCAACGGGGGGAACGGCGGCTTCTGCGCGGCGAACAACCGGGCGGCAGAGGCTGCCCGCGGCGAGACGTTCAACCTCGGGTCGGATACGTCCTATGACGTCAACCAACTGGCGGAAAAAGTTGCCCGGGTTATGGGTGTGCGGGCGGACATCCGGCATCTGCCGGCGCGGAAGGAAGTGCTGCATGCGTATTCCAAGCATGAGAAAGTCCGCCGCTTCTTTCCGTGCCCGCCGGAGACTCCCCTGGATGCCGGTTTGCAGAATATGGCGGATTGGGTGAAGAAGACCGGTGTGCGCAAGAGCGCTGAATTCTCGCAGATCGAAATCGAGAAGGAATTACCCCAGGTTTGGAAGAAACGCTAGTATGCATTCCGGCCGGGCAGAGGGTGCGGGGAAGGCGTGGGAAACGTAATGACCGGACTACCGCTGCGGACGGATCGGACATCCTCCTCTCCCATGCCTCAAGCCAGCATTATCACCGTCAACACAAACGAATTGCACCGGTTGCGGACATACCTTCCCTCCGTCCTGGCGTCCCGGGGAAATTTCGAAATCATCATCTCCGACAACGGATCCGACGACGGCAGCCGGGAATACCTTGCCGGGCATCACCCCGCCGTGCGCGTCATCGCCAACGGGGGGAACATCGGCTTCTGCGCGGCGAACAACCGGGCGGCAGAGGCTGCCCGCGGCGAGTTCCTGGTGTTCCTCAACCCCGATACGAAGGTTGATCCGGATTGGCTGATCACTCTGCTCGAACCGTTTGAGGATCCGGCGGTGGGGTTGACGACCGCGAAAATCCTCCTGATGAGCGCCCCGGACCGGATCAACACCTGTGGGAACGACCTCCACATCACCGGGCTTACGCTTTGCCGGGGGGCAGGGCGGTCGAAGGATGCGTTCTCCGAACCGGAGGAGGTGGCGGCGGTATCCGGGGCGGCCTTCGCGGTCCGGAGGGAACTCTTCCAAATGCTTGACGGGTTCGATGAGGATTTCTTCATCTATATGGATGAGACGGACCTCTCCTGCCGAGCCCGCCTCGCCGGCTGGCGCTCCTGCACCGCGCCGGGAAGCCTGGTCTGGCATGATTACGCTCTGCGGTTTGGACCCGACAAAGTTTTCCTTCAGGAACGGAACCGGTATCAAATGATCTTGAAAAACTTCCGCTGGCCGACGATGGCAGTGTTGCTGCCGGGGTTTCTGCTGGCGGAGTTGATCACCTGGGGATTCATCCTGCTGTTCGGGCGCGCGCACTGGAGGAAGAAGCTGCAGGCTTACGAAGAAATCATCCGGCGACGGGGGAAAATCCTCGGCAAACGGCGGGCGCTCCAAGCTCTGAGAAAAAAGAAGGACCGGGAGATCCTGCGCCTGATGGAATGGAATCTGGATTTTTATCAGGTCGCCCGTAGCCCGTTCTCCCATGTGGCGGCCGTTTTGTTCAATCCCGCCTTCCTTCTCCTGCGCTTGATTGCGTTGATCGTGGTCTGGTGGTGAGGATTCCGGAGAACGGATAGGCATGGAGGGTTCTGCGTGCGAATCGCGCAAGTAACGGCTACGTTTCCTCCTTATATGGCCGGCACGGGAAATGTCTGCTACCACAACGCGCTGGGGCTGGCCCGGCTCGGGCATCGGGTGACGGTCTATACCGCCGCCGACCCAGACGCGGAGCCGTTTGATCCACCCGGAGTCGAAGTCCGGCGGTTGCGCGTCACGGTGCGGTTCGGTAATGCGCCGCTCCTGCCGGGCCTGGCCGGGATCCGGGATGTCGACATCATCCACCTGCATTACCCATTCATCTTTGGCGCTGAACTCGTCAGCGCGGTCGCGAGAATCCGGCGGATCCCGCTGGTCTTGACGTACCACAACGATCTGATCGGGGAGGGGCTCCGGCGGTTCCTCTTCAGCGCGTATTCGATGATGACCGACGGCCTGGTGCTGGGCGGCGCAAGGAAGCTGGGAGTCCTGTCGGAGGATCACGCCCGTTCCAGCCTTCGGGCGGCCCTGTTCCGGCGGCGATGGAAGGATGTGGTCGAGATACCAAACGGCGTGGACACAGACTTATTTCGCCCGCTCCAGCGTGAACGGACGGTTCGTAAAAAATTCGGACTTGCCGCCAGCGACCGGCTGGTGGCGTTCGTGGGAACGCTGGACCGGGCACATTACTTCAAGGGTGTGTCGACCCTCCTCGAGGCGTTCTCGCTCGTCAATCGCAGCAACGCGTATTTATTGATAATTGGCGGCGGCGAATGGACAGGGCGTTATCAGCTGCTGGCGCAGCAATGCGGGATCGGCGGGCGGACGTTTTTCACCGGCGCAATTCCCTTCCCCGAATTACCAGAATACTACAATGCCGCCGACGTCGTTGTGCTCCCCTCGCTGGCGGTGGAATCCTTCGGGATTGTGCTGATCGAGGCTATGGCGTGCCGGAAACCTGTGATTGCGACCGACCTTCCTGGCGTGCGTTCGGTCGTCGCGGATTCGCAGGACGGATTTCTCGTCCCACCCGGCGATCCTGCCGCGTTGGCTTACCGGATACTACAGCTTATCGACGATCCGCGTTTGCGGGATAAAATGGGAACCGGCGGCCGCGCGAAAGTCGAAGACCGGTATGCCTGGCCGAAAATCATTCCGCGGCTGGTGCGGATGTACGAGGAGGTCCTGGACGGCGGGATCCCCTCCGACCGCACAAGCGGAGGACGTACGTAGAAGGAAGATATTCTATAACCGCTTCATACGATGGGGGGCGAAAATCCTGGGTGCCGTCGGGCGTCTGGCGATCGAGGTACATACACTCTGCTTGACGCTTTAGACACTCGGAATCGGAGCTCCGGGGATATACGATACCCACGTAGTTTCCTTGATCGCCTTTCCCGGGAGAGAAGAATTACCACCCTGGCCGAATTCCGCCAGGGGAAAGCGGACCACTATGTGAACGGCAGCAGGTTCCTCGATCCGCCGAATCGTTTCTTTGCTTGGCGGAAATCCTTTTCGTAAGTACTATTGTTAATCTATTTATATTTCCTTGATAAGATAAATAACTTGAAACAATAAATTTATCTTTTTGATAATGTGAAATTCAGTGTTTAGCTTTTGCTCCAATTTTATATGGTTAAATCCCAGATGGCCGCCGTTCCATCGGTTTTCCAAAGTGGCCGTATCCCCGAATAGCACGGATTTTATTATTTCTCGAAACGATATCGATTCTCTATACGAATTTGTCAGCGCCAACCCTATTCGCTGAATCAGAAAGGGCGCGCCGACCATGATGGGGACGGAAATCACAATCACCCCATCCTTTCTGACCAAGGTGAATAAATCGTGGAGAAAATCGATTTTCGATTCAAATAATTTGTCCTTGTTGCCTACATGTTCTAAAGTTTCCAGAAGGTACAAGACGCTATAATCTTTGGCGGATAGATGAGATTTCATATCCTGGAAAGACATAGAATCGTTGCATAATAATTCTACATTGCCCATCCCCTGGGAGTTCACCAGGGAAGAGGCTATTTTAAAAAAGTTGGGATCTTTGTCAATTCCAGTAACTTGAGAAAAATACTTTGAAAGAGATGGAAGAAAAGCCCCGTCCCCACATCCAAAATCAATTGCGTTGGCCTTATGGAAATACGGATGTGTCAAATCAAGCGCCATCTCAAAATGCATCGTTTTTATATAGGATAAAATGCCTGGCCTAAGATAATTGTATTCGGTATAGGATTTAAATTGGTTTAAGTAGTGGGAATCCAATGACAAATAAAACCCTTTTGGAGGTGCAATAAAATACCTCATTTAACCCCTCCCGCCCAACATAATACATAATCCGCCGATTAGCGGTTCAGCCGTCCGGATGATTATCAGGCGCAAGGTTCATTTTACATGAAACTACACCGAATTGAAATTCATTCCGCTTATGGTTCACGAAAAGTCGCCAACCATGGCCCGATCGAAGGATTGATGGTGATAAAAACAACTCGGCGAGGTGATAAAATATTTGGATTGGAAACAAACGGATGAGTATTGCCTCACACGATAAAGCGCCGATTGGCAAGAACGAAATTGAACAATGCGGCGGCGTGACGAATTCGTCGGATAGGCAATCGGTCCGATCCCCCGCGGCGGAAAAGGCTGTTGGGGTATACTGGGTGATAAGGTGGATCGTTCCATGGAAGCCCGCTCTCTGGCGCATCGCAGAAATGCCGTGCGGCACCGCCGTCCGAGGGCGGCATTATTAGGAGATTATTCTTGAAGATCCTTTGGATACCGCATACTGCTTGGCGGATCCCCCAACGGGCGCATCTCTTCTGCCGGGCGCTGGCAGAGAATCACGAAATTCATGTCACGGATTATGTAGCCGATTTTTCATCGCCGCGGGATTATTTCTCCCTCCGCTACGCGAACAATTTCCGGTATAGAACCACGCGGGAGGGAAATCTTACCATCCACGGCGTCCCGCGGATCTCCCCGGCGCTGTTCGCGACTCGTCTCCGCCTGTGGAATCAAAGCATATTTTCGAGGTTAGTGGCCAGCCTGATAAATGTTTACCGCATTGATGCTGTCGTAGGTACGTTTGTCGTTCCGCCCCCCAAAGCGCCCCGCCTGGTGTTCGACTGGTTCGACGACAACGTGGCCTACTGGATGCAATCCGGACGCAATCCGGCGTACGCAGAAGAAATCCTCCGAACGGAAAACGCCTACCTCCAATGTGCCGACGTCGTTGTCGCGGCCAGTTCAGTTCTGGCCGAACGCGCGCGTTCCCGGACCACGCGCCCGGTCGATTTCATACCCAACGGCGTGGACTTGGCACGTTTCCAGAACGCCGACGGCGATCGATTGCGAAGGACATGGAATGCAAAGGGCACAATTATCGGGATGCTCGGCAATCACGATAAGGCGGAAGAACTGATCAAGGTGCTGGATGCAGCCGAAATGCTTTCGCAGGAGAATTTTCATTTTGTCATAGCCGGCCGCGGATCAGCCATTCCCCTAGCTAAAAAGTACTCATTGAAAAAACGATTAACCAGTGTAGAATTCCTGGAGGAATCTCCCATTTTCGACGCTGCGGACGTCGTCTGCGCTTTCGATATCGGGCTTTGCCCATATCGGAAATCACCGGCGGCGGATGCAGCCAGCCCGATGCGCCTTCTTTTTTATGCGGCGGCAGGATTACCGACGGTTTGCACCGATTTGGAGGAAGTCCGCCGGATGCAATTTCCAAACGTGGTTACGGTGGAAGACGGCTCAAATGCTCTGGCCGAAGGAATTCGACATGCGCGCCGAATGCCGCGCAGCCGTCCGGCGTCGATTATGGAATACGACCTGCCGCGATTGGCAAAGCGATACGAACGGATCCTCTCGGGTAGACCGGACACTGATTAAAGCGGAGGAGTTCCATGGCCTTTTCCGTCATCCGTGATTTCTACGATCGGCCCCCGGTCCACGCCACCCGGAGCACGATCCGAAAGTTGAATGCCGTCATACCGTTGTTCGACCCGAACAGCGGCGGGGCGTTTTTAGATATTGCCTGCCACGACGGTGAGAAGACTATCGCGCTCAGGAGATACCTTGACGCGGAGTTTACCGTCGGCGTGGATTTCGAAGGACAGGCACTCACCGAAGCGGAACGGAAGGGCATCCCGGTCGTTGCGTTCGACCTCAATCAAAAGGCATCGATTCCATTCGCTGATGCCTCATTCGATTGCATCCACGCCGGAGAAATCATCGAGCACCTATTCTCGCCGGATTTGTTGCTCAAGGAAATTACCCGGCTGCTTAAGCCTTCCGGATACGCGGTTATCACCACTCCCAATTTGGCTTCCTGGCGCAACCGAATAGCTTTGCTGTTGGGATGGCAGCCGTTCGACACCGAGGTCAGTTCGATATTCATCGTTGGGAATCCCCGTGCTCCGCGGGGGATTATGTCCGGCCATATCCGCGTTTTCACATGGAAAGCGCTGTCGGAATTGGTGGATTTGTACGGTCTCAGGATCCAGAAGTTGCAAGGGTACGCCATCGGCGAGCCGATCTCGCTATTCACACGCGTTTTGGGGGTTGTAGACCGGATCATACAGCGTTTCTTCCCCACAATGTGCGATTCCATTTTAATTAAAGTCATGCGGAAGGCCGATTCCGTGCCATCGGAAGTCTCCCGCCGATAATGAAAGCCAGGATCGCTTCCCTCCTCGCTGCCCGATTTGGTTCAATAGATCTGGTGGGCATACTCATACGTGGAGCGAGCATCGGCCTCGCTATTCAGGTAGCCGGGAACGGGATTGGGTATATCGCGCAGATCCTGCTGGCGCGGTGGCTTGGTGTCAACAACTATGGCATTTACTCTTACCTGATAACCTGGGCTCAGGTATTCATGATCGGCGCTCTGTTGGGATTGGATTTTGCGATCATACGCTTCGTCCCCGAATACCTCGCCCAGTCGAATTGGCAACGTCTACGGGGGATCATCCGTTGGAGTCGGGGGCTTGTTTTATCGGTCGGAATTCTGCTCGCCGGTGTTAGTACTCTGCTCCTGTTGAGCGCCCGCCCGATCGAATCCAGTACCGTGACGATAGTGTTGGGTTCGCTGCTGATTCCGTTACTCGCCCTTGCGGAAATTCAAACCCAGATCATCCGCAGCACCCGGAGGATCGGATGGGCCTATGCGCCCCCAATTCTATTGGAACCGCTCTTCCTTCTGGGATTGGTTTTCCTGTTCCTGTGGTGGCTGGGTGGGTTGGCGGATTACATTTCCCTTGCAGCGCTCATGTTATCCTTGGGAGGAGTTATTGTTCTTCAGGCCTTGAAAATCCGCCAGATATTTTCCGGCGCCGTCCGGGATGCCTCCCCCGAATACGATGCCGGCGGATGGTTGAGGGTCTCCTTCCCCTTGATGTTGAATTCGGCGTGTTCGATCATCATGCTCCGGGTGGATACCCTGGCAGTTGGTTATTTTCTTGGTTCAGGGGAGGTGGGTATATACAGTGCGGCGGTAAAAACCGCGACGATCATAGGGATAACCCTTGGAGCGGTGAACATGATCGCCGGACCTATGATTTCCATGTATTACACGCGCCGGGATATGGCGGGGCTGCAGGATATGGTAAGCTTGGCGACTCTAGGCGCTTTCGGGGTTTCCCTGATAATAGCACTGGGGTTGTTCGTTTTTTCCGGACCGCTTCTGGGAGCATTTGGGCCGGAATTCCTCCGGGCGCGATATCCCATGATGATCCTGATCGTTGGTCAATTGGTTAACGTCGGGTCGGGTTCTGTCGGTTTATTAATGGTGCTGACGGGCCATGAGCGGGAGAGCTTAAAGGTGCTGGGATGGACAGCCCTGCTGATCAGCGTGGCCTGTTGCCTGATTATTCCGAAGTTCGGTATCCTCGGCGCGGCGGTTGTTTCGGCGCTGGGTTTTTGCCTTTGGAACTTTTGGATTTACGGCCTGGTGGTGAAAAATTTGGGCGTGCGTCCATCCATTTTCTTTGCCTTTAGGCAGCTATTGTTTAAAAAGGAATAAATTTCGATGCTTCCGAATTTTCTCATTCTTGGGGCGCCACGATGCGGGACAACGACGCTGTACGAAACCCTTAAACAACACCCTCAGGTGTTCGTCAGCCCGGTGAAGGAGCCGATGTTCTTTGTCCTTGAGGGGGAAAAGGATTTGTTCCCCGGGCTGAAAAGCCCGCAAGGGCCCCGTGATCTGGGAGCATATCAGTCGTTGTTTATTGGCGCAGAGAAAGCCAAAGCCGTCGGCGAGGCATCCCCCATTTATTTGTATAGCCCTAAGGCCGCATCTGGAATTCGAAAATATATCCCCGACGCCAAGATGATAGCGATTTTACGCAACCCAGTAGATCGTGCCTATTCCCATTTCTTGTTCCACCGGTTGAAAGGGGAGGAACCCATTGCTGACCTAGAGGAAGCCATGGCGGCAGAAGCGGGGCGTACCCGGATGGGTTGGTTTCTCTTCTGGTCCTACCGTGGAATGGGTTTTTATGGCGCACAGATCGAACGGTATTTTTCTCTCTTCGACCGGGAACAATTTTGCTTCTTTCTTTTTGAGGACTTGCTCTCCCGCCCCGCTGAACTCTTCATGAAGATTTTCGATTTCTTGGGCGTGGAGGATAGAACCCGCATCCGGCTTTCGGAAAAGTACAATGCCTCCGGAATTCCCCAAAACCGTTTTCTCCACGGCTTTCTAACCCGGCCGAATATCCTGAAAACCTATGGAAAACGTTTTTTTCCCGAGAAGAGCCATTACCGTTTACTCACGAGATTCATGAATCGCAACCTGGCCAAACCGCCGCTGTCTGCGGAAGTCCGCAGCCGGATCCTGCCCGTTTACCGGGAGGATATTCTGAAAACACAGGATCTGATAGGCCGCGACCTTTCCTCCTGGCTTGCGGCATGAAACGGCGTATCCCTTGACCGAATTTCCACCATGACACCCTCCCCTGCCTTCTTCTTGTTTTCCACCAGCCTCCTGTGCGTCGCCGCATGCCTGATGTTCCTGCTCCTGCGGGCCTTGATGGCACGTGGGGAGCAGACTGGGCAGCCCGATCCCGCCGGAAAAGGCTGGTTTTTTCTGGTCTTGGCGCTCGGCCTGTTGTTCGCGGGCTACTTCGTCTACCGCTATTCCGGCTTATGGACGGAAAACGATACGGCGACGATTACAATGGCGATCGTGGCGATGCTCAAACAGGGTAAGCTCCTGCCCACCTTGTTCGCTTACCAGCATGGGTTCGGGTACCAGTCGGTCTCCCTCAGCCTGATCTATTTCACCGGCTTCTCCACGCAGATCCTCCAAACGATGCTGTATCCCTTCGTGGCCATTGCCGGCTTGATCCTGACTTCGTTTGTTTTTTTTCGCGAGGTCCTGCGCGATCCGCGCGCCGCGGCGTTGGCTTCGGTGCTGCTGATCTTTCAGCCGGAGGTGCTGTTTGTCACGTTGCGTGGATCCCACGAGAAGATAACCTGGCCGCTGATGATGGTGGCACTCACGTTCCTCTACCGGAGCTTCGGCCAGCCCCTACGCCGGTTGGCGGTCTATGGAATTTTATTCTACTTTGTTGTGTTTGCCATCGACAGCACCAACGTGTTTTTCGGATCGGTTTTCCTTATGGCGCTGGTGATGGGCATGACTCTGGGATTCTTCCTATTTCGGTTTTGGCGCAACAACCGGCCGCCGCTGCCGCGCGCCGATGTGCAGCGATTGATGTATATCAGCCTTTCCGGCGGAATCCTTATCTTCATTTTCATGGCCTATATCTATCCTCCGGCATTCGCCAACCTGCTCATGCTGCGCGGAATCCTCGACCAGCTGAGCGCCCTCCTGCTGAGTTTCGAAATTAAAGCCTCACCCTACGGTTACATTTCCATCGGTTGGATTAATTCACAAGTTTACCTGGCACTGACGGTTTTCACTTGGTTGGTCATCGGCTGTTCGTTCCTGGTGTGGCTGCGGCATGGATGGAAAATGATCCATGGGGAAACAGCTCCGGGGCTGGTGGAAAACCTGGATTGGCTGCTCTACACCGGGTTCGCTATCCAGATCGGGATTTCCATCCTGGTGGATTTTTCCGGAGCGCTCGCGGCGAACATGCAACTACGCCTGTTTCCTAGTTTCACCGTGGCGGCGATCGTGCTCCTCGTACGATTTATCCGGAAGGCGCTTTCCTCCACCTCGATGCCCGTTGTTCAGAAAAGGCTTGTACTGGGGTTCGGCACGGTTCTCTCAGCCTGGTTTACGTTAGCGTCCGTCCTCAAGGCGACGAGCGAACCCCTGCTGTCCAACAAATGGATCTTCTACCTCCCGCCGGAAAAAGCCGTCGTCGCCTGGGTGGACTCGCATTTGACGGATGCGGATCTGTGGACGGGAGTCGACGAGCGATTCGCGACGATCAACAATTCTTATTTCCTCCTGGATTCGACAAACAAAAATCACATCCGTTTTGGAAAGGTCAATCCCGGTACCCGCTTCGTTCTGACCACCGAATTGGAACGGCTGCGGTTGAATCGGTTGGGAATTCAGATCCTTCCTGTGGAGTATTGGGATCAGATCTACGACAACGGGCAGGCGCAGGTCGATCGCATTCCGCTATACTTCCTCGGAGCACCCTAATTCATGAAGATTGGATTGATCGCCTATGGACTAGACCGGCCTCTGACCGGAATCGGACGGTATTCCGTCGAACTGGCCAAGGCGCTTTCGAATCTGGAAGACGGTCCGCAGGTTACGCTCATGGAGGCCGGGCACGCCGATGCTTTGGAGGGGCACCCTTTTTTAAAGACGACGCTTCCGGGATGCCGCCTCCTTCCGGGGCTGATGACGCTGGGCAATTTCCTCATTCCCCGCCGGGCCCGCTCCCTGAATCTGGATATCGTGCACGACCCCAACGGGCTGGCGCCGTTCCTTTTCGGAGCCGGCAGGTCTGGGACCGTCCTGACTCTGCATGATGTTCTCCCATTGAGCGTTCCGGGAAGCGGGAGGGCTCTGGAGAAGATCATCTACCGGATTTGGTTGCCGCATGCGGTTCGGAAAGCGCAGGCTGTTATCGCGCCCAGCAGTCAATCCCAAGCGGATATCCTTCGGTACCTTCCGGTGGAACCGGAAAGGGTCAGCGTTATCCCAAATGGAGTTTCCTCCTTTTTCCATCCGCTGCCGGAGCCGGACGTACGCCGGCATCTCATCCGGCGCTTCGGATTGGAGGACCCCTTCATTTTAACCGTGGGGTCGGCGGCTCCGCGCAAAAACATCGGCCGGGTTGTGGAGGCGTTCGCGATTCTCGCGAAGGATTTTCCCCGGTTGCGGCTGGTGCTTGCCGGTTCGCGGCCGATGGACCGATCGGCGGCGCGAACCATCCCGGCGTTTGCGGCGGATCGGATTCTGAAGGTGGGTCCGGTCTCCGATTCGGATCTGGTTGCACTGTATGCCGGTTGTGGTCTTTTCGTGTTTCCCTCGCTCTACGAAGGGTTCGGTTTACCGCCGCTTGAGGCGATGGCTTGCGCCGCCCCTGTTGTCTGCTCCGACCGATCCTCCCTCCCGGAGGTAGTTGGCGATGTGGCGCGGCTGGTGGATCCGACGGACATCGGCGGGATGGCGGATGCCATGCACGAAATCCTTTCGGATAAGAAACTCCGCAGGAAAATGCGGGAGCGGGGCCCGGCCTGGGCGCAGAAATTCTCCTGGGAACGAAATGCCCGGTCGACCATGGAAGTTTACCGGAAGGTCGTTTATCATACCGGTGATCATCCATCTTCGCCCCTTGAGGAGCGGTGAAAGGCGGTATTAATCCGCATCGCCGGGGATTTGGGAAAAGACAGTGAAGACCTCATTTGAGAAAACGTTTCTCATAATTCTGATCGCCGGATTGATCCTTCTGGCGCTTCTTCTCTTTGGAACCACAGGGCTGCCCCAACCGCTTTTGGCACTGCGCATACTTCTTGGAGTGGCTTTTGTGCTATTGATTCCAGGTTATGCATTACAGGCGGCCATCTTTCCGGCTCCCCGGGATCTGGATGCCCTTTCGCGGGCGGCGCTTTCCTTCGGTTTGAGCATTGCCGTAATCCCGCCCATATTCCTTGTCCTGGCGACTTTGGGATTCCGGTTTGAACTATGGACGATCGCTCCGGCTTTCTTTTTTTTTATATTGACTTGTGCAACGGTGGCTGTTTTTCGCCATCGAAGGCGGAGAGAGAAGGAAAAACCCGATGAGGTCCAATCCACTAATATCCGCTCGTGGTGGATTGCGCTGGATCGTGTTTCCCGCACGGTAATAATCGTGCTGGGGATTTCCATGACGATGGCCGCCGTTACGGGGGTTATCGTTTCCCAGGAAAAGCCATCAAATCGCTTTACCGAATTCTATTTATTAGACTCCCAAAATTCCTCCATGGACTATCCCCGTGAAATTACCGCCGGGAAAGAGGCGCAAATTTATTTTGGAGTGACCAACCATGAAGGCGGCGCAAACGAATACCGGGTTGTCGTAGTCGGAAGCGAGAATCAAGCGTTGGCATCGACCGAGACGGTATTGCTGGCCGATGGGGAAACCTGGAAAGGCAGGGTGACTATTCGGCTGGAGCAGACGGGGAACGGACAATTGGTGGAATTCTTCCTGGAGCGCATCGGCTCGCCGTGGCCGTATCGGACCCTGCGGATATGGATGAACGTGAATCCGGAGGAGGAGCCCTCTTCGGATGAATCGGCAAGCCGGCTTCCCGCCGATGGAGGTGGGCTTCCCGGCGAGGAAGGATGGGCGCGAAGCCTGCCGCACATTGTCCACTGGGTAGTTCCTCCTGAAAATAGAGTGTTGTGATGGATGGGTTGATTCGAATTCAAAGAGGTACGGGAGACCGCCTCCGGAATTATTTACGTACCCCGATTGGATCGGATCTGGTTGTTGGTTTGACGTACCTGATCATGATTTCCATTGCCGAGGCGATCACCACCCTGGTGGAACCGCAACTCGGGATGATTCTCCATGGTCTGGTTTTGGTGATGTTGCTCGTGCACGGTTCGGTGATCCATCGCGGAGTCCTGCGCCGGTTCCTCATTCTTCTGTCAATCTCGCCGCTCATCCGCATTATCAGCCTCTCTCTACCGCTCCAAAAAATCGGCCTGCCCCTGATTTATTGGTACCTGGTAATCGGCGTGTTGCTCTTCCTCGCGGCGTTTATCGCCAGCCGGGTCACAGATCTGAGGGGAAGCCGAATCGGCTGGACCTGGGGAGCTTGGCCGCAGCAACTGGGAATCGGTCTGATCGGTTTTGGATTGGGGTACGTGGAATACATGATCCTTAAACCCGGGCCGCTGGCCGCCTACGTCACATGGGTGGACGTCGTGACCGCCGCCTTGATCCTGATGATATTCACCGGCGTACTGGAGGAATACATCTTCCGGGGATTAATGCAATCGGCGACGATGCAAATGATGGGAAAGTTCGGATTGATTTACGTCGCGCTGCTGTTCGCCGTGTTGCACCTTGGCTACCACTCCCTTATCGATGTCCTTTTCGTTCTACTGGTCGGATTCCTGTTCGGTTGGCTGGTCTGGAAAACCCAATCCCTCCTGGGAGTATCCCTCGCCCATGGAATTGCGAATATCAGCCTGTATGTCATTTTCCCCGTGCTGATAAGTTCCAGCTCGCTCCCGGTGGCTTCCAACGAGCCGACCCCGTTGCCGGGGACTACACCGGCTCCTCTCGTGGAGTCCACTCCCGCGAGCGGTACCGTGCCTTGGCAGGATGTCATCACCGTCGATGACGGCGATCCGGGGTTTGTTTATACGGGCGTGAATTTGTGGTTGGATATCACCCGGGGGTACAACGGCAAATTCCGGTGGACGTATGCCGCCCAATCCGCTCCCAACGTCGTCGCCACCTGGGTTCCTCCGCTTTTGAGGTGCGGGGGGTACCGCGTGGAAGCATTTATTCCGACTGGATCGGGATTGACCCCGTCTGCGGCGTATACCGTCAACCATCGTTCGGGGAAGACGGTCGTGGTCGTTAACCAGGCTGCCATGAACGGAACATGGACATTGCTCGGATATTTCGAATTCGCACCGGGGATTTCGGCGAATATTCAATTATCCAATGGGACCGGAGATGATCCGAAATTGCTTCGATGGGTTGGTTTCGATGCTATCCGATGGGCGTTTCAATACGAGTGTTCCGCCGAGGAGGCGTTCCGGATCCATTGAAAGCTTTCCAGTGTACAATCATGGATAAACATGCAGCGGCAGTTGTTTTTTGCGATGTCAGGAGGATTTCATGTCCCGGAAACGCATTATCATAGTGGTTGCGGGAATAATCGGGATTATCCTTCTTTGCGCCTGTGTCGTGGCAATTGGTTACGCGGCGATGAATCTCCCGCTTGGGCCGGCGCTTCAACTCGAGACACAGAATCCGACTGCCAGACCGGAGCCGACATCGGGTCCGATGGAATCCGTATCTTCGCCTCTGCCGATTCCGATTGCAAAAGAGGTCGCGAATTGCGGAGTTAGGGGGTCGTGGAACATACTGGTCATGGGTGTGGATTCCCCGTTTGGAGACGGCTTGAAAGGCCCGCTCGCCATTCGCCTGGTAAAGGTCGATTTCAGCCGCAAGACGGTGAACGTCTTTTCATTTCCAAGAGACTTGTGGATCCCCGTCAAGGGGTTGGAAAGCTATGGGATCCCCCAAGCGCGTCTTGGGGAGTTGTACCTGATCGCGCGCAGCAATGCCGGGTTGAGCGATGCCGCGGCGACCAACCTGGTGGCACAAAACCTCTATCGGAATTTCGGTGCGTGGAGCGACCATTACATCACCGGAAAAATGTCGACCTTGGCCATAATCATCGATACCGTCGGAGGCATCACCTTGGATGTCCCCGTCGCCCATGATGCCACTCCGTATGGATTCCATTATTTCCCTGCCGGACGCTTTACGATGAACGGCTTGCTGGCCCTGGAGTACGCGATTGCCCCAACGGCTTCCGATCAATGGAACGGCTTTGACCGCCAAACGCTGGTTCTGTATGCCTTGTTCCAAAAGATCCTTTCCCCGGAAACCCTCCCCAGACTGCCGACCCTTATCCCACAATTCCTCCAGGTGGCGACCACCGACCTCAGCTTGCAGGAGATGCTGAACCTGTCATGCATCTCGCAGCAAATTTCCAAGGAACAAACCGTTTTTGCCGAAGTCGCTCCGGAGGACGTCACGTTCGGAGACAGCGGAGTGCTGTATCCGAATATGGAAGCAATCCGCGCGAAAGTGGTTCAGAATCTGACGGCGAACAAGCCATAACTGAATGGAGTAAACTTCCGCCTGCTTGATACCGGCGTGGACAACGACAATCTGCCAAGGCGGTCTGAAATATTTAATCTACGGCGAAGATCTTCCGGGATTTAGCCCGATTTTGCGGGATGAAAAAGCCCCCTCAGCTTTCCGTTTACGTTCTTGGGTGTTGCGCTCGGTGATACCGCGATTTGCCGCGCGGTCATTCATTCAATTATCCCGGGGACGGGCGTGAGCGGTTTTTATCGCGTTTGTTTCTACCAATGAATTAGGACAAGATATCCATTATCTTAACGGCAACCGTGAAGATAAAGACAACGATCAGAGGCCAAAGCGCGATGTTCAATGCCCGTTGAAGACGCAACATTCTTCCGTCGTTGGATGCGCTGATAAGTTCTTTATGGATTAGCAATGTGAAAAGCACGATCACGGAAATCGCGCCCAGCGTTCCAATTAAGGTAACGCTGGTGATGGAAGAAACCGTTGATGTCGTAACCGTAGAAATCATGATGCCTCAATAAAGAAACATTATTCCCGACCGCATTTTCAGGACATAGTGGGTAGGGAATATGGTTATTATAAGG
>Ga0105104_10001917_pt1 | contig 15418 bp, 16 predicted proteins | sample PPLLaktember2015_3_FD_87034 | JGI IMG/M metagenome (GOLD analysis project Ga0105104, IMG submission 87034) | Freshwater sediment microbial communities from Prairie Pothole Lake near Jamestown, North Dakota, USA - PPLs Lake P7 Core (6) Depth... | ecosystem: Environmental > Aquatic > Freshwater >... | reverse complement strand
CCCGCCCAGTAGCTTCTTCACTTTCTCCTCCCCGCTTCGATTGAACCCGCCCCACTTCATGCTCGTCTCCTCGTTCCCCGACCGGCTAGCCAGGATGCCACTTGAAGTTCTCACACAGGAGCAGCCCCAACATCGCCAACGACACCAGGTAATACACCGCTTTCCCGCCCAGTAGCTTCTTCACTTTCTCCTCCCCGCTTCGATTGAACCCGCCCCACTTCATGCTCGTCTCCTCGTTCCCCGACCGGCTAGCCAGGATGCCACTTAAAGTTCTCGCACAGGAGCAGCCCCAACATCGCCAACGACACCAAGTAGTACGCCACCTTGGCGCCCAAGAGCTTCCGCACCTTCTCCTCCGCCTTGCGATTGAACCCGCCCCACTTCATGCCGACCTCCTCACCGTCTAGTGCGCGCTAACCCTCTCGACCGACGGGTCCGCCACCGAGGACATAGAATAACCATCCATGCTTCTTTCATCAACTTTGCATATTAGATATAGGGCAACCCTCAGGACTCCGCCCAGGACGTCGGTCACCTCAACTCTGGATTGTTTGCCGCTCGTTGCTCCCACGGGACTCGGCGCGTCGGGCAGAGGCGGGCGGTGCGGCCGCGCCCGCCGAGCGACCGCGCGCCGAATCGCGCACCCTCCTGCGGTTTGACTTCCCCAAAGCCCAGCGATACAGTTTCGCGAAGACCAATAGAGAGGTGTCAGAGTGCGAGAGTACGAGATTGTCTACGTGATTCGGCCGGACCTGGCCGACGAGCAGCGATCGGCGAAGGTGGAGAGGATCCAGTCGCTGATCACGGACAACGGCGGAGAACTCGTCAAGACCGAGGACTGGGGACGGCGTGTGTTGGCCTACCAGATCCGCCACTACACGGACGGAATCTACGGCTTCACGGAGTTCCGTCTTCCTCCCACCGCCGTGAAGGCGATCGAGGGGCGACTGAACATCGATGAAGAGCTTCTTCGCTACCAGATCGTGGTCAAGAACGTGGTCAAGAACGTGGTGAAGAAGTAGGAAATCATGTCCGGAAGCTTGAACCGCGTCATCCTTCTCGGCAACCTGGCGAGCGATCCCGAGATGAGGTACACGGGCTCAGGAAAAGCCCGAACCAGGTTCCGGCTGGCGGTGGGGCACCGATTCAAGGACACGACGGGTCAGATCCAGGAAGACACAACCTTTGTGACGATCACAGTCTGGGGACCTCAGGCTGAAAGCTGCGCGCAGTACCTGTCGAAGGGCCGCTCAGCGCTCGTCGAAGGTCGGCTTCGCATCTCCAGCTACTCGGATGAAGAGAGCAAGGAGACGCGATGGTTCACCGAAGTGGTCGCTTCGAACGTGCAGTTCGTGGGCGGACCGCCGCGGTCGAGTAGTGATGAGCCGGGCACGGTCACCGCGCCGGCGCCGGCGACGAGCGACGAGGCTCAGCCATCTGAGGAGGAGGTTCCTTTCTAAGCTATGTTCCATAGGCGAAGACGAAAGTGCCGTGCGTGCGAGAATCAGGTAAGTCTGGACTACAAGAAGCCCGAAGAGCTGAAGCAGTACATGAATCGGCTTGGCAAGATCCTCCCCAAGAGGGCGACGCGCCTCTGCGCGAAGCATCAGCGCCGCTTGGGCGTGGAGATCAACCGCGCGCGCAAGCTTGCTCTGCTCCCCTACGTCGGGGAGCGAGAAGCGATGAAGGTTCGTCGCTGAGCCCCGCAGCTCCCCTCTCCGCGCGTCGCTTCCATGAGGAGTGACCGACTCGCGGGATGGCTTGCCGGTCGGGCGACTCCCGAAGAACCTTCCCAAGAAGCCAAGAACCTCCTCGGCGTCTCAGACACGGCGTCCGAGGAGGTCATGCTTCCCGGGGTTCAGGAGCCGGGGTTCCCCGACACTCTCACGTTCGAATCCGAGACGCCGTTTGACCTTCGCTTTCCGGCGGTGGAACTCCTGCAGGCGAACGTCGCGCGCATGCTTCACCTGCTCTACGGCATCGGGACGTGCCGGAGCGAACAGCTCCGACGGCAGGGGTATGAGACGCTTGCCGACCTCACAACCCACCCGCAGTGGGGCGAAGGCGCGCGGGCGCTGCTCGAAACGTGGGGAAGCGCCTGGGACGCCGAGGCCGTCTTCCGCACCCTAAGAACGTGGCTGCCCGCGTCAGATCCTTTGCTCCTCGCCGCCCTCGGACTCGTGCCGCGGGAGCGCATCCTCTTCTTCGACCTCGAGACGTTGGGGCTGTCCAATGCTCCGATCTTCCTCATTGCGACGGCGCGACTCACGGATCGCGCGCTCCTCGTTCGCCAGGACCTCGCGACGTCTCTGGCAGGAGAGCGATCCCTGCTGACCCGCTTCGGCCGCGAGCTGGAGAAGACGACAGCCCTCGTCTCCTACAACGGCAAGGCGTTCGACTGGACCCTCTTGCGGGAGCGCTCCGCCTACTACAGCCAGAGTCTGCCGTCCGTCGAGATCCACGCGGACCTTCTCTATCACGTCCGCCGGCGGTTCGTGGGGCTTCTCCCCGACGCTCACCTGGGAACGATCGAGGAGAACGTCCTCGGCGTTCGACGAGCGAACGACTTGCCGAGCTCCCTCGTCCCGTCCTTCTACTCGATGTACCTTGAAACCGGAAGTCCGGCGCCTCTCCGGCCGATCCTCGACCACAACCGGCAGGACATCGAGAGCCTCGCCGTCCTCTTGCGCGCACTCCTCGGGGAGGCGACCGATGCGGCTTGATGAGTTCTTGTCCGCGCTCGACCGCAACCCGGACTACCGAGGCCAGGTGGTCTACGCGGCGTCCGTCCCCCCTCACGTCCCGGAGTACGCGGAGATCGCGCTCTACCCGAAGGTCGCGGCGGCCCTCGCCCGTCGGAGCATCCGTCTCTACAGCCATCAAGTCAAAGCGATTGCAGCCCTTCGCGGCGGCCATGACGTGGTCATCACCACGCCGACCGCGTCCGGGAAGACTCTCGCCTTTCACGTCCCGACCATCGAGTGGTTGAGCGACGACCCAAGCGCCACGGCTCTCTATCTCTACCCGCTCAAGGCGCTCGCCAACGACCAACTCGAGAAGCTGAGGACTCTGGACGAGGAGTGCGGCGCGGACCTCCGCCCGAGCACGTACGACGGGGACACGCCGCAGCAGAAGCGCGCCTGGATTCGTCGCTCCGCTCGCGTCGTCCTGACGAATCCCCATGCGCTTCACCAGTACCTCCCGTGGCACCATCAGTGGGCTCGCCTCTTCGCAAACCTCAAGCTCGTCGTCCTCGACGAGGCGCATCACTACCGCGGCGTGGTCGGCGGGAACGTGGCAGAGCTCCTCTCGAGACTGTCTCGCATCCTCAAGCACTACGGGGCTCAACCTCAGTTCGTCGTCTCGTCGGCCTCCATCGCGAATCCTGAGGACTTCGCACGGGCTCTCACGGGGCGGGACGCCGTGTCGGTCGACGAAGACGGGTCGGCGCGCGGGCCGCGGAGTGTCGTGTTCTGGGATCCGATGGCCGATCCGTCGTCGTCGATCACCCGACAGGCGGCGACGCTGCTCTCCTTCCTGACGGATCAGGGGATGCAGACGATCTGCTTCGCGCGCTCCCGCGTCATGGCCGAGCGGATTGCGAGCGCGACGAAACGGGACTCCGCGACGGACGCCATCCAGTCGTACCGCGCCGGCTACCTCGCCCAAGAGAGAAGGGAACTCGAGGCCGACCTCCGCGACGGGCGCTTGCGCGGCGTCGTGTCGACGTCGGCCCTGGAGTCGGGCATCGACATCGGAGGCCTCGACGCGGCCATCCTCGTCGGGTTTCCGGGGAGCCTTCTTTCGGCATGGCAGCAGGCGGGCCGCGCGGGTCGAGGATCGCGGCCGGCGCTCGTCATCTACATCCCGTACGAGGACCCACTCGACCGGTACTTCCTCCGCGACCCGGAGCGCTTTCTCTCCTACGCGGGAGAGCGGTTGGTGCTTCCGCGCCGAACGCTTCGCCACCGCGCCGGGCACCTCGCCTGCGCGGCCGCCGAACTCCCCTTGCGACCGGAGGAGATCGGCGCGCAAGACGGAGAGGCCATGGCCGCGCTTCGCGAGAGCGGCCTCCTCTCCGACACCCCTTCCGGAGCCATCTACCGCGGCTTGCGTCGGGCGCACGAGGCATTTCCCCTCGAGGAGATGGCGGGAGAGACCGTGCGCCTGGTCTGCGGCGGGCGGACACTCGAGACCATGGATCCAGTTCGCGCCCGCCGCGACGCGTATCCGGGCGCCGTCCTTCTCCACCGCGGAGAGACGTACGTCGTTCGAACTCTCGACCTCACGGAGGGAGTGGCGACGGCGGTTTGCGAGGACGTCGACTACTCGACGCAGGGGCTGCGGACGAGTGCCGTCGAGATCCTCTCCGCAGAAACCACGACCCTGTCGGGCGCGTCCCACGTCGCCCGCGGCCGCGTCTGTGTGACGGAATCGTTCGTCGGGTACAAGGCAATCCACGGCGACCGCTCCGTCTCTCTCCATCCGCTCGCCCTTCCCCCCCATGTCTACGAGACCGACGGCGTCTGGGCGGCGTTTCGCGATCTCCCGCGGGAGATCGGGGCGGCCGAACTCCTCGGCGCTCTGCACGGGGCCGAGCACGCCCTGATCTCGATGGCGCCGCTCCTCGTTCTCTGCGACGCCGCCGACGTCGCCGGCGTGTCGACGCCCCTCCACCCGCAGACCGGCGCGCCGACGATCCTTCTCTTCGACGGGATGGAGGATGGGGCAGGCCTCGCAGAGGTTCTGTACGACGAATGGTCGAGGCTGGCAGCGGCGGCGCACGCCATGGTCTCTCGATGTCCCTGCGACGACGGCTGTCCGGCATGCCTCCTCTCCCCGCGGTGCGGCAGTCAGAACCAACCCTTGTCGAAGCCGGGAGCAATACGCATCCTTGCCCTGTCGGCCCCCGCAAGTCAGAAGGAGGACGTATGAGGCGCGTGGCGGCTCTGGTGTTCCACGCTCCCGTCGGCACAAGCATCGGAGAGCGTGTCGTGGAAGAGGCTCGCCAGGCGTCGACGCGCGGCCTGTGCGCGAGTCTGCAACGGTGCGGCGCGGACCCGATCGTCGTCGCTCCTTCCGAGGCCGTCCGCGCCGGAGTCTTCGACGTGGAAACGCGGACTCCGCCCGGCGTCGGGGAGGCATTCCACTTCGGTCGCGTGCTTCAGCGGCTGATCGTCGACCTCAACCTCGATCGCCTGCTCTACTTCGGCAGCGGAAGCGGAGGTCTTCTCTCCGACGAGGAGATCGGCAGGCTGGTTGAGTTCGCAGTCACCCCTTCGGAGTCAGCCGTCTTCAACAACTTCTACTCATGCGACTTCGCCGCCTTCGCGAACGCTAGGCGACTTCTCGAAATCTCCCTCCCGGCGGCGGACAACCCGCTCGGGTTCGCGCTCGCCGACGCCGGGATTCAATGCCTATCCATGCCGCGTTCGGCGTCCACGCAGTTCGACATCGACACTCCGTCCGACGTGCACCTCCTCGCCCGGACCGGTCGCGGCAACCCCGAGCTGCGCCGCTTCCTCGAGACTCGTGCGTGGGACCATCCATCGATGGACCGCGCCCTCGACGTGCTGACGGAACGCTCGGCGTCGACCCTCCTTGTCGGACGGGTGAACCCGACGACGTGGAGCCAGTTCGAGCGTGAGGTCGCCTGCCGCACGAGCGCCCTCGTCGAGGGGCGCGGCATGCGGGCGTCCGCGACGCGCCACGTCCCGTGGGTACGGCAGGCAATCCTCGAGGACGGAGCCGAGCCGTTCTTCCGGCGCCTCGAGGACGCCGCGGACGCCGCCTGGGTCGACACGCGCCCCGTCCTGTCGTCCGGGGACGATCTCCCCCCGGCGAGCACGCGGTTCGCGAGCGACCTGTTCTTGCTCGACGAGGTCGACGATCCGGCGTGGCGGAGCTTCACCGAGGCGGCGCTCCGGTGCCCCATCCCCGTGGTTCTCGGCGGACACAGCCTCGTGAGCGGGGGCCTCTACCTCGCTGCAGAGGCCTGCTGGAAAGCTCGGAACGTACTCCGTAGACTTCACCCGGATCCGTTTGGTGGGGAAAAGGAGCGACCATGACCCTGTCTCAATCCAATCAACGCATTCTCGACGTGGACGCTCAGACGGCGGCCCTCATTGCCGCCGAGGAACGCCGACAGCGCGAGAAGCTCATCCTCATCCCGTCGGAGTCGTGGACGCCTGCTCCCGTGCGTGAGGCCCTTGGCTCGGTGTTCACGAGTGTGTACGCCGAGGGATATCCCCGCAGGGCCATGATGAGGCAGACCGTCGAGCAGCTCGCTGATCTCGACGCGCAACTTGCGGGCTTCCGCCGGTACGCCGACCGCCGCTTCTACAAGGGAGTCGAGATCGCGGACCTCGTCGAGTCGCTCGCCGCCCGGCGCGCCGCCGAATGCTTCGCGACGCCCGACGTTCCCGCCGATCGCATCTACGCCAACGTCCAGGCGCTGTCCGGCGCCGCCGCCAACCTGGCGGTGTACGAGGCCTTCGTCGCGCCCGGTGAGACGGTCATGGGAATGGCGCTCACCGAGGGCGGCCACCTCACGCACGGGTCCGAGTTCAACGTCACCGGACGTCGCTACCGGATCATCTCGTACGCCGTCGATCCAACCACAGGAAGGTTGGACTACGACCAGATCCGCGGCCTCGCGGAGAAGCATCGGCCGCGGATGATCATCGGCGGGTTCACGTCGTACCCGTGGCAGGCAGACTGGGCGAAGTTCCGCGAGATCGCCGACTCGGTCGGGGCAATCCTCCTCGCGGACGTGGCCCACACGGCCGGGCTCATCGTCGGCGGCGTCTACCCGAACCCGATCGGCCATGCCCACGTCGTCTCGTTCACGACGCACAAGACGCTGTGCGGCGGGCGAGGCGCGGTCCTCCTGTCGACCGACCCGGCGATCGCCGCGAAGCTGGATTCATCGATCTTCCCTGGGCAGCAGGGCGGCCCTCACGTGAACAAGTTCGCCGCGCTGGCCGTGGCGCTGAAGCTGGCTCAGCAGCCGGAGTTCGCCGCGCTGCAGCGGCGCATCGTCGAGAACGCAAAAGCCCTGGCGCAGGCGCTCGCCGACAACGGGCTCACACTCGCGTACGGGGGAACCGACACCCACCTGCTTCTCGTCGACTTGAAGCCTCTCCCGCGGGAGACAAGATTCGTCATGATGGGCGAGATCGCGTCGCGCATCCTCGATCTGGCGGGGATCGTCTGCAACAAGAACACGCTTCCTGGAGACCGGAGCGCCGCCGACGCCCATGGAATCCGCCTTGGGACGCCGTGGGTGACACAGCGGGGGATGGGTGAGGCGGAGATGCGCGACCTGGCCAGGATCATCGCCGACGTGCTGAAGGCGATTCGCCCGTTCTCCTACTGCGGAGTGCGTGGGGAGTCGTCGCGCGGGAAGATCCTTCTCCCGGCGCTTGACGCGGCGAAGCGCGACGTCCGCGAGCTCATCGGCCGCGTCGATCCCCGTGTGGGGGCTCCGTCGAGGGACGCGCGGCCGACGCCGAACGGCGCGTGGTCGGCGATCCGCGTCCGAGGCGGGCGCGCCGGGGCGCTTCTTCAGGAGAGCGTGACCGTCGACCTCTTCACGCTGCCGTCCGGAGGAGCCGCGCCGGCCTACCTATTCGACGAAAACGGCCACGCCATCTCGAACGTGATCGTCGGCGCGCTCGGTCGCGACGACTACCTCCTGTACGCGCCCGCAGGAAACGCGCGCGCCGTCCGGGAGTGGCTGGCCGGGTTGTCCGACGGGTACGCAGTGTTTGACGTGCGGGACGTGCTGCGCAAGATCCAGGGCCCCGCCGTCGTCGAGGAGGTCGCACCCGGCGCCCTCCCGCAGTCAGCCCAGGCGTGGAGGCCGTCCGCCGCGACGGAAGATGCGGCCGGCGTCGACATTCGAGAGGCGTTCTCCAAACACCCGGAGCGGTTCGCCCTCCGCAAGCCGTACTTCGTCGCCCAACAGCGCCTGCCTCAGGCGGCTCCGTCTGCGTCTCCCGCGGAGTTCCGATGGAACGCGTCCAAGGAATCGCCTCGGAGGACGCCGCTTCACGACGCCCACGTCGCCCTTGGGGCCAAGCTCGTTCCGTTCGCCGGGTGGGAGATGCCGGTCTGGTACTCGTCCGCCCTCGAAGAGCACGCCGCCGTGCGAGGCGCCGCCGGCCTGTTCGACCTCGGACACATGGGCGTCTTCCAGGTCGAGGGCGATCGCGCCGTCGACTTCCTCGACGCGGTTACGTCCAACTACGCCGGGTGGTTGGAGAACGGGCAGTCGCAGTACGCCTACCTGTTCGACCCCGACGGACACGTCATCGACGACATCATGGTGTACCGCCGGGCGCGAAATCGATTCCTCGTGGTCGTCAACGCCGCCAACGAGCAGAAGGATTGGGATTGGCTCTGCGGGGTGAACGAGGGGAAGTACCTCATGGACCGAGAGAACCCGGCGTGCTTCCCCTGCCCCCCGGTGACGATCCGAGACCTGAAGAAGGAGCGCGGCATCGTCGACATCGCGATTCAGGGACCGAAGAGCCGGGGGATCCTGGACCTCGTCCTCGGACCGCAGGAGCGCCTCGCGACGGCGTCGCTCGATCGCACCCAGTTCGCCGAGGTCGCCCCGGAAGGACACCAGCTGCTGGTCGCGCGGACGGGATACACCGGTGAGCCCGTGGGCTACGAGATCTACTCCGCCGCCCCCGATGCCGCTTGGCTGTGGAGCCGGTTGCTCGAACTCGGGCGCCCGCTCGGCCTTCTCCCCTGCGGACTGGCGTCACGAGACTCGACCCGGACCGAGGCCGGACTTCCTCTGTACGGTCACGAGCTGGCCGGCCCTCACGAGGTCAATCCCTACGAGGCCGGCTTCGGATCCTACGTCAAACTCCACAAGACCTTCTTCATCGGTCGCTCGACGTGCCGCCAGGTCTATCTGAATCGACCTGCGCGTTCCGTCGTTCGCTTCCAGGTTGACGAAAGCGCGCGGCCGATTCGCGACGGCGCCCTCATGGTAGACCGGAACGGGACGCTCCTCGGTCGTGTTACCAGTTCAGTGAGCCTGGGCGGGAGCCAGGTCGGCCTGGCGCTCGTCGACGGGAACGCGGAAGCGCTTCCCGCGGGAACCCCGATCGCCCTGGTCAATCTCCCGCGAAGCGTGGGACCTCAAGCCGCGTGGGCAGACGCGAAACCCGGAGATCGCCTGCCGCTTGGGGTGTCCGGACGGATCGTCTCGCGCTTCCTGTCCCGAGACAACGCGCCGCCCGACCCCGAGGGGGAGTAGCCCGGCTTCGTGCTACGAGGCAAGAGAGCGGCTAGTTCATCCGCCGGTCGCCGGGGGTGGCCGGCGCGACGGAGTTCAGCCACTTGAGCTCGGTGGGAAGCACCGATTGAAGGGCCATTGCGTATTCGCGCCACTGGTCGCGTTCGCGAGTCGCTTCCTGCAAGAGCTCGTGCGCCAGGGCGAACTCGACCTCGGGGCGCAAGACGATGCAAATGCCGCTCGCCCCTTCGTCGTCACAGAGCTCGCCCCGGAGGCGATCGGCGGCCTGCTGAATGGGGAGGCCTTCCTCCCGGCGAAGCTCCTCGAGACGACGGAGGATGGCCACGGCTTCGCCGCGGAAGATGAGCCGGTTCCGATCTCCCCGTGTGAGGTACCGCTGAAGGGTCTCGCCGAGAGCATCCACCCTCAATCGCACGGCGCGCTTCGAGAGCCCGAGGAAGCGCGCGACTTCGTCCAACGTGGCCATGGGCTCATTATACGAAAAAGGTCACGCGTTTCGTGTAATGCGGACAACCTTCGCGTCTCGTTGTCTCTTGTGTCCCTGTCTCGTGGGAGCGCCGTCCTTGGAGTCATTCCGGATCCCCCATCGACCCAGTCGGCGAGGTCGCCAGCAGGCGGATCGCGTCCCCCGTGACCTCGGGCGAACGTGCGCTCGCTTCGCCATGGACCGGCCGTTCTACGTGCACCCGGACTCACCGGGCCTGCGCCCGCGACGCGAGGACGTCGGCCAGCACGTCGGCGCGCAACGACTCCAGGGGCCGTGCGATTCCACGCCCCGAACGCGCGTCGTCGAAGAACCGATGGATTCGCGAGACGACCGAAGCGCGCTCCGGTCGGTCGCGAAGCAGTTCGGCAGCGCGGTGGACGTAGCTTAGGCGAAGGGCGTCGGAGTCTCCGAAGGAGGCGCGAAGCGCAGGCCGAGGCTCCGCGGTGATGACCCAAAGCACGCGCGCGCCGGCCGTGTAGGCGGCACCCATCTCATCAACCCACTCCGACACCCGATCCTCCCCGACGGTCGGGAAGGCCGCTCCATCTTCGTGCCTGTTCATCTCCTCCTCCTTTCTTGCTCGTGCAAAAAGAAAGACCGAAGGCCAGTCGGCCTACGGTCGCCACGCCCGCAACCGCCTTCACTCGGGCGGCTTCGCGGGCTACTTCGTCGTCGTGGTCAGCTGCACAGGATGAACGGAGAGGCAGTCGCAACGAAGCGCAAACTCAAGAGACAGCCTCTCACGACGTCGTTCCTGGGCCATGACTCACGCAGGGTACCACCGTGCAGGCGGGTCGTCAATCCTCCGTGTCCCCAAGCGTCGTGTTTCTCCGTTCCCCCGATTCCGGCTACCCTGGAGGTACGCAGCGTGCGGAGGTGATTGGAGTGAAGAAGGAGTTCAGGGAGTTCGTCCTACGAGGGAACCTGGTTCAGTTGGCCATCGCCTTCGTGATGGGCGCGGCGTTCGCCGCCGTGGCCAAGTCGTTCGTCGACGATCTGATCATGCCGATCATCGGCAAGCTGATTGGAAACGTGGACTTTGCGAACCTGTACGTCAACCTGTCCGGACAGGCCTACGAGTCTGCGGCCGCGGCGCGCGCGGCGGGCGCCGCAGCGATCTACTACGGCGCCTTCATCAACACGGTGATCACGTTCCTCATCGTCGCGCTCGTCATGTTCCTCCTCGTCCGAGCCTACAACCGGATGCAGAAGAAGGCCGAAGCGGCGGCCCCGACAACGAAGGAGTGCCCGCGCTGCCGGACCCAGATTCCTCTCGCGGCGTCGCGGTGCCCGCACTGCACGTCGGACGTGTAGGATCGTTCCTCGTACGTAGATCTCGGAAGAGGAGGCGCGCTGGACCTCTTGGCAGCACTTCGCGCGGTGGAGCCCGTGCTCCTCGCACGCCCTCGGCTGGTTCGACTTCGCACGGAGCGTGAGACGGTCTTCGTGGGCGACACCCACGGCGACCTTGAGGCGACCGAAGAGGTCCTCGCGCGGTACTCCGGCCCCGATGTGGCGGTCGTCTTTCTCGGGGACACGGTGGACCGCGGACCGCGGTCCAGGGAGAACGTGGCGCGGGTTCTCACCGCCGTCGCCGCGGACCCCGAGCGGACGACCCTGCTGATGGGAAACCACGAAGCGTGGGGCGTCGCGAGGTTCTCCCCCGCCGACTTCTGGGAAGGCCTCGCGCCCGACGAGGAGGCAGCCGCCGCACGAATCCTCGGCCGGCTCCCGCTTGCTGCGTGGCACCCTGCCGGCGTTCTCGCCGTCCACGGCGCCCTCCCCGACCTGTCTTCGCTGGAGGACATCAACGCCGTCGAACTCGGTTCGCCGGCCTGGCGGGACATCACCTGGGGCGATTGGCGGAGCGCCGAACGCGTCGATGGACGAGCACAACCTTCGAGCCGCCCGGTATACGGCGTGGACGTGTTTCGCGAGCGCGCGCGGCGTCTGGGAGTCCGCGTCCTCGTCCGATCGCACCAGCCGGACGCTCCGACGTACCTCTTCGAGGATCGGTGTCTCACGCTGTTCACGTCTCGGGCGTACGGGGATGGGCGGCGGACCGTGGCCCTGTTGCCGCGGAACCCCGAAGTCGCAACGGCCCGAGATCTCGCTCTTGCGGAGCTTTGACCTTGTCTGAGGGAACGCGGGCAGATACCGTGGAGTCCATCGGATCGGGAGGGACGGCCCCGACGTTCAAACGAAGGAGGAATTCCGATGTTCGATCCTCGCGTCGCCAAGCTCGCTGAGGTCTTGGCCCAGTACTCCGTCGGCGTTCGTCCGGACGACAAGGTCTTCATCCAAGGCGGACCTGCGGCGATTCCTCTCATCCAGGCGGTCGTCGTGGAGGTTCTGCGGGCCGGGGGGCATCCCTTCACGCGGATGGCCGTGCCGGGGCTGGATGAACTCGTCTATCGGTACGCGTCGGACGCGCAGCTGCGCCACGTCCCCGAACCCACGCGCCTTGTCTACGAGACGTACGACGTCATGATCACGTTCTGGAGCTCCGACAACACGAAGTCGCTGACGAACGTGCCTCCGGAGAAGCTCGTCCTCTCCAACCAGGCCACGAGGGACCTCTCGCGAACGTTCATGCAGCGAGTGGCCACACAAGACCTCCGATGGGTGGGCACGCTCTATCCGACGGCCGCCTACGCGCAGGACGCTGAGATGGGGCTGCTCGAGTACGAGGACTTCGTCTACGGCGCCTGCCTCCCCGACCCCAAGGACCCCGTCTCCGTCTGGAGGAAGCTCTCGGCGTGGCAGCAGAAGCTCGTCGACTGGCTCGATGGGAAGAAGGAACTGCGAGTCGAGGGACCCGACGTCGACCTGCGGATGAAGATCGCCGGGCGCACGTTCAAGAACTGCGACGGAAAGAACAACATGCCGGACGGAGAGATCTTCACGGGCCCGGTGGAGGACAGCGTCGAGGGACACGTTCGATTCTCGTACCCAACGGTCTTCCAGGGACGCAGGCTGACCGGCGTCGAGCTCTGGTTCAAGAAGGGAAGAGTCGTCCAGGCCAAGGCAGAGACGGGGGACGAGTTCCTCCAGAAGACGCTGGACGTCGACGAGGGCGCCCGCTCCGTCGGAGAGTTCGCCATCGGTACGAACAAGGGGATCACTCGAGCGACGGGGCACACGCTCTTCGACGAGAAGATCAACGGGAGCTTCCACATGGCGCTCGGAGCCGGAATGCCCGAGACCGGAAGCCGGAACGAGTCGGCGATCCACTGGGACATGGTCTGCGACTTGACGCAGGGCGGCCGGATCTACGTGGACGACCAACTCATCTACGAAAGCGGCCGGTTCCTGATCGCCACGTGAGCGCCGTGGACCGTGCCCTTCTCCAAGCCATCGAGCAGGCCGCGCCCGCCGATCAGCTCGTAGTGGACCGGCGCGACTTCCACCGATACGCCGAGTCTGGATGGACGGAGTTCCGAACCTCGTCTTTGATCGCGCGGCGCCTGGAGAGGCTGGGCTTCAAGGTCCTCGCCGGGCGAGGCGTTTGCGCGGTCGACGCTCGGATGGGCGTGCCGCCCGACTCGGTCCTCGAGGCGCACCGACGCCGGGCGATCGATCAGGGGGGAGATCCGGAGTACGTCGAGGCCGCCCGCGGCGGATTCACGGGAGTCGTCGCGTCGCTCGACGGCGGAGCGGGGCCGACGGTGGCCCTGCGATTTGACATCGACGCCCTCGACCTTGTCGAGAGCGACGCGCCGACCCATCGTCCGGCTCGGGAGGGGTTCGCGTCGGTGAACGTCGGAGCGTGCCACGCGTGCGGGCACGACGGCCACGCCGCCGTGGGATTGGGAGTCGCCGAGGTCCTCGCGAAGCTGCGCCGATCGTTGCGAGGATCGGTCAAACTGATCTTCCAGCCGGCGGAGGAGGGCGTGCGCGGCGCGCGGGCGATCGTCGAGGCCGGCCACCTCGAAGACGTCGACATTCTGATCGGGCACCACCTGATCACCGGGTGGGGTTTGGGGGAGATTGCGCCGTCGATGAGCGGCTATGCGGCGACCCGCAAGTTCGACGTCGCGTTTGAGGGAGCGGCGGCCCATGCCGGCGGGTCGCCGGAAGAGGGACGCAACGCGCTGCTCGCGGCGGCCACGGCGGCCATCGGACTGCATGCGCTGCCACGGCATCGCTCCGGGTTCACGCGGGTCAACGTCGGCCGTCTCGAAGCGGGGACCGGGCGGAACATCGTCCCGGGCCGCGCGCTCCTCGTCGCGGAGGTTCGCGGAGAGTCGTCGGCTCTGTGCGATTCGATGTACGAGCGCGCGATGCGCGTGGTCGAGTCCTCGGCGTCCATGTACGGCTGCGGCGCAGCGGTGCGCTCGATGGGTGAGGCGGGAACCGCGATCTGCGACGCCATCCTGGCCGAGCGGGTGAAGGCAATCGGCGCACGATGGGGCGACTTCGCCTTCGAGAGCGCCGACCGAATGGGCGGAAGCGAGGACTTCACGGAGATGATGAGGCGCGTCCAGTCTCACGGGGGCCTTGCGACGAACATCGGCGTGGGCGCCGATTTCCACGGCGTGCTTCGAAACGCTCCTATTCGTTCGTCCGTCCTCGGCGGTCACACGCCCACGTTCGACTTCGACGAGCGGGCGCTGGCGCTGGCGGTCCACCTCCTCGCCTCCCTGACGATCGACGCCCTGCGTGCGCCCGAGCACAACGCGGAGCCGTAGAGCGGCATGGCGGTCGTGACAACGGCGAGGGTCCGCTCGGCCGCATGCCCGCCCGGTCGTCCGATCAGGTGTCCGAGCCCCCCGACGGGACATAAGGCCCCTCCGGCTCTCTTGACTCCCCCCGACTGGAGCAGATATCCTGCGAGCCTCTACCATAGATTGGCTCTTCACTTCGCGAGCCGCCGGCGCTTGACCGGCCCGAGCCGTGAGGAGAAGAGACGGTCGTGGACGGCTGCCTGAAATGGACGCCAGGGCCTGATAGGATGGGGCGGACTTCCCACTCCGGGGAGCCGCCTGATGGGCCGGCGGCATGGCGCTCGGTTGGGGTGGATCGCCGCCCTTTCGGGTTGGGTTGGCAAGAGCAGTCGGCGTCGGAGAAGATCGGCTTTCGGCGGGTAGGATCCGCCACCGCCGGGACTGGCGGATCATGGAGGAACATGAGCAAGGTCGTTTGTCCTGTGTGCGACGCGGCGTTCGAAGTGGACAAGGACGAGCTTTGCCTCTTCAACCGCCTGCGGTGCGAGGAGTGCGAGGCATTGCTCGAGGTCATCGACGAGGATCCGATTCGCCTCGAATGGATCGAGGAAGATGACGACCTTGACGAAGAGGAAGACCTCGACGAGGAGGAAGAGGAGGACGACTACATTTAAGAGCGCCCGGCCGTCCTCGGGCGCGCCGCAAGAGACGCACAGGAGGAGAAGGGTGGGAAGCCTCGAAGGGAGGCTGTCCACCCTTCTCCTTTCGCCTTCTACAGCCAGCGACGGCGACGGAAGTAGTAGAGCATGCCGAGAGCCATGAGGACCATGCCCCCCAGGACTCCGAAGTAGCCGTACCGCGTCGCCAGCCCCGGCATCCAAGCAAAGTTCATCCCGTAGAGTCCGGCCACGAACGAGAGCGGCATGAAGATGGTGGTGATGATCGTCAGCACCTTCATCACCTGGTTCATCCGATTGCTCAAGCTGG
>Ga0105104_10001916_pt1 | contig 15419 bp, 12 predicted proteins | sample PPLLaktember2015_3_FD_87034 | JGI IMG/M metagenome (GOLD analysis project Ga0105104, IMG submission 87034) | Freshwater sediment microbial communities from Prairie Pothole Lake near Jamestown, North Dakota, USA - PPLs Lake P7 Core (6) Depth... | ecosystem: Environmental > Aquatic > Freshwater >... | reverse complement strand
TCCACCCGAAACGGATTGCCGGTATGTGCCGCCAGCAGCGTCGCGCGCGAATCCGCAAAGCGTTTGAAAAAACGCCGCCGCTGGGAGCGGGCCAATCCCGGGTCGACGTCAAAATTCGCGGACGGCCATTCCGGATGCGCCGCCTGTGCCGGATGGTGCAGAAGGTCGCCGAGGAACCACAGGTTGTGATCCGCGAGCTCGAACAGCAGGTGCCCCGGCGTGTGCCCGGGAGCAGGATGAATCCGGATCGGGCCGGTCTGAACGCCCTCGCGCGCGAATTGCACGCACCCGGCATCCATCAGCGGCAGGATGCTGTCTTCGATGCACGGGTGCCGCTTCGGGTCGTTTGCGGGAAGGCCGTTCCAGTACGCCCATTCGCGCGGATCCAGCACGTATTTTGCCCGCGGGAAGGTCGGCTCCCAGCCATCCCCGTTCCAGGTGGTTGCCAGGCCGACGTGATCCTGGTGCAGGTGGGATAGAAATACAAACTCCACATCGTCCGGCGCCACGCCCAGGGCGGCCAGGGTCTCGCGATACGGCAGATTCTGGTGATCCCAGTACGGTTCGGCCGGGCGGGTTTTCCCGTTGCCGGTTCCGGCCTCGATCAAGACCGGCCGGCCGCCGTTTTTAAGGAGGAAAAGTTGGGTCGAGGTGACGATCATCCCCTTTTCGGTGAGACGGCTGTCCAATCCGGCTGGGGAGGCTTTGCGAATCTCGTCCACGGATATCCCCGGGAAGAGCACGGGGTGCGGCATGGCCTCGCCCTCCCATTCGACGATTTGAACCATATTCCATTCATTATTTCTTTTCGATCCACGCGTTTCCAATAATTCCATATTGTCCTCTCTTTTTTCGCTTCAACCCCACCCTAACCTCCCCAAATCCGGAGGTGAAAATCATCAAGAACGGATCATCCTCCTCGCGGATTTGGGGAGGGTTGGGGAGGGGAGGGGTCAGCACTCCGCCAGTGGAAGATCGCAGTAGCAGCAATCACAGGTGTGATGTTCAACCGGCTGCAACTTGAACGCATATTCCCAAACTTCGGCCCGGATCGTCTGCATTCCGAAGCGGCGCGCGACGGAAACCCGGTTGTGCCCGTCTTCGACGTAGTAATGCTCGCCGGCCTTGAGCACCCGGATCGGCGGCCAGCCGGATTCTTCGGCCAAAAGGTAGATGCTGATCCAGCGGTCGCGCAGGTGCGGCGCAAGCGGGCGGAAGTCGCGGTCGAAATCCGTATCGCGGTCGACGCTGCCGATGATTCGCTCGACGGGGATTTCAATCGTTCCCCGGTAATGCCGTGCCGGCTCAAGCTCCGGGATCAGCTTGCGGAAACTTTCCAGTTCCCCGCGTTTTGCCAGCAGCCGCCGGAACAGGAAACCCGTCCGGGCCTTCTCCAGCACCTGGTTGAATTCTTCGATCGCCAGCATTCGTGAATAAGATAGAACGGCATCTGTCTGCATGGGTCTCCTCGTTCCTTCTGCAACCGGTTGCACAGACACTTAAAAAAAATTACGCGGATTGCCGGATGACCAATTCGACCGGAACGGAGACGTGCGTGACAACCCGTGTCTTGATGTATTGCAGAAGGTTCCGGGCCAGGAGTTTCCCGGCCAGCGGAATGTTCTGGCTTACGGTCGTGAGCGTCGGGGTGACCTTTTCGGTTATCGTGAGATTATCGTACCCGATCACCGCCACATCCTCCGGGACGCGTTTCCCGATCTCCCGCAGCAACTGCATCGCCGAGATCGCCATCAGGTCGTTGTTGACGAACACCGCATCGAGATCCGGCACGCGCTCGAGCAGCAGGCGCATCTTTTCAGCTCCGGATTTGTCGGAATAATCGCCGTGCACGATCAGCGCCGGATCCAACGTCAAACCCGCGTCTTTCAGCGCCGTTGCATACCCTTCATACCGCAACTCGACTTCCTTCTCCTCGGCCGGCCCGCCGAGGAATGCGATCCGCTTCCGGCCGAGGCCGGCCAGATGCCGGGTCGCCAGTTTTCCGCCGGTAAAATCGGCGCCGATCACCGTGCAATAGGCCAATTTCGGATTTGGCGCGCCCCAGGCGATGAACGGCGCGTCCATATCGACAAGCATCTTGATGTGCGCCGATTTGCGGGTGGAGGTCATCAGTATGAAACCATCCGCCCGCCCGGTCGCCAGGTGCTGGGCGGGCCACTCGGCGTCGCATGGATCCACAAACAGCAACAGCAGATCGTATCCCTGCTCCTTCAGGCCGGCCGTGATCCCACCCAGGATTTCCATGGTGAAAAGGTCGCATACGGAGAATTCCTTGTACATCGAATGGGTCACGAAGGCGATAGTATTGCTCTGTTTAAGGGTCAGCCGCCGGGCCGGCATATTGATCTGGAAATGCCGCTTTTTCGCGATGGCGTTGATTTTCCGCCGGGTTTCGTCGCCGATCACAGGATTGTCGTTCAGCGCGCGCGAGACAGTCGATTTGGAGACGCCGGCTTCCCGGGCGATATCCGCTATGGTGCAGGTTTTCTTTTTTTCCACAGTTTCGGGTTTCATATTGCCGATATTATGCAACCGGTTGCATGAATTGTCAAGGGGGAATAGGAAAAAATGTTGAAAATAAGCTGTAGATTTTAAAAAAACAATTGACCACTAAGTCACAAAGACACGAAGAATTCATAAACCAAGCAAGGGATTTTCTATGTTTTAGTATCTTCGTAGTTTAATATCAGTAGGTCAGAAATTCTACCTAACCACAAAGTCACGAAGGCGCGAAGTATTCATAAACCAAGCGCACGGTTTTGTTCGCGTCTTGTGTCTTCGTGGTCTCATATCAGTTTGTCAGCCGTTGGCGGCGAAGACGATTAGGATGCAAACAATCAATATCCCGAGGCAGATCCACAGGGTTGACCGCACGGCCGCCGTAAACACCTCCGCCTGCGGATCGCGTAACTGGACGGCTTCGCGCCGCACGCCCTCAATCTTCCAGAAAAATAAAATCCATCCGCCGACGTAAGCGCCCAAGGCGGCAACGGTAATTCCCAGCGGAGCCGCTCCCGAGTGGAGGAGAAACTCGGTCACATCATCCCGCGGATATTCGCCGCTTATAAACACCACAGGCAGGATGACCCAGGCCAGCAGCGTGCCGAGGAAAATCATCGTGGCGGCGAGCTTGATGCTCTCAAGCGCGAAGTTCGTCCGTTTCGGAACAGCCAGGATGAATGCCAGCCATACGAGCAGCGGCAATCCTGCCCCCGCGATGGCATTGGCAACCATCTCGGCCGGCGTGAAGCTTCCGGCAAGGTTCACATGGGCGCTGAAATCAAGGAAGTTGACATTGAAACCGGTCACTGTCCCGCCCGACAATATCCCCGCCAGCGCATGCCCGCCTTCGTGCAGGAAGGTGTAAAAGAAAAGGCAGAAAAGCGCCAGGACCAGGAACAGGAAGAATTTTTGGACTAGGCGCCCCCGGATTTGGGACATCAACTTTTTCCTCACTTCATGATTCATCGCACGGCCGCGAAGGGACCTCCTAGATTTATTTCCCGTCCAGATAATCCCTCAGGTGCGCCATCGCGGTCCGGTTTCCTTCGGTGATATCCAGGGAATGCAGGAACACGCCCTGGAAGCGGAAACCCTTCTGCGTCACGACCTGGTTGAGGTAGTCTACCCGCGTTTGCAGCGGCAGCTTCCACCGGCTCCATCCGGTTTCGTCCTCGAGGATGAACGCGTTCGACGGATATTGTTTAAGGAACGGCACCAAATCGCCCCATTCGGGGTACAGGCTGTCCTTCGCACCGTTGTTGCGCTGCATCCACCGGATCCCCAGATCCACTGCATGGTTGGTGACCGGCCGCAGCTCTTCGCTCATCAGGATCAGGTCGGGGATAACGTCCGCCAGGGCCGTAAAGTGCATATCCACTGCGGCCATCCCGCCGCGGTTGAGGTTTTGGATCTCTTCTTCGTAATTCTCATAATGGGTGTAACAGCCGAGATACATTTCGCCGTAGATGCCGCCCAGCGAGATCTGGTACCCGTCCGGCACCGAATCGGCCTGCTCGCGGAACCAGCCGCCCAGGTGTTGCAGGAATCCGTTGAAGGCTTGCAAGTATCCCGCATCCCAGGGAGTCGGATTGGTGACTTCCGCGGTGAACTGACCCGGGCAGACGTACACGTCCTGCAACCGCGGCCGCAGCCACTCCGGCCACAATTGATATTCCGCCATCTGGCCGTACACCCGCAGGACGCACTGCATCCCGCCGCGTTTGATACGGGTGATCAGATCCTGCATGTGTTCGAACATAAAGGTTGTTTCCGCGGGTTGGAGTGCAACCCACGCGAAATTGAGATTCAGCACGGAGGCCCCCAGGCCGGGAGCCCGCCGCACAAGATCGTCGATAAAGTCGCGCTCTTCCTGCTGCGTGCCGCCCCACCAGGATGTGTAAACGCCGATAAACCGGTCAGCAAGCGGCCGCGCCGGAAATAGAACCTGCGCCGGCTGGACCATGGCGGTGCGGGTCGGCGTGGCCGTTGCGCTTGGCTGCAGTGTCGCGGTCCGGGTGGAAGCCGGAGTGATGGTACGCGCAGTCGTCGGCGGCACCGGCTGGCTCAAGGTCGGTTCCCCATTCGGGGATGGCGAACACCCGTGCAACACGGCACCCGCCGCGGCCAGGGCGGCCGAACGCAGAAAATCGCGGCGATCCATCTTCCGTTTTTTCATCGCTTCTCCGGGTTTCGTGAGTTAACCGCCGACCGGCTTCCTTTGGGACGCGGCCAAAATCAATTGGAAGATCGACAATTGGCGAGCGCTGCGCCAATCAAATGCTTCGGTTTTCATATTCGGTTCCTTCTGAAGATTTTCGGGGATAGTCGGGTATTTTACCAGATCGGGCCAGGAGAATCCCGAGAGCGGGATGCAAAGATAATTTCCCCCCGCAAAGCCCGTCCCAACCAAGCTGGGCTTGCGATTCACGATCGAATTATTCCATGCAATCCGCGAATTAAATGGCCGCCGGGAAAATAAATCCTCTCCGCCGGATGCGGAGAGGATCGAAGAAACGATATTTATTTTTCTCCATACTGAAGAAATTCTAAATCGTGGTCACGGTAATATTATTCTTCTTCTCGTGCTTCAGCTTCCGCTTTTCCTTCAGCGAATGTTTGGCCTTTTTCTTTTCTTCCCGGCCGGCCTTATCTTTACTTCCCTTGTCACCCATCTTGATCCTCCTTGGCATGTGTGGAAATCGATCCGGATGGCGGGTGCCGCTGCCCGGGCCTGGTAAGTTTACCCGGGGATCCTTCCTCCCCCTGCCTCCATTATTTTATACCGCATTCCCGGAAATGGAAACCGCCGTTCGCCGAGTATATCGTGTGCCTAACTCCGGTCTGCCTGAGTCGCATGGCTTATGGAACCCTGATGAAGTTTGTAATCCGCGGCTGGTTGAGATTCTATGACAGATTGTCCGATTGTATTTCCCTTTGTCTTTTACTGCTGAGTGGATGAAGGGAAAAAAGGAATTGGGTAATCGCGATATCGGTATCCGAAATTGTTAAAGATGCTAATTGCATTAATAAACGTCGTTTTTCTTGACAATCTTGCGTCGAATGCCTAATAATACTAATGGGATGGTAATTGTCTTATTAGGAGGTGACCTATGCTTTCCAAATCAAAGCCCCGATTAATCACGCTTTTTTGGACAGGATCAATGATCTTATCGGCCTGCAGTACGGGGGCAACCCCAGGGGTACCCCCAAGCCCTCCTTCGCCGACTCAACCGCCGCCGACTGTGGAATCCGCGAGCTCCACGGATAGCGATCTATGCCTCCAGGGAGACTGGGTCATGCCCACCGAGGATCTCGACCTGATGATCGCGACCCTCGTGCCGATCCCCGGCGTGCGTGTCCTGGGCGGGGAACTCCTGATGCTTTTCGACGGTTCAACCTACCGGTACCTCTCCTACGGTTTCATCCTTCATACGGATATTAACACTGGCGAGTACATGGAGGCCACCCTCAGTTTCGAGAACTCCGGTTCCTTCTCGACCCGCGACGGATTTATCTTATTCAACTCGATATCCTCCGAATCGGAAGTATCCTCCTGGACGAGATATAAGAACGGGGAAACCTACATCGTGCCCGGGACCGGCCCGCAGATAGCTTTCTCTATGAGCGGGGAGAATCCTTATCGTTGCACGGCTGAACGTTTGGAAATCGATACCTTCCACCCGACCCTTGGAACCATGACGCTGTTTTTTACCCCCTCGTCGTAGTTTAGATTGGTATTACCCGCATGGAGAAAACCACTTTCAAGTTCCCTTACTTGGAAGTGGTTTTCTTGCAGCAACACAAAGCGGTAATCCGGGCGCGGTCGGGAGCCAATGGATGAGTCCGGATTTTTTCCGCTTCTATTTTCCAGTGCGGCCGATATTTCATCCAAATGCTTGTTACGATGACGCGACCTTCAGTCCGGCGTATATTGACCTGTTCATTTATGTTGTAGTGTATGTCACCATCAAGCGGACTTCATACATTTATCATGGATCCCCCGCCCCCGGTCAGAGAGCCATCCGAATCAGCCGGCTCAATGCCTTCAGTTTCTTGCGAACCTTCCGCGAATACAGAAGCGGGATGGCCTGGCGGAAGAGTGCATGGGCCCACGCCGCTTTCGGGGACCAATAAAATTCGCGCGGGAGGTTCAGCCGGTCGTAGCTGACCACCTTGGGGTAGGTCATGGCCCGCAGCCCCCACTCGCCGCCGACGCGGCCCAGACCGCTGGCTTTGACGCCTCCCCACGGGGTTTCGGGCGCGAAGAACGGCCAGAGATGATCGTTCACCGCCACGGTGCCGACCTCAAGCCGGCGGGCAATGCGCCAAGCCCGGTCGTTGTTACGGGACCATACGCTGGCGGTGAGCCCGTAGGCCGTGCCGTTGGCCAGCCGGATTGCCTCATCATCATCCTTCACGCGGATCACGGTCACCACCGGGCCAAAACTCTCCTCGCGCACCACTTCCATCTCCGGACGCACGTCGACCAGGATCGTCGGCTTGTACACGGGCGCAAGCGTGCCTTCCAGCCGGCTTCCTCCCGCGAGGATCCGGGCGCCCGCCGCGACCGCTTCCCGGACGTGCCGCTCCACACGGTCCAGGAGCGCGCCGGTTGCGAGCGCCGTCACATCGCTCGCGCCGGGCGCCACACTCGTGGTGACTTTTAATTCCGCAACGCGCGCCTGGAGCCGCCGGAGAAATTCGTCGGCAATGGGCTCCTGCACATACAAACGGGCGATCGAACCGCACACCTGGCCGTTGACCGTGTAGGCGTACGTCAGCGCCCCGTCCACCGCGCGGGCCAGCGGGGCGTCGTCCAGCACGATCATCGCGTTGTTCCCGCCGAGCTCCAGCGTCGCCGGGATCAGCTGCTCGCCCGCGGCGGCGGCCACCTGCCGGCCCGTCCCGCTGCTGCCGACAAAGGAGATCTGATTTACGCCCGCTTGCGCGAGCGCCCGGCCGGTTTCGCCCCGTCCGGTCACCACCTGGAACAGGTCGCGCGGCAGATCGGATTGATGCAGTATGTCCCGGATCAGCAAACCGGTAAGCGGCGCGTATTCCGAGGGTTTATGGACGACCGCATTGCCGGCCAGGAGCGCCGCGAACGCCGATTGCAGGGAAAGCAGGACGGGAAAATTGTAGGGGGAGATCACCGCCACGACGCCCAGCGGCTCGGGGATGACGTAAGTGCGCTTGGTGATGTGGAGCAGCCCCTGGCGCAGCGGACGAATTCGGAGTACTTTCGGCGCCAGGCGGAGATAGCCGGTCAGGCTGGTCAGGACGAGCAGCGCGTCGCCGATCAGGCTTTCGGTCTCGCTTTTGCCCATCTCCCGCGATACCAGCGAGATGATCTCATCGGCGTGATCCACCAGGGCTTCCCGGATCTGCTCCATCACGCGGATGCGGTCCCGCAGTGTGCGCGCGGCCCAGGCCGGCTGGGCGGCGCGCGCCCGCGCCACCGCCGCCCGGACTTGCTCCCCGCTGCATACCGGCACGCTGCCAAGAATTTCGCCGGTGTTCGGATTCACCGACTGGATCGATCCAGCCGCTTCGAGAAGTACCGGGGTCGCAGTTGCTTGTTCCATAACTCGCTCCTTCATCATTTCATCCTGAGGCTGAACGCCTGCCCTGAGCAAAGCGAAGGGCGGTGATGCTGAAGGATCTGCTTTTCTTCCATGACCTATTCTTCCCATGCTCTCAGAGATCCTTCGGCCGCAAACCCCCGCTCGCGAATTCTTCGCATCGGAAGCTCACCGATGCTCATCGCTCGGGGAGCCAGGTGCGCGGCCTCAGGATGACAGAACAAACGCCACCAGCGCATCCTCAGGACGGCAGAACAGACGCTACCCGCGCGCGCTCAGGATTCCAAGTTTTTTCTTGCCGGGATCTTGCTCATCGCCCGCTCCGACAGCGCGGTGATCGTGAGCGAGGGATTGACGCCGGGGTTGGCCGAAACCGTCGAGCCGTCGCAGATGAGCATGTTTTCATAACCGAACACGCGGTGGTCTTTATCGATCACACCCTCGGTTTTATCCTTCCCCATGACGCATCCGCCCAGAATGTGCGCCGTGGTCGGGCTGCCGAGCAGTGTTTCGGTCAGGAGCGCGGCGAGTTTTCCGTTGACGATGCCGGCATATCCTTTGGCCAGGGAATCCGCTTCCGGGATGAAAGCGGTTGGCGAAGCTCCCCGGTCGACCGAAGTCCCCATGCCAAACAACCCTTTGGACAGCCGCAAACGGCTGTCGATCGTCTGCATAAAGAGCAGGATCTGCGTGCGTTTCGCCCAGTCATCGACCAGGATAACCTTCAGGTTGTTAATTGGATGGGCGATCAGGTCGCCCAGTAATTGCAGCAGCCGGAGAAAAACGTTCCCGCCTCGGACCCTCGGCCAGGCCAGCAGCCGCCAGAATCCCGATCCCGCCGGGTACCGGACCGGTTCGAGATGGCTGTTGGCATCGGAATGCAGGATCGAGCCGATCGCAATGCCTTCCGAAAACACGGTATCCCGGTCCAGCGCGGTCACGGCGATGAGGCTTTCCGAATTCGTGCGGACGCCGTACCCGACCTTATCGGAGAGCCGAGGCAGGGAAGACCGCTTCAAATCCATGAGCAGGCTTACGGTACCCAGCACGCCGCCCGCGAAGACGACGCCGCGGCAGGTGTATTCCCCGCGGGTAGGCTTCAACCTTGAGGTGGTGGACCGCCATTTGATCTTGTACCCCGCCGATCCGTTCCCCTCCCCGAGGGGGAGCACGTCATGCGCCTCCGCTTCGGCCTGCACCCTGGCCCCATGCCGCTGCGCGAAATAGAGATAATTCTTATCGAGCGTATTTTTTGCATTGAAGCGGCAACCAAGCAGGCAGCCGCCGCAGAAGATGCACCCGGTCCGGGTCGGCCCTTTTCCTTTAAAGTAGGGATCCGGGACGGTGACGTCGGGCTCGCCGAAATACACCGCCACATTCGTTGCCTCAAACTGGTCCTCCTTGCCGATTTGCCGCGCCAGTTTTTGCAACGCCCTGTCTCCCAGCTCCAGGCGGGGGTTTGGGTTGGCGCCCAGCATGGTCAATGCGGTGCGATAAAAACTTCCCAGCTCGCTTTCCCAATCGGCCAGGTGCGCCCAGGTTTCCGCCTGGAAGAATTCGCGCCTGGGCACCGGCAGGGTATTGGCGTACATCAGGGATCCGCCTCCCACGCCGGCCCCGGACATGACCGTCACATGCCGGAAAAAGGTCATTTTAAATAGGCCGTAGAATTTTAACCCCGGCAGCCAGAGCCACCGTCTGAAATCCCAGTTGGTTTTTGGGAAATCCTCTGCGGTCAGCCGTTTGCCTTTTTCGAGAACGAGGACCGAATAGCCCTTCTCGGACAGACGCAACGCCGAAACCGATCCTCCGAAACCGCTCCCGATGACGATGTAATCGTAGTCAAAATCCTGTTGGATGGGCATCTTTTTTCTCCCGGGGGATGTTCACCTCGCCGCCGCCATTAATCGCAATTAACACCGGTCACTCCAGGGGAGTTCCGGCGCCCTCCCGCCTGCCCCCGCGGGACCTGCGCGAAGGAGATTGCCATCGGGTTTGTTCTTGGGGCAACCGGAATGCAAAACGAGGGAGCGTCACCGCGCGTTTACATTTTTGAGTTGGAGTGGCTGCGAAGCGGGGGAGCTATGAGCATCGGCGATCCGATGCGGGGAATTCACGAGCGGGAGCGTTCCATGCGGAGACTGCCTCCAGCCGCGGATTGAGCCATTTTCTGTGGTTGTAGAATTTCCAAAGCTCCGGTTTCCAAGTCGTACCAACCTCCGACGATGTCCAATGAGCCCGTTTGAACCGCATTTTTAATACGGGGCACAAGGGATAATTGTTCCATCACCGAATGAATATGTATCTTTGTCGCTTCATTCCATAAATCCCCGTCGATTTGCTTCGCCCTTTCAACGGCCGGTTTCACCGATTCCACAATATAATCAATTTCCGGGCAGACACTTTTAACGCCCTCGATGACCTCGATGGCCGTTTTAACCGCTCCGCAACGATGATGCCCCAAGACCATCAATAATGGAATCTGCATCGCCTCGACCGCGAAGGCCAGGCTGCCGATAACCGCATTATCCAGGATGGATCCTGCCGTTCGAATGACAAACAATTCCCCTATGCCCGCGTCGAAAATTATTTCCGGGGGAACCCGCGAATCCACGCATCCAAAAATCGCGGCGTAGGGTTTTTGCTTGAAAACGACTTTATCCCTGCGGGATTTCGATGCATCCATGGTGGATGCGCCGGAGACATACCGGATATTTCCTTCGATCAATCTTTTCAGGGATGGATTTGTCACGCCCGATTTACTCCCATATGACTTTGGCGACTGTTAGGAATTATTCGACGGCTCGTGAACCGGTGTAAAGACGGCGGGGAAGCCGGCCGGCCGGTCGTGCAGGACCGGGGTGATTATACTTAATTGGCCATGGATGGCCATATCATCGAAGATTCTAATCCTCTGTAGTCCCCTCACGCTTGCCCCGCGCGACCGGTCTCTTTAATGACTTCCAATAAGGAATGATATCCGTCGGTTTGAATTTCGCCTTTCTGCAACCCTAGAATACCCGGAGCCAGGATTCCGGTTGCCTCGGCCACGAATCGATCCATCTCGGCCCCGGTCAGGTAGACCCGTTTCCTGGAATATATTTCTTCCGTTTCGGCATCCGTGCGGCGATAATAGGTTTTTATATAGTCGATTCGCTGCCGGACGCCTTCCGGCAATAGGACATCCAAATAATTCACGGGGTAGTCACAATTCAAAAATATACGCCAATAAAGGGACTCCGGATGACTCCGGACGTAAACAAAATCCAATCCGTACCAATCCTTTTTGACTTCCCAGATAAAATCGGGATCCGCGTCAAACCGGGATTTGTACCGTGCCTGCGTCGGCCGCCCAAACCGCAGACTCCATAAATTATCCGTAACCAGATGGCAGAAATATCCCCACAGAAAGGAGAGTCTCTCCGGATCACATTCCGGTTTGGACAGGTACTCGCGAAAGAAGCCCAGATCGTCTGAATTATGCGGGCATCCTTCCGGCGCCTGGAAATGGGTTATTTCGCCCGGCGGATTGAATTTTTCCCACTTCTCATCCGGGATGCCGGAATCCGGGGCAATGCTGCCGACCGCAAACGGGGCGGGCAATAATCCGGGGATTCTCTCCAACAATTTCTCCGCTATGCGCAGATGTACGATCCAAGTCGCCATTTTTCTCCTTTACGCTATCCTTTCATCATTTCCGACGGCCGCCTTCCGGCGTGATGCATTCAGGCCATTCGCCGCCCGACCTTTTGATTTTATATGCTTCCGCCCCGTCCGCGCAGATCTCATGGGGGCATCGTAACCTTGTGATGGGATTTGTTCCCGCGCGGACGCGCTTCGAGGCGAATCCCCTCCGGATTCGCCGTGATATCACCGCGAATTTTCCCCCCGCGGCAACGCCACCCGCCGGATAATCCAAACAAAACCTTAATACCACCCTTAATTGACGCCCTCCGCCCTTTCCCGATATAATTCGCCAAGCGTACGGTGGATCGTTATCCCGGCATAGTTTAACCCGAGACAAAAATAGACCTTGCCGGGATCGGCGCGAACGCCGCAATGCGCTTCTTCCATTTTAAAGAACCAATCCACATCCTGGCCGCTCCCGCTCCGCGGGCGGCTTCCTGGGAGACCCTATCGTGAGAACCGATGCCATCTGGCCCGTCCACACCCTCGTCGTCCGAACCACGCTGAAGAGCGACCCGACCGCCGAGGCGCTCCTTGCCGACGCGCACGCGCTTGGGCTCAAATCCGTGCGCAAGATCGAGCGCGAGCTGCTGTACTTCCTGGAAGGCAGGCTGACCGCCGCCGAGCGGGAGCAACTCCGCGCCGATCTTCTCACCGACCCGGTCGTCCAGACCGGCGCCTGGCGCGACAAGCCCGCCAAGGCGCCCGCCGGCGCGTTCGTGATCGAGGTCGCCCTGCGGCCGGGCGTGACCGACCCGGTGGCCGAGGAGATCGTCCGCTGCGCGCACATGCTCGAGATCAAGGGAGTCCAGCGCGCCGCCACCGGCACGCGCTACATCATCCGCGGCGCGCTCTCCCCCAAGCAGCGCGCCACGCTCGCCAAACGGCTGCTGGCAAACGACGTCATCCAGCGTTTCACCATCGGGCAGATCGAACCGGTCTTCCCCCACCCGGCCGAATCCTCCGGGCAGGTGGAGCGCCTCCCGATCCGCAAGCTCAACGACAGTGCTCTGGCCAAACTTAACGCCGCCCGCCTGGCCGCGCTCGACCCCGAGGAGATGCGCGCGATCCAGGAGTATTACCGCGGCGAAGACCGCGATCCGACCGACGTCGAGTTCGAGATGATCGCCCAGACCTGGAGCGAGCACTGCGGGCACAAAACCTTCAAGGGCGAGATCACCGTCGCCGGCGAGGAAGAAAAGATCGAGGGACTCCTTGATACGTACATCCGCGCCGCCACCGACAAGGTGCGCGCCGGCTGGGTGCGTTCGGCCTTCGTCGACAACGCCGGGATCATCGATTTCGACGGCGGCAACGAGGTTTCCTTTAAAGTGGAGACCCACAACCACCCCTCGGCAATCGAGCCGTTCGGCGGCGCCAACACCGGCACGGGCGGGGTGATCCGCGACATTCTCGGCGTTTCGGCCAAGCCGATCGCCTCGACCGACGTGCTGTGTTTCGGCCCGGCGGATGCCAATCCGGATAAGCTCCCCGCGGGCGTTTTGCACCCGCGGCGGATCCGCTCCGGGGTGGTGGCCGGGATCCAGGATTACGGCAACAAAATCGGCATCCCGACCGTCTCCGGCGCGATCTGGTACGACCCGGCCTACACCGCCAATCCGCTCGTGTATTGCGGCTGCGTCGGGATCGCCCCCAAGGGCAAGCACGTCCGCTCGCCCAAGCCCGGCGACCACATCATCCTGCTCGGCGGCAAGACCGGGCGCGACGGCCTGCGCGGCGCGACCTTCTCCTCAATGACGATGGACGCCAAGACCGGCGAGGTCTCCGGCGCGTCGGTCCAGATCGGCGATCCGATCACCGAGAAGGGATTGATCGAGGTGGTCGTGCGCGCGCGCAACAAAGGCCTCTACCACGCCGTCACCGACTGCGGCGCGGGCGGGCTTTCTTCCGCCGTCGGCGAAATGGGTTCCCGGACCGGCTTCGACGTCGAACTGCGCGAGGTCCCGCTCAAGTACGCCGGACTCGCGCCGTGGGAAATCTGGCTTTCGGAAGCCCAGGAACGCATGGTGCTCGCGGTGCCGACGGACAAGCTGGTCGAATTGCAGAAGATCTGCAGGATCTTCGACGTCTCCCTGACCGACATCGGCCGCTTCACCAACGACAAGCAGGCTGTCGTCCGCTACAACGGCATCACCGTGCTGGACCTGGAAAATCATTTCCTCCATGAGTGCCAGCCGGTTCGCAAGCTCAAGGCCGTCCTGCCCAAGGTTGTCGAAACGAAGGCGGCCGGTTCGCCGCGCCGGCCCAAGGTCGATAACAACCAGGTGCTCCTGAAGCTGCTGGCGCATCCCAACATCGCCACCAAGGCCGAAACGATCCACGTCTACGATTACGAGGTCCAGGCCGGGACCTCGGTCAAACCGCTGACCGGCGTGGAAAACGACGGCCCCTCCGACGCGGTCGTGCTGGTCCCCACCGGCACGAAAGGTCCGAAGGGAATCGTGCTCTCGGCCGGGTTCAACCCCGAGATCGGAAAGCGCGATCCGTACCGCATGGCCCTCAGCGTGATCGACGAAGCCGTCCGCAACGCGGTGGCGGTTGGCGCGGATCCCGAGCGGATCGGCCTCCTGGATAACTTCTGCTTCGGCGATCCGCTGCGCCCCGAGGTGCTCGGGACGCTCGTCGCCGCCTGCCGCGGGTGCTACGATGCCGCGACCGTCTTCAAGCTGCCCTTCATCTCCGGCAAGGATTCACTCAACAACGAATACATCGGCGCCGACGGCGGGAAGCACGCCATCCCGCCCTCGCTCCTCATTTCCGGTATCGGGATCGTGGACGACGTGTTCGACATCGTCACGATGGATCTCAAATCCGAAGGCAGCATGATCTACCTGCTCGGGGAAACGCGCGACGAGATGGGCGGAAGCCATTTCCACCTGGTGCAGGGCGGCGGAGAGGGCGAACCCGCCCCGGACCTACCGGAATTTGCGCCGGCGCTCTACCGCTGCCTGCACAACGCGATCCGCAAGGGATTGGTGCTTTCCTGCCACGACCTCTCGGAAGGCGGGCTGGCGGTTGCGGCGGCCGAGATGTGCATCGCCGGAAGGCTGGGAATGCTCCTCGACCTCGACGAGGACGATACCACCCTCGCCCTGTTCGGCGAATCCAACAGCCGCTTCCTGGTCGAGGTGGAGGCCAATAATGCGATTGCGTTCGAAACCTGCTTCACCGGCGGGATGGGCAACTACGCCCGGCGGCTCGGCGTGACCGTTTCCGGCGGCCGCCTGACTGTCTCGACGCTCGATGAAACCCTGCTCTCGGTTGCGGTCGAGGATATGGTTGAAGCCTGGAAGGGGAATGTGAAATAGGACTGTCGACGATCGACCATCGACCATCGTCTGGAACCAACCACAACAGGTTGATGGTTCATGGTCAATAGGCATATAACCCTGCATGAGGGAAAATCGGCGATGGTCAATGGTCCATGGTCGATGGTCTCTTAAAATGAAAACGAACGGAGAGTACACGCACCTATGAAACCCCAAGCCCTGATCCTGCATGCCAACGGCATCAACCGCGATATTGAGACCGCATCGGCGCTTGAAAAAGCCGGCGCCGAGGCGGATACGGTCCACCTCAACCAGCTGCGCGAAGGCGGCGTGAAGT
>Ga0105104_10001914_pt1 | contig 15424 bp, 14 predicted proteins | sample PPLLaktember2015_3_FD_87034 | JGI IMG/M metagenome (GOLD analysis project Ga0105104, IMG submission 87034) | Freshwater sediment microbial communities from Prairie Pothole Lake near Jamestown, North Dakota, USA - PPLs Lake P7 Core (6) Depth... | ecosystem: Environmental > Aquatic > Freshwater >... | reverse complement strand
TGAGCTCCATAGCGCTGGAACTCCTTCAGCGTATAGCTTTTTCCGCACGCAATTCCCCCCGTGAGCCCCACCTTCAACATACTGAGCATGTTACCGAAAAATTACGGGACGGACCAAATGCTCTGCCCCGAGAGTGTGCTCCTTTACCGAATTGACGATTGACGATTGCGAAAACCCGGCACCCGAACGCCTAATCGTCAATCGTCAATCTTCAATTCGGTAAAGGAAGCTCGCTTCGGTCACGCTTGGTCAATGGTATATTAACCCCGACATGCTGCAAGGCAAGAAGATAGCCGTCGTCCTCCCAGCCTACAACGCAGCTGCGACGCTGGAGAGGACCTGTTGCGAGATTCCGAAGGACTTGGTGGACGAAGTCCTGCTCGTCGATGACGCGAGCCCGGATGACACGGTTGCAGTGGCCAGGCAGCTCGGGCTGCGAACGATAGTCCACGACCGCAACAAGGGCTACGGAGGGAATCAGAAGACTTGTTACCGGGAAGCTCTCAAGCTCGGAGCAGATGTCTTCATAATGCTCCATCCCGACTACCAGTACACGCCGCGACTGCTGCCGGCGATGGCGGCGATGATCACCAGCGGAGAATACCAGGTTGTACTTGGCTCCCGCATTCTGGGCGGAACTGCGCTCAGCGGCGGAATGCCCTTCTACAAGTATGTCTCCAACCGTTTTCTCACGGTCTTCGAGAACCTGATGACGCTCGCAAAGTTGTCCGAGTATCACACTGGCTATCGGGCCTTTACGCGTGAAGTCCTGCTCACACTCCCGCTGCTCGAGAATTCTGACGATTTTCTGTTTGATAACCAGATCCTTGTCCAGGCGCTGTATTTTGGCTTTCGGATCGGCGAGATCAGCTGTCCGACGAAATACTTTACCGAGGCGTCGAGCATCAACTTCGCGCGCAGTCTCCGTTACGGCCTGGGCGTCATGAAAGTCGCGACTCAGTATCGTCTTCAGCGTCTCGGCCTCGGGAAATTCTCGATTTTCGACCCGGCGGGGCGAAAACTGGCGTAGCGATGAGCAGCTTCTATCTCCGGGTTTACAGCCGCCTGCCTGAGTTCCTTAAGCGACGAATTAACCCGCTTGACTATGCCATCGAAGATTTCGTCAAAACATCGGCTGCATCGGCAACGCGGCAGAAGGTTTTGGACGCCGGCGCCGGAGAAGCCCGTTTTGCCAGGTATTTCTCACATCACTTCTACGTGGCCCTCGACGCCTGTGTCGGTGATGCTGCCTGGGATTATTCCCGCATTCAGCTGGTTGCTGATCTCGCCGCTCTTCCGCTGCGGAACAGCGTGATCGATGCCGCGCTCAACATCCAGGTGCTGGAGCACGTAAAACAACCGGCCCTCGTCGTCGAAGAACTGCACCGGGTGCTTAAGCCCGGCGGGAGACTCTACCTCACTGCCCCGCAGGGATGGGCCGAACACCAGCAACCTCACGACTTTTACCGGTTTACGAGCTATGCGCTAAAGGATTTGCTTGTCCAGGCTGGTTTTAAGCAGATAGAAATAAAACCGCTCGGGGGGTATTTCCACTATCTGGGCCACCGTCTTACCTTTGTGCCAAAGCTGCTGTTCCCGGGACTCCCGCGAGCGCTGCGGGTGCTCCTCTTTCCGCTGGAATTGCTAACGCTGGCCCTGTTCTGCGTGGCCTTCCCGATCGCGTGCTACTACTTGGACAGGTTGGATCGGAATCGGGAGTTTACGCTCGGGTACCGCTGCCTGGCAGAAAAGTAGGCCTCAGGTCGTGGAGTTGATCCTCTCCGGCGCCTGAGCCTCTTCATTGCCGGCAATCTGCCCGAACTGCTGATATTTCTCGAAACTGGTCACGGCGCCGATCACGCAAAGCACAGTGACAACCAGCCAGATTGAGCTCGAGCCGGACAGGACGTCATACCCAACCTTGCCGCCCAGCAGCAAGAACCAGGCAGCATCGGCGAGGAAGAGTTCTCGGCAAGGGTAGATCCAACCGAGCAGCCGCAGGAAGATCAAGCAGAAACCGAGCGCGCCGGACACAGGGTCGAAGGGAAGCGCCTGGAGATTGGCTTCCGGGTCAGCCGGCTTGGGAAGGGAACTGAGGAGCAGGAAGAGTCCGACCCCAATTCCCCAGGCAACCTGCTGCTTCAGCGTGGCCTTCATGGTCCGCACAGTGGGCGGGCCCAGCCAGGCTTTCACCTCCGCGAGGTCGTCGCGGTCCAGCTGAAAAGACGTTTTTCGTCCTTGGCGAACGATAAGAGCCGGTTTGCCTAAAAACGGGCTTTGGAGATCCAATTCGTCCGCTGCCTGGGAGAAGTCGACATCGAATGAACAACTCCCTTCATCGGCCACGAAACGCAGGTAGTCAGGATAGATGAAGAGACTCCAGCTACGTCGACTCGGACTGCTTTCCTCGATCTGGAGCGTTCGAGCGTCTCCCCTCATGAGCGGCCCTCTCGGAGTGTCAGAGATTGCAGGGCGGATTGTAATCCTTTCGGTGACGAAAAGAAACGGCTTTTTCCTACAAGCCTTTTTCTTGCAGACCGACAACCTGGCTTCGTCTTTCCAGAAGGAGGACATCCCTCCACGCTCCCCCCATCTGACCGAACCGCTCCCGCCGCCCGACCTCGCGGAATCCGGCCTTCCTGTGAAGCCGGAGACTGGCCCGATTTTCAGGAAAAATATGGGCCTGCAGGGTCCAGAGGCCGGCTGCTTCGGAGTGCTTGATAAGTTCGGTAATCAGCGCGCCCCCAACGCCTTGTCCCCGGCAGTCGCTGCGGACATAGATGCTCACCTCGGCGATTCCGCGGTAGACGTGCCGGCTGGACACGCGCGACAAGGCAGCCCAAGCCAGCAGGTGGCCGTCCCGTCCCCGGGCGACCAGACGACAGTAGGAAAGATGTGAGGAGTCCCACTGTTGCCAGGAAGGAGGATTGCTCTCGAAAGTCGCGTTTCCCGTGGCTATTCCCTGCGCGAAGATCTCGCGTGCCTGGTCCCAGTCAGTCTCCCGCATTTCGTCGACATGCCATTCCATGGTGGCGAATGGTACCGGAAATCAGCCGACCGACAAACCGATTCATCGGGTACCCGGCCTTTCATGCAACTATGCCTCGCTCGCTTGCATCTATAACAGGTACAAGAAAGGGGGCGACAGGCTTCGACGGGAGTATTTGAGTCAGTGGGCGCATGCCGAGGTGCCTCACCCTCGTTAAACAGTGGCAAAACCATAACTGCCAACGAACAGTTACCACTCGCTGCGTAATATTACGTAGCCGTCTTAACCAGTCTCGCCCGTAGGGCGGTTAAAGGCGTCGTTAATGCGGGATATGCGGTGTTCCTCCTTCCTTCACAGGAACACCGGGAATCGTTGTGAGGGGCTTTCGGCGGGTTAGTTTGCTGGTTTCAAATGCCCGGCGGAAGTACCAAGCGAAACCGGCTAAGCGTGTAGAGCTTGCTGGCGAAGACTTTCGGACGTGGGTTCGATTCCCACCGCCTCCACCAATCCATTTTCTTGTGATCAGTTGTGATCAAAATCGCTTGACAGTCTTTTTCTGCCTACCTATACTGACCGCGGCTTTCGCGCTGTAAATCGAGACTGTTAGCATAGTTCCAGTTCCAGGAGGGGGTGACGCATTGAGGAAAGGTGACTTCACCATAATCCTGGCCCGCTTCGCTGAGACCCCTGCTAAAGCCTATTGCTTCCCTCGCAAGCTGGCCGCCGCGGTTGGGACCATTTCATTCGTCTTTATCTCGTGTTTCATACTGTCCAGCCTTCATTACTATCAAATGTGGAAAAAGACCTCCGAATACGACCGGTTACGGTTGGAGGTCGACGAACTTCGCAAGGAAAACCAGACCTTCCGTCTCGCCGCCAATAATCTGGCCGACCAGCTCTCGGCTTTGGAGGTCGTCTCCAAAAAGGTGACGATCCTCTCCGGTCTTAACCGGGAGGGGATGGGCGGTCTTGGTGGACCATCCAATGCCGAGCTCTCCAGTCTCACCACCCGCGGCTTGACCGACCAGCTCCGCGATTTGGGAACGAAGAGCAGGAGCGTGGAGAGCGATCTCCGGCAATTGCAGGATTTCTATACCAGCCGGAGTATTTTGCTCGCCGCAACCCCGGCCATTCCTCCAGTCCATGGCTACCCCTCGGCGTCGTTTGGCTACCGCCTTGACCCGTTTACCGGCGTGAGGGATTTCCACTCGGGTATCGACATTTCCGCGCCCAGCGGAAACAAAGTTGTCGCTACCGCTGACGGACTGGCAGTCTTCGCCCAAAGCCAGGTGGGTTACGGGAAACTTGTGGTCATTCAACACAAGTTTGGACTCTCAACCCGTTACGGTCACCTGAACCAGGTTGCGGTCAAAGTCGGCCAGAGAGTGAAAAAGGGCGACATCGTCGGGTACGTCGGTTCCACCGGCCGCGCCACCGGTCCCCATCTGCACTACGAGGTCCGCCTGAACGGCCAGCCGATGAATCCGCTGCTCTTCTACCGCGAAGGCTAGCCTTCCCGCTGATCGTTTTCACCACAGAGACAGAGAACACAGAGAAAGGCTGCTTAGCTTTTCTCTGTGTTCTCTGTGTCCCTGTGGTGAAAACGATCAGTCAATCAACGCTCACCCCCCCGACTTCCCTTCAATATCAACCAGTTGTAAGGTACATAATGTTAGGGAGGAGGAGTCGATGGGGCTGATTACTCGCGATGGAATCCAACTGACTTTAGAAGGCGCCAAGGTGATGCTCCAGGCCGCCGAGGCCAAGGCTCACGAAATCGGAGTCGACATGGACATCGCCGTCGTCGATGCGGGAACCAACCTGCTTTGCTTTCATAGGATGGACGGCGCAAAAATAACGAGTATTGACGTTGCCATTAACAAGGCGTTTACCGCCGCCGGCACCCGGCTCCCGACTTCGAATTACTCCGAAGTCGCCGGCCCGGGAGGCAAGGCTTTCGGCATCCATGTGAGTAACCGCGGGAGGTTCATGATTTTCGGAGGCGGCCTTCCTATTGTCGTAGAAGGCCAAACCATAGGCGCGATTGGATGCAGCAGCGGAAGCGTCGATCAGGACACGGAAGTAGCACAAGCGGGAATCGATGCATTGCTCCGAGCGTTGACTCACTAGGACGTCGGGGCCCAACCAAAGCCAGAACAGGAGATGAGGATGGCGGACCAAGAAACACAGGTGGTGGTAATCGGGGGCGGGCCGGGCGGATATGCGGCGGCATTTCATTCAGCAGATCTGGGGATGGACACGACTCTGGTCGATCTCCGGGAAAGGCCTGGCGGTGTCTGCCTGTTTGTCGGCTGCATACCCTCGAAGACTCTGCTCTATGCCGCAGATCTGATTGAGGACGCCAGAGACGCAAAACAACTGGGTCTTGATTTTGCCCCGCCGAAGATCGACATCGATGTGCTCCGCGCCTTCAAGGACAAGGTCGTCTATAAACTGACGTCCGGTTTGTCGGACATCGCGAAGCTCAGGAAGGTCCGTTATATTCAGGCTAAGGCGACCTTCGAGGACTCCAACACCCTGCGCCTCGAAGGAAAGGATGCACCGTCCCGCCTTCGCTTCAAGTACGCTGTCGTGGCGACTGGGTCGCTTCCGACCCCCCTTCCGGGAAGTAATCTAAAGAGCCCGAGGCTGATGGACTCGAGCGACGCGCTCGCTCTCGAAGACGTCCCCGAGAAGTTGCTTGTTATTGGCGGCGGGTACATTGGGCTTGAGCTCGGGTCCGTCTATGCGGCATTGGGGAGTAAAGTGACGGTTGTGGAACTGCTCGACGGCCTCCTGCCCGGTGTCGATCGTGATCTCGTCCGTCCCTTGGACAAGCGGATACGGGAGCTTTTTGCTGCCGTCCATGTAAAGACGAAAGTCGTTGGCATCAGGGAAGTCGACAAGGGCCTGGAAGTCGACTTTGAGGGCGAGATCGAACCGAAAAAGCAAGTGTTCGACCGCGTCCTGGTGTCTGTGGGCCGGAAACCGAACTCACAAGGTGTTCAGCTGGAAAAAACCCGGGCCGAACTAGACCCGAAGGGCTTCGTTCGAATCGATCGCCAGTGTCGGACGGCCGACCCGTCAATCTTCGCGATTGGAGATGTGGCCGGCCAGCCCATGCTGGCTCACAAGGCCATGCGAGAGGGGAAAGTCGCCGTCGAGGTTATTGCCGGCAAGAAGAGCGTTTTCGATAACCGTGCAATACCGGCCGTGGTTTTTACCAATCCCGAGATCGCATATTCAGGCCTGACAGAGTCCGAGGCCCGCGCTGAAGGCCGCAAAGTGAAGGTCGTCCGGTTCCCCTGGGCGGCGTCCGGTCGAGCGGTCACTCTGGGCCGAACCGAAGGCATGACTAAGATGCTGTTCGACGAGGCCAGCGGTCAGATCCTCGGAGTTGGCATTGTCGGAACCAGGGCCGGGGAATTGATTGCCGAAGGCACTCTCGCCATCGAAATGGGGGCGGTGGCCGAGGATCTGGCACTCACAATTCACACTCACCCGACCCTCTCCGAGACGGTCGGAGAGGTCGCCGAAGCGTTTTTCGGCCAGGCAACTCATATTTTTCGGAAATAGAGCGGCGGTTCGGAAGATTTTTCACCACAGAGACACGGAGGAGAAGGATGAAGGATGAAGGATGAAGGATGAAGGATGAATTGATGAAAAAAGTAATGTTTTCATCCTTCATCCTTCATCCTTCATCCTTCTCCTCCGTGTCTCTGTGGTGAAAAGGGGAAAAAGACATGACAAGCATCGATAGTTTCGGGGTTCGAAAGACCCTGACCGTAGGGTCTCGGAATTACACCTACTACAGCCTCCCAGGCTTGCAGCAGAAAGTGGGAGGGAAGGTCGAGCAACTTCCCTACAGTCTGAAAGTTCTCCTGGAGAATCTCGTCAGGCACGAGGACGGGGTGGCTGTCCGGGACGAGGACATCCGCGCATTTGCCCAGTGGGAGCCCAAACGGCAGCCAGACCGTGAAATCGCCTTCACTCCGGCGCGGGTCTTGTTACAGGACTTCACGGGAGTCCCGGCGGTAGTGGACTTGGCCGCAATGCGCGACGCCATGGCCAAGATGGGAGGCGATCCGTCCAAGATCAATCCGCTGGTTCCTGCAGAGCTCGTCATCGACCACTCCGTTCAGGTGGACGCTTTCGGCCTCGCTAACGCCATCGACATAAATCTCGAGAAAGAATATGAGCGAAACCGGGAGCGCTACGCCTTTCTACGGTGGGGACAATCGGCTTTCAAGAGCCTGCAGGTGGTCCCGCCCGGCACCGGGATTTGTCACCAGGTGAACCTCGAATATCTCGCGAGAGTCGTTTTTGGGGCCAAGGCTCCGGGGCCCGAAACCGCCGCCTATTTTGACACGCTCGTCGGGACGGACAGTCACACAACCATGGTCAACGGCCTCGCAGTGCTTGGATGGGGCGTAGGCGGCATCGAGGCCGAGGCGGCCATGCTGGGCCAACCTGTGACCATGTTAATCCCCCAGGTAGTCGGTTTCCGGCTAAACGGCGCGCTGCGCGAGGGCACTACCGCCACCGACCTTGTCCTCACAATCACCGAGATCCTCCGGAAAAAGGGAGTCGTCGGCAAGTTCGTGGAGTTCTACGGGCCGGGAGTGAGCGCCTTGGCTCTCGCCGACCGGGCGACAATCGCCAATATGGCTCCGGAGTACGGCGCCACCTGTGCCATCTTTCCGATCGATGTCGAGACGCTCAAGTATTTGCGGCTGACAGCGCGGAGCGAAGAACATGTCCAGCTGGTCGAGGCGTACGCTAAGGCCCAAAACGTTTTTCACCATCCGAACGCGCCTGAACCTCTATTCTCGGAAACCGTCCAGCTGGATCTGTCCGAGGTAGAGGCCAGCCTGGCGGGACCGAAACGACCGCAGGACCGAGTTGCTCTAAGGCATGCGGGACAAGCCTTCGTAAAATATCTGGAGAGCTCGATCGACGGAACACCGAAAAACCAGGGCGTCCGGGTTACGATCACGACTCCGGAAAAGAAGACCGCGCAGTTTGACCTGAAACATGGGTCCGTTGTCATCGCCGCCATCACCAGCTGCACGAATACCTCCAATCCCTCCACGATGATCGGGGCCGGAATCCTGGCCAGGAAGGCCGTTGAGAGAGGCCTGGAGCGGAAGCCGTGGGTCAAGAGCAGCCTGGCACCTGGTTCCAAAGTGGTGACCGAGTACCTGAACAAGGCAGGGCTGACGCCGTACCTTGACCGACTAGGGTTCCAGCTGGTCGGCTACGGATGCACGACTTGTATTGGCAACAGCGGCCCGCTTCCCGAGGAGATCTCCGAGGCCGTGAATGCCAACCGCCTGGTTGTCTGCTCCGTGTTGTCGGGAAACCGTAACTTTGAGGGCCGGGTGAACCCTGACTGCCGAGCCAACTACCTGGCTTCGCCGCCTCTCGTTGTGGCTTACGCCCTGGCTGGGCGCATGGACATCGACCTCACCAGTGAACCGCTTGGGCAAGACCAACAAGGACGAGCCGTCTACCTCAAGGACCTGTGGCCGAGTCACCAGGAGATCCAGGCAGCCATCCAAGAATCGGTAGATACCCGGATGTTCGCCGAAAAATACGGGGAAGTCTACGAGGGCGAAGAACGATGGCGCAGCCTCCCGATTCCAACCGGTGATCGGTACAGCTGGGATCAAACGTCGACATATGTGAAGAAACCGCCGTTTTTCGAGGCGCTTCCTGTTCAGCCTCAACCGGTCAGCGACCTGACCGGCCTCCGGGTGCTGGCCGTCCTGGGTGATAGCGTCACGACCGACCATATTTCTCCAGCCGGTTCGATTGCCAAGAACAGTCCGGCAGCCCAGTATCTGATGAGCCTTGGGGTGACGCCCGACCAGTTCAATTCGTACGGCTCACGACGTGGAAACCATGAAGTGATGATGCGTGGCACTTTCGCGAACATCCGCCTGCGAAATCTGCTCGTTCCCGGCGTGGAAGGCGGTTATACGATCCATCCGTCGGATCCCCAGCCGATGTCGATTTATGACGCCGCCATGCGGTATCAGGCTGACGGCGTCCCGTTGATGATCATTGCCGGTAAGGAGTACGGCACTGGGTCCTCTCGGGATTGGGCGGCTAAAGGCACGTTACTCCTCGGGGTCCGGGCTGTCCTCGCCGAAAGTTTCGAGCGGATCCATCGAAGCAACCTGGTTGGGATGGGAGTGCTTCCGCTTCAGTTCGAGCCCGGCCAGAACCGGGAGACACTCGGTTTGACCGGACGAGAAACCTTCGATATTGCTGGCCTGTCTGATGGGCTCCAGCCGCTGAAGAAACTGACCGTGAAAGCTCAAGAGCCGGGTGGGCACGCGAAGACCTTCACGGTTACCGCCCGGGCCGATACGCCGAACGAGGTGAACTACTACCGCCACGGCGGCATTTTGCCGTTCGTTCTGCGGGCACTGCTTGGGCGGCGCTGAGCTCTAATGGACGGTGTGGACGATGTGGACGAGATGGACGAGTGTGGACAACTCGTCGGTGACGTCGTTCACATCGTCCACATCGTCCATCACCGCCGTTTCCGTTGACACCGCCGCACGACTGCGCCATCCTTGTGGGCTTCTGGAGCAAGCATGAAACCGATTTCGACCTACAATGTCGTTCCGCGTCTTCCGGTGCCTTTGGAGCGCCTTCGCGAGCTGGCCTATAACCTGCGCTGGGCTTGGGACCATTCCGCAATTGGGCTTTTCCGGCGTCTGGACGCCGATCTTTGGGAGAAGACCAATCACAACCCCGTTCTGATGCTGAGTATGGTCGACCAGGCTCAACTCGAGGCGGCGGCAGTGGACGAGGCCTTTCTCGCGCACCTTGAGAACGTCTATCAGACATCTTCAGTGCATCTGGCGGGTAAATCGAGTTGGTTCAAGCGTTCGCATCCCAATGCCAATCCCCTGATCGCCTACTTTTCCGCGGAGTTCGGCATTACCGAGTCCTTGTCCATTTTCGCCGGCGGCCTTGGCGTTCTGGCCGGCGACCACCTGAAATCGGCAAGCGACCTCGGGATTCCGCTGGTGGGAGTGGGTTTGCTTTACCAGCAGGGTTACTTTCGGCAGTATTTGAACGAAGCCGGTTGGCAACAGGAGGCTTACGAGGACAATGATTTTCACACCCTGCCGCTGATTCCTGAGGAGACTCCCGCCGGCCTTCCCGTCATGGTTGAGGTCGAGTATCCCGGCCGAAAGGTCAAAGCGCGCATTTGGCGGGCCCAAGTCGGCAGAGTCCCGCTGTATCTGCTGGATGCTAACATTCCCGAAAATCGACCGGATGACCGGGACATCACGGATCAGCTTTACGGCGGTGACGTCGAGATGCGGATCAAGCAGGAGATCCTGCTGGGTATCGGCGGCTACCGAGCCCTTACAGCATTGGGGCTTGAGCCCTCCGTTTACCACATGAACGAGGGGCACTCCGCTTTCCTCGCGCTGGAGAGGGTCCGCCGGATCATGGAGAATGGAAAAGCCAGCTTTGCCGAGGCCCGGGAAGCGGCCTCCGCTGGCCTGGTTTTCACGACCCACACGCCCGTCCCGGCCGGTCACGACTATTTCCACCCGGACCTGGTGGAGCGCTATTTTGGAGAGTACTATCGAGCGCTCGGTCTCTCTCGCCATGACTTCCTGTCTCTCGGCCGGCAGAATCCACAGGACGAAGGCGAGTTCTTTTGCATGACCGTCCTCAGCCTTCGGCTCGCTGCGCATAGCAATGCGGTGAGCAGGCTGCACGGCGACGTGAGCCGTCAGATGTGGCGCGGCCTCTGGCCGAATGTGCCTCACGAGGAGATCCCGATTGGATATGTAGCCAACGGCGTCCACTTCCAAAGCTGGATATCCGAGGAGGTCGAGCATCTTTACGATCGCTACCTGGGCCCCCGTTGGCGGGAAGAACCGCTGGACCGGGCGATCTGGGTCCGAGCCCGTCAAATTCCGCCCGAAGAGCTTTGGCGCAATTCCGAGCGAAGACGCGAACGCCTTGTCGCTTTTGCGCGTAGAGAGTTGAAGAGCCAGCTCAGACGCCGCAATGCGACCGAGTCCGAGATCGAGGCAGCACAGGAAGTCCTCGACTCCTCCTCACTCACGATCGGTTTTGCGCGTCGTTTCGCGACCTACAAGCGGGCGACATTGCTGCTGCGTGATCCGGACAGACTGGCTCGCATCGTCAACGACCCGAAGAGGCCCGTTCAGATTATCTTCTCCGGCAAAGCCCATCCCCGGGACGATGCCGGGAAGGATTTCATTCGCCAGATCGTCAGCCTCTCTCGCCGGGCGGAATTCAAAAGGCGCCTGGTTTTTCTTGAAGACTACGACGTTAATACCGCGCGATACCTCGTGCAGGGAGTCGATGTCTGGCTGAATACCCCCCGCCGGCCCGGCGAAGCGAGCGGCACCAGCGGCATGAAAGCCGCAGCGAACGGCGTCTTAAACCTGAGCACCGCCGATGGCTGGTGGGACCAGGTGCAGTTGATGATCGGCCAGGATGCACCGCCGGTTGGGTGGACCATAGGGCGCGGTGAGCTCTACGAAAATTTCGATTACCAGGACCACCTCGAGGCAGAAGCGCTCTACGAGTTGCTCGAACGTGACGTTGTTCCCACGTTTTACGACCGCGGTCCCGATGGCCTGCCGCGCCGTTGGATATCCCGGATGAAGACTTCGCTCGAGCACTTGTGCTACTTCTTCAACACTCACCGCATGGTCCGGGAATATGTCGAAACGGCCTACCTACCTGCTGACCTGCGTTTCCGGCACCTCAACGAGAACGAATTGAGCTGTGCCAAAAACCTCGCTGCCTGGCGCCTGCGTGTCACGTCGGGGTGGAGAGCCGTTCGCATCTCGATCCTCGGGCCCGAGCTGCCGCGGCAAGTCAGCATAGGAGCATCGCTTCCGATACGAGCTCGGGTGCAGCTGGGAACGCTGCTGCCCGGTGACCTTCGACTCGAACTGTATTACGGATCGGTCAGTCCCGCCGGTGAGATCGTGGACGCCCACACAGCTGCAATGGAGCTGGAGTCGAAGGAGAGCGACAACATCTGCGTCTATCGAGGACAGCTCGGGGCGGAAGGACGAAGCGGGCTTCAGGGTTTTTCCGTCCGGGCGTTGCCGTTTCACGACTGTCTCACGACCCCTTACCTGCCTGGGTTAATCACGTGGGCGGAGGGGATAGCCAAAGGATGAAGGATGAAGGATGAAGGACGAGGGTTTCCCCTTTTCATCCTTCATCCTTCATCCTTCATCCTTTGTGAGGCCCTACTTCAGCGAATCGCGCACTTTCTCCAATCGTTGACGGACTTCATTCCCCAGCTGCTCGATTTCGTTTTTGTTGACGAGGCTGAGGACCGCTTCGGGGTCCATGAACGAGACTGTGATCTTGTTCTCGCCGCCTCTGCGGACGACCACGTTGCACGGCAAAAGCAGCCCGATGTCGGGGTCGGCCTGCAACGCCCGGTGCGCCAGCGAAGGATTGCAGGCTCCCAGGATCCGATAGGGCTGACCCTCAATTCCCAGCTTTTCCTTCATCGTTGCCTGGACGTCGATGTCTGAAATAACGCCGAATCCCTGCTCCTTGAGCGCTTGGGTAACTCGCTGAATCGCCTCGTCGAACCCGCCCGAAATTTGCACGCTGAACCCGTACATACTAAAGCTCCTTTTCCCTCTATCTCACCACAAACCAAACGGAAGAAGTACTCCTCGTGCCTGGCCGGCGAAACGTTGGAGCCATCTGCTGGAAATGCAACAGGTGTGTTAGGATGGGCAGGGTGAAGCACGCCAATATCCTTCTTGTCGACGACGACCGCAATTTCCTGCGCGTCTTGACCTATCACGTCCGCGAGTTTGGGTTTCACGCGACGCCTGTCTCCTCCGGCAAAGAAGCCCTCGACCGTCTTTCGACTGAAAAAGTGGACTTAGTCGTCACTGATTTGAAAATGCCGGAAATGGACGGCCTCCAGCTCCTTGGCGCCATTCGACAATCGTCTCCACAGTTGCCGGTCATTGTCCTCACGGCGCATGGTTCAATCGACAAAGCCGTCGAGGCCATTAAGCTGGGCGCGACGGATTTCCTGACCAAGCCGTTCGAGAAAGAGGAGATGCAGCAGGCAATGGTCAACGCCCTGAAATTGGCTGACTTGATCGAGGAGAACAAGCAGCTCGCTCGCGCCGTTGGAAAGAAATTCGAATTCGACTCCCTGGTCGGCTCTTCCAAGAAGTTGCGCGACGTGATCGAAATGGCTGAGCAACTTGCCGAGGTGGATACCACTGTATTGATTCTTGGCGAAAGTGGGACCGGGAAGGAGTTGCTCGCGCGCGCCTTGCACTTCAACAGTCCCCGTCGGAACCGTCCTTTTGTGGTGGTTAACTGCGGTGCGCTTCCTGAGAACCTGATCGAGAGCGAGCTGTTCGGGTACCGAAAGGGGGCATTCACCGGCGCGGTTACAGACAAGAAGGGCAAGTTCGAGACTGCGGATACCGGGACGGTGCTGTTGGATGAAGTGGCGGAATTGCCGCTGAACATGCAGGTGCGCCTGCTGAGAGTGCTGCAGCAGAAAGAGATAGATATCGTGGGGGATCCGCGGCCGAAGAAGGTCGATGTCCGGATTATCGCCGCGACCAACCAGGATCCGCAGGCGTTGATCTCGGAGGGAAAGTTCCGCGAAGACCTGTACTATCGGCTCTCCGTTGCTCCCTTGGTTCTCCCGCCTTTGCGGGACCGGCGCGAAGACATCCCGCTGCTTGTCCACCATTCTCTTCAGAAGCTTCGCGAGCGATTCGGCAAAGAAGTCGTGGTGCAGCCGGAGGTGATGTCCGAGATGCAAACCTACCACTGGCCGGGAAATGTGCGCGAGCTGGAGAACATTATCGAACGCATGGTGGTCTTCAACAGGACCGGCACGATCGAGATGTCCGACGTTCCCCCGCACTTGCTGCGCTCAAACCGCTCGCTGGGTTTTGGGAACGTCGTGATGAAGTTGCCGGAGGAAGGGTTTTCGCTCGAGGAACTGGAGAGGAATCTCCTGTATGAGGCGTTGAGACGCCACAACTGGAACCAAAGCCAGGCGGCCCGTTATCTTGGTATTACCCGCAACACCTTGATTTACCGAATGCAGAAATTCGGACTGAAAGAGGATTCCCGGACGAACGGAGCGGTTTGAGTGAGAAGATCGATGAGGGACTGGGTCAAGTACAGTTCCATACTGGTCCTGATCGTCGTCATTTCCGCTTTCCATTATTGGACGAGCGTCAAGTATCAGTATCTCCACGAGATTTACCAGCGGGTTTACTACATCCCGATCCTGCTGGCCGCCTTCTGGTACGGCCCGCTGGCCGGCGCGCTTGCTGCTCTTTTGACGAGTGCCTTGTACGTTTATCACATCAGGGCGCATTGGGGGCATCTCCCCAACTACGCCTTCAACCAGTACGCGGAAATCATTCTCTATCATGTGATTGCGGTGACGATCGGTTTCCTTTCGTCGCGTGAGCGCCGGCAGCGGGAAAGGCTCCAATCGACGACCGAGGAACTGCGTCGTGCCTACGAGCAAATTCAGCAGACGTTTGAACAGCTGAAGCAAGCTGACCGCCTGTCGGCGCTCGGGCAGCTGAGTGCCGGTGTCGCGCACGAGATCCGCAACCCGCTTGGCTCAATCAAGGGCTCAATCGAAATCCTCGAGAGCGAATTCCCGCCGGATCATCCGAAAAGAGAGTTCGTCGACATCATCAAAGAAGAGACCGTCCGCTTGAACACGATTGTCGCTGAGTTCCTCAAATTCGCGCGCCCGGCCAAACCGTCAATGGAATCGGTCTGCGTGCGCGATTTGATTGAATCCACGCTGACGCTGTTGAGGAAAGAAGCCGAGGGTTCGCATATCGGGCTCGAGGTCCAACACGACCTATCGATTCCGCCTGTGCATCTTGACCCGGACCAAATCAGGCAAGTCCTGGTCAATATCGTGCTAAACGGAATCCAGGCGATGCCCGAGGGAGGGAGGCTCGAGGTGAGATCTTCCTATCAGTCCGAGGACGACAGTGTCCTGATTGAAGTTTCGGATACCGGGAATGGCCAACCGACAGGCGATCTGGACCACCTGTTCGACCCGTTTTACACTACGAAACCGCATGGGACCGGGTTGGGGCTCTCCATTTCCTATCAGCTGGTTCGCAACCACCGGGGCAGCATCGCCGTTCGCCGGAATGACGAGGGTGGGCTAACGTTTGCAGTGACGCTGCCGGTGGAAGCAGCGGTGAAGGCTGACAAGGTGACAGGGTCACAAAGAAGGATGAAGGATGAAGGATGAAGGATGAAGAAAAGCTGAGCAGCAGAGGCGCTTCTTTCTTCATCCCTCATCCTTCATCCTTCATCCTTCTTTGTCACCCTGTCACCTTGTCACGCCTACGCCTCCGCCTTCACTGGGATTCT
>Ga0105104_10001913_pt1 | contig 15428 bp, 14 predicted proteins | sample PPLLaktember2015_3_FD_87034 | JGI IMG/M metagenome (GOLD analysis project Ga0105104, IMG submission 87034) | Freshwater sediment microbial communities from Prairie Pothole Lake near Jamestown, North Dakota, USA - PPLs Lake P7 Core (6) Depth... | ecosystem: Environmental > Aquatic > Freshwater >... | reverse complement strand
CTCGCGCTTGTCGACGATCCGCTTCGCCTTCCCCTCGCTGCGCGCGATCGAGAACGGGGCGACGATGCTGACGGCCGTCGCCAGGCCGAGGATGTCGTGCAGTTTGACGGTGATCTGCTTCTGGGTGCGCTCACGCGCCTCCGGCCCCAGCTCCCACAGCGGCGGCGCCGCCTCCACCCACACTTCGAGCGTGTCCAGCTTGTTCTTCGGCCGGTCGACGAGGATCTGGTAGTGCGGTTCGACGCCGGGCGTGGCCAGCACCACTTCTTCAACCTGCGAGGGAAAGACGTTGACGCCGCGCACCACCAGCATGTCGTCGGTCCGCCCGTGGACCTTGCCCATCCGAACCATCGTCCGGCCGCATTTGCAGGTTTCGTGCTTGAGTGAAACCCGGTCGCGCGTGCGGTAGCGCAGGAGCGGCATCGCCTGGCGGGTGATGGTGGTGATCACCAGTTCGCCCTCCGCGCCGTTCGGGAGAGGCTCGCCGCTTTCCGGATCGACCACCTCGGGCAGGAAGTGATCCTCCCAGATGTGCAACCCGTCGTGGTAGGGGCATTCGAGCGCGACGCCCGGGCCGATGATTTCGGTAAGCCCGTAGCTGTCGTAGGCTTCGAGGTTCATCCGCATCTGCAGCTCGCGGCGCATTTCCTCGGTCCAGGGTTCGGCGCCGAGGAGCGCGACGCGCAATTTCATCCGCTCGTGAAAATCCACGCCCATCTCGCGCGCCGTCTCGGCCAGCACCAGCGCGTAGGAGGGGGTCGCGACCAGGACCGTCGCCTCGAAATCCTCCATCAGGAGAATCTGGCGCTTCGACATGCCGCCGCCGGACGGGACGACCATCGCGCCGATTTTTTCCGCGCCGAGGTGGAACCCGAGCCCGCCGGTGAACAGGCCGTAGCCGAGCGCGTTGTGGACGACGTCGCGGCGGGTGACGCCGGCCATCGTGTAGACGCGCGCCATCACCTCGGCCCACAGGGCCAGGTCGACCGCGTTATAGGCGGTGACGGTCGGCTTGCCGGTTGTGCCCGAGGAGGCGTGCACGCGCGCCACGTCGTCCTTCGGCATCGTCAGGAGTTTGAGGGGGTATTGCTCGCGCAGGTCGTCTTTGGTGGTGAAGGGAAGGCGGGGCAGGTCGGCGAGGCTCCGCAGGGATTCCGGCTTTACGCCTTTGCGGTCCAGCGCTTCCCGGTAGAAGGGCACTTTCTGATACACCAGCGCCGCCGTCATCCGCAGCCGTTCCAGCTGCAGCGATTCCAGTTCGCGGCGCGGGATCGTTTCAACATCCTTGTTCCAGTACAGGATCTGCTTTTCCGGCATCGTTCTCTCCGAAATCCTCACCCGTCTCCCCTTACCCCTGCATCCCCCTGTCCCTGCAGGGGCGTCCCATTGGGTCGCCCCTGCAGTTATTTCATCGCGTAGACGTGCATGACCTGCTCGCCCGATTCCTTGAGCGCGGGGACCAGTTTCTTTTCCTCGACTCCGTCGAGCCGGAATGTGAAATAAACGTGCTGGGGATCCTCGCCGTGGAAGGCGACGATCGAGTGCAGGTTGCCCCCGATCCCGGCAATCACGCCGGTCAGGCGGGCCAGTTCGCCCGGGACGTTCGGCGAACGCAGGGTCACGCGCAGGATCTTGTCGCCGCCGCCGAGGACCTCGACGAAGGTCCTGAAGATGTCGGTCTCCGTGATCACCCCCACGAGTTTGTCGCCGTTCATCACCGGCAGGCACCCGATGCCCTTGTCGATCATGATCCGCGCGGCTTCCTCGAGCGGCGCGTCCTCCGCCACCGTCACGGCCGGGCTGCTCATCACGTCCTGGATTTTCAGGTTGGCCAGCAGGTAGTTCATTTCGTAGATGCTGAGCGAGGTGGCCGAGGAAGGGGCGGCGTGGAGGAGATCGGTCTCTGTCACCATCCCGACAACCTTGCCGCCTTTGTCGACCACCGGCAGGTAGCGGAACTTTTCCTTGTGGAGCATCCGCAGCGCCTCGGGGTGGGAGGCATCGGGGGTGATCGTCTTCGGATTGGGGGTCATACGGTCTTTGACGAGCATGGGATCCTCCTGTTGGATGGCGGTCGAGTAGCCCGAGCGTTCTTCGAGGGCGTATCGAGACCGAACAATCCTCCGGGAATGGAGAGGTCTCGATACGGGCTTCGCCTCCCCTCGCTTTGCTCGGGGCAGGCGCTCAGCCCTACTCGACCGGCTTTTTTATTACCTTTATTCTAAACGTTCTTCCCCAGATACGCCTTCTGCACCCGTTCGTCGCTGGCCAGTTCTCCGGCTTTGCCTTCGCACGCCACCCGGCCGGATTCCAGCACATATGCCCGGTCGGCCAGTTCCAGGGCTGCGTGCGCGTTCTGTTCGACCAGCAGGATCGTCGTGCCGTGTTCGCGGAGCTGGCCCGAGACGCGGAAGATTTCGCGCGCCATGAGCGGCGCCAGGCCGAGCGAGGGTTCGTCGAGCAGCAACAGCTTCGGTTTGGCCATCCAGCCCCGGCCAAGCGCGAGCATCTGCTGTTCGCCGCCCGAGAGCGTCCCGGCGGTCTGTTTGATCCGTTCGCGCAGGCGGGGGAAAATCTCAAATACGAACTCGAGGTCGCGGTCGACGGCCGGTTTCCCGTCGCGGCGGTAGCGGTGGTAGGCGCCCAGGATCAGGTTGTCCATCACGCTCATCGTCGAAAAAATCTGCCGGCGTTCGGGCACCTGGCTGATCCCCAGGCGCACGATCCGGTCCGGGCGCAGGTTCGCAATCGGGGTTCCGGCGAATTCGATCCCTCCGCTGCGGGCCGGGATCATCCCGGAGATGGTGTTGAGCAGCGTGGATTTGCCCGCGCCGTTCGAACCGATCACGGCCACGATCTCGCCCTCGGCGACCGCAAGCGATACCTCGCGCAGCGCCTGGATCCGCCCGTAAAATGTGCACAGATTCTCAACCTTCAGCATGGGTCCCGGATGTCCTCGCCCAAGTAGGCCGCGATCACACGCGCGTCGCTGCGGATTTCCGCCGGGGTCCCGTCGGCAATTTTCATGCCGTGTTCGAGGACGACGATCCGGTCCGAGAGCGCGGTGACAAACGGAATATCGTGTTCGACCAGGAGGATCGCCACGCCGCCGTTGCGGATTTCACGGATCAGGCGGTCCAGTTCTTCCTTCTCCGGCCGGTTGAGCCCGGAGCCGGCTTCGTCGAGGAGCAGCAGGTTCGGTTCGGTCGCCAGCGCCCGGGCGATCTCCAGCAGACGCTGCTGGCCGAACGGCAGGCTGAGCGCGTCGTCCTCGGCCTTGTCCGCCAGGCCGACCCGCTCGAGATGCTGCAGCGCCCGCTCGCGGATCATGCGCTCCTGGGCGCGGGCGGAAGGCAGGCGGAAGGCCGTGCTGAAGAGGCTGTAATCCGCCTTGGCGTGCAGGCCGATCATCACATTTTCACGCACGGTCATTCTTCCGAAGAGTCGCACATTCTGAAACGTGCGCGCCAGCCCCAGCCCGTTGATCGCGTGCGGCTTCAATCCGTTGAGCCCCTTCCCGCCGTAACGGATCGAACCGCCGGTGGCGGGCAGCAAGCCCGTGATCAGGTTGAAGATCGTCGTCTTGCCGGCGCCGTTGGGGCCGATGAGCGAGACGATCTCGCCGGGATCGACGGCGAAGGATACGTCGTACACCGCCATCAACCCGTCGAAATCCTTGCGCAGGTCGGTCACTTCTAGCGAAGCGCGGTCCGTGTTCATGCCGGTTGCTCCCCTGGATCCGCGGGGCGCCGCCGGCGCAGGCGGCGGAGGGCTTGCATGCCGCTGGCGGTCACCCCGGCGGGCAGGAAGATCATGATCAGGACGAGCAGGATGCCGTAGAGGATCAGTTCGTAGCCGCCGCCCTGGAGCGGCAGCACCTTTTCCATGCGCACTTTGATCACGTCGCTGATGACGTAGAGCGTGGCCACGCCGAAGGGCGCGCCCCACACGCTGGCGAGCCCGCCCACCGCCGCCATCGTCACCAGCTCCACCGACATGGTGAACCCGAACGGATTGGGCGATACCGCGCTTTGAAAATGGGCGTACAGGCTGCCGGCCAGGCTGGCCAGCATCGCGCTGATCACCAGCACCTGAACTTTCGCCCGTTCGGTGTCCACCCCGCTGGTGGCGGCCGCGGTCTCGCTGGTGTGGATCGCCCGCAGGGCCCTGCCGGTCCGCGAGTTGACGATGTTGAGGGCCACGAGAATGACGGCGATCGCGGCGCCCCACACCAGAAAATAATAGCGCTGCATCGGCCAGAGCAGGAACTCGCCGATGCGCAGCCGCGGGATTTCCGTCAGGCCGTCGTTTCCGCCGGTGAGGCTTGGAAATTCGCCGCTGAAAATATTGATGATGAAACCCAGCCCGAGCGTGGCCATCGCCAGATAGTTGCCCTTCAGGCGCAGGATCGGCCGGCCCACCAGGTACGCGAATCCTCCGGTGAGTCCCATTCCCATGATGATCGCCAGCCACGGCCACCACCAGGTATCCGCCATGCCGGGGAGGATACCGTGCCGGGAGGCGAGCGTGGTGAGGATCGCGGAGGCGTACGCGCCAAGCGCATAGAAGCCGGCCTGCCCGAGCGAGATCTGCCCGGCGTAGCCCATCAGCAGGTTGAGCCCGACCACGACGATGGTGAGGATGCCGATGCGGATCATCGTATCGAGCGTCACGATCCGTCCGGTGAGGTCGCTGAAGCGCACGCCGAATGGGCGGACGAGGTCGACCGCGCCGAGGGCGAAAATCGCCGCGGCGAAGAGGAGGATCGCGATCGTGTTGGCGCGGGCGCGGAGCGTCTTCATCGGCCGGGCTTACCCTTCCTCGGCGGGTTTTTCCCCGCCCCCGATGATCCCCTGCGGGCGGAAGAGCAGCAGGGCGATCAGGATGAAGAAGGCCACCGCGCTCTTGAAGGCCGGGTCGGTCACGCCCGCGGCGAGGTTTTCCACCACGCCGAGGAACAACCCCCCCACGACCACGCCCGGCACGCTGACCAGCCCGCCGAGGATCGCGGCGACGAATCCGCGCAGGCCGAGCATCACGCCCATGTCGTAGATCGGGCGGGTGACCGGGCCAAGGACGATTCCGCCGATCGCCCCCAGCGCCGCCGCCAGCGCGAACGAGAGCAGCGACATGCGGCTCGGGTTGATTCCCATCAGCTGGGCCGCGCGGCGGTTGACGGCGCAGGCGCGCAGCGCCTTGCCGATCAGGCTGCGCTGCAGGAATTGGTAGAGCAGGATCAGAATGACGGCAAGAGTTCCCCAGATCCACAGGCTCTGCGCCTGGATCGTCACCTCTCCGATCCGGAAGATGCGGTCCTCCAGGGCGAGGGTGGTGAAGGCGGGGAGGACATGGGGATCGGCTCCCCAGATCAAGAGCGCCACCGCCCGCAGGATGATCGTCACGCCGATGGTGATGATGATCAGGGTGACGGCCGATGAGCGCCGGGCGGGGTAGATCGTGAGCCGTTCCATCAGCACGCCAATCAGCGTGGTGATTAGAATGCCGGAGAGGATGGCGGCCACCATTTTAAGCGCGGGGGGGAGGGGCAGATCCAAACCGTTCACGCTCAGGGTGATCATCGCCCCGAGCATCACGAATTCCCCCTGGGCGAAGTTGATGATCCCCGTCACGCTGTAGACGACGACGAACCCCATCGCCATCAGGGCGTAAATGCTGCCGGCGCGCAGGCCGTCGAGCGTGAGCTGGATGTAGTTTTGCGGTTGAAAATGCTTCAGCGAGCCGAGCGCGAGCGTGAGAATCCCGCATGCGGCGGCGATCAGTATCCCTGCGAGAATTCGGACGCTCTTGCGGCGAAGGATGCGGGCCATGGAATCTTCCGTTTGGGGTGTCCGCGGCTTGCGGCGGGCGCGGCAGGGAGATCTGTCAGGGAAGCGGACCTGTCAGGCCTTTCGACCTGACAGGTCCGGCGGTTCCGAACAGAACAGTTACCAATCCTTTTCCGGGAAGGCCACCCACTTGCTGCCTTCCACTTTCACGAACAGCAGCGAGTCCCTGGTCAGCCCGTTGTGATCGGCGGCGGACATGGTGAAGACGCCGCTGATGCCCGGCCAGTCGGTGATTTTCGTTTCGAGGTACTCGCGCACGGCCGCGCGCTGATCGGCCAGCGACATCCCGTCGTTCAGGCTGCCCAGCGCCGCGACGATCATTTGCAGGCCGTCCCAGGCGTGGCCGCCGAAGGTGCTGATCGGTTCGCCGGTGAAGGCCGAATAGTCGTCGATGTACTTCCGGAGGACCGGCTTCTGCGGATCATCGGCCGCCAGCTGGTCGATGACGGTGACTTTCCCGCACGGGAAGACGACGCCCTCGGCCGCCTGTCCGGCGGTGGTGATGTAGGACTGGTTGCAGATGCCGTGGCCCGAGGTGATGATCAGGTTCGGAGCCGCGGTGCGGATGGCGATGGTCACCAGCGAGGCGACCGGCGGGGTGGAGCCGATCTCCACTGCGGTGCAGCCGCTGGCCGTCACGCCCGCCATCTGCGCGGAAAATTCGGTGTCTGTCGCGGCGTAGGTGGCTTCATACACCACGTTGAGGCCGGCGGCCTCCGCGGCCGCCTTGAAATTGGCGTTGGTGTCCTTGCCGTATCCGTCGTTGGTGGACACGATGCAGATGTTCGTGACGCCCTTGGCCTTGAGGTAATCCGCCTGCCACAGGCCGGCGTGCCCGTTGGTCTGCGGCGTCTTGAACATGTATGGGTATTCGGTGCCCGTCTTGGTGTCGGTGGTGATGGATTTGGCGGACGCCATCGAGATGCAGGGGACCTGGTTCTCCTCGCACAGCGGGATTTCCGCCACGCTGGCGCCGCTCGAGGTGCCGGAGACGACCGCAATCACCTCGTCCTCCGAGATCAGGCGGTTGACATTGCTGACAGTCTCATCATTCGAGGTCTTGTCGTCGTAGATGACGATCTCCACCATGTGGCGGACGTTGTCTGGCCCGAGGATGCCGCCCTGGTCGTTCAGCTGCTTCTGGATCATCTGGGCGGTTTTGGCTTCCGGCAGGCCGAGCGAGGCGCTCGCGCCGGTGGCCGAGGAATTGAACCCGATCTTATAGGCGGCGCCGGTCTTCGGCGTCGCGGTGGCGGCCACAGCCGTCGCTTCCGCGGTCGCGGCGGCCGTCGGCTGGGCGGTCGGCGACGCCGTGGCGGACGAACAGCCGCTCAGGATCACGACGAATAAGGCGCATAAGAACACGAGCAATACCTTGCGATGCTTCTCCATCTTCTCCTCCAAAGGTTGTCAAAATCAAGCCCGCTGGGCAGGGCAGGCGCATTCTCCCAAATGCCGCAGGGCTTGTCAATCCAAAACCGGCTGAGATCACGCCCGAAACATCCGGGACCGGCGTAAATTTGGCGATGTGTGCTGTTGGAACGGCGCGCGAGGTGCGGGGAGTGTTTACGAAAAAGAACTCGGCCCCGGCAAGTCAGTGAGACTTGCCGGGCCGAGAAACAGGAAGGAGAAATCGTTATGGGTCATTTTGCGGAAAACAAGTCCGGTCGATATGTGGGCGGTATTCTATCAGACCTTTTGCGCTTCGCCAATTGCCTTTCCCAACCGCTTGATTCCCTCTTGGATGCGCTCCGGCTTCATATTGGAGAAATTCAGGCGGAAATAGCGGTCGCCGGCCTTTTCGTCGACGGCAAAGAAGCTGTTGCCGGGGACGAAGGCGACGTTCATCTTGATCGCCGTGCGCAGAAGCTCCGTGCTGACCAGGCCTTCCGGGAGCCGCGCCCAGAGGAACAGCCCGCCCGCCGGGCGGGTCCATTCCATCCCCTTGGGGAAATGCTCCTCCATCGCCGCCAGCATTACATCCCGCCGTTCGCGGTAGACCTCGCGGATATTGAGGATATGCTTTTCGAGGAATCCATCGCGCAGGCACTCATAACCGGCCATCTGGACGAAGATCGGCGTATGCAGGTCCGCGCCCTGTTTGATCTGAACCAATTTCCCGATTACCTCGGGCGGGGCGGCGATCCAGGCCAGGCGCAGGCCCGGCGCGAGGGTCTTGGAAAAGGAGCCGCAGTAGATCACGTTGCCGGCTTTGTACCCGTCGGCGGTTTTGAGCCGGGCGGCGTCGAGCGCCATGAGCGGCGTCAGGGTTTCCCCCTCGAAGCGCAGCGCGCTGTAGGGGTCGTCCTCGATGATCGGGATCCCGTACTGGTCCGAGAGCGCGATCAGCGCCTCGCGCCGCTTCATGGAAAGCGTCACCCCGGCCGGGTTATGAAAGGTGGGGATGACGTACATGAAGCGCGGGCCGCTGCGGAAGGCCTCCGGCAGGAGGTCGGTTTGCAGGCCGTCGTTGTCGGTCGGCACGGTGGTGAAACGCGCGCCGAAAAGGCCGAATATCTGGAGCGCGCCGAGGAAGGTCGGGTCTTCCACCAGGACCCGCTCGGCGTTGTTGATCAGCAGCTTGCTGATCAGGTCAATCGATTGCTGGGTGCCGGTGGTGATCAGGATGTTCTCCGCCCCGAGCTTCATCCCGAACGTGTCCATCTGGCGCGCGATCATCTCCCGCAGCGGGGCGTACCCCTCGGAGTTGCTGTATTGGAGCGCCATCGCGCCGTTGGTCGTGAGAACTTTGTCGCAGGCGGCCTTGAACTCCCCGATCGGGAACACCTCCGGGGCCGGCAACCCGCCCCCGAACGAAATCACCTCCGGGTTGGCGGTTACTTTAAAGAGCTCGCGGATGGCGGAGGACTGGGTGGATTTCGCGTTCTGGGCGAAGCGGTGTTGCCAGGGGGTGGGCATGGGCGGTTACCTTTCTGCGGCTCACGGCGCCGGATATGGGATTGTTCGGTTGCGGGAAGCGGGCTAATTATAAACCGGAGGGGACGCATGCGCCCGGTGGATGCTGGACCCCGGCTAAGAACACGCCGGGGTGACGAGCGATCGTCATGCCGGCGTGTTCTTAGCCGGCATCCATTTCGGCAATAAAACCTATCAGGTCCGGGACACTTACCGCATCATCCTCGCCGCTATCCCGGCCATGAACTGGCGCGACATCAGAGGGGCGAACGCGGCGATGGCGGCGTTGACCGGTCCGGCGACCACGCACGAGCGTTTGCGCAGCATCGCCCGCAGACCGATCCGCGCCACGTCGGCGCTGGTCATGGCGGTCAGGCGCTGGAAGGCGGTCATCTCCTGGCCGGCCACATCGAAAAATTCCGTGCGTGTGACGCCCGGGCACAGGACGGTGGCGCCCACCCCGTGTTGCCGCAGTTCGTGATGCAGCGCCTCGCCGAAATATAGCACGTAGGATTTGGCCGCCGCGTAGGCGGCGTACAGCGGCGTGGGCTGGAAGGCCCCGGTCGAAGCGACGAGCAGGATCCAGCCGGATTTGCGTTGAACCATATCGGCGGCAAACAGGCGGGTCAGATGGGTGAGGGCGACCACATCGAGATCGAGCATCGCCCGGCAGCGCTCCCAATTCGACCGCGCGAATTCCCCGTACAAGGCGTACCCGGCGTTGTTGATCAGTACATCAACGGCAAGGCCCTGCGCCTTAAGTTGATCGAACAATCTCCGGGGGGCATCGGCCGCGCACAAATCCATCGCGACCGTGTCCACCTTTACCGCGTGGCGCTCAAAAATCTCTATCCGCAGCGCCTGCAGCTTTTCCGCCCGCCGCGCGACCAGGATGACCCGGCAGCCCATGGCGGCGAGCTGGCGGGCAAAGTCCGCGCCCATGCCGCTCGAGGCGCCGGTGATGAGTGCGGTTTTCCCGCGAAGCAATGGATTCATAATATTGAGCCTCCATTTTAATCGGGCTATAGCCGAAGGAATTGGCAGTGGATTAATCCCGTTTCGGATGCACCGATTGAATCACTGAATCCGCAAACGGTATTCCCGGTAGTCCCCGCTCATTCCATGGCGGACCATCTGTCAGCCCGCGCAGCATGTAACCCCATCCCCGGGAAAGGGCAGCATGCCGAAAAAGTGACCCTCCGGTATGGGAGAAAGCACGATTTTATTGTAAGGTTCCGCCGTTGTTGCATCGACAGGGAGCTGAACCGGCAGCCGAGGACGATTAGGCCAAGTGCCAAGGATGCGCTGCCGGATGGATCACTCCAGGACTTTCGCCAGCACGTCAAAGGATATGATTTCGTTGATGCTCTCGACAAGAAGAGCGGTCCCCGGTTTCCCGCCGATGATTGAGCTCCGGAGGATCATCGATGTGAAATCGTAATCCTCCGCCCCGCGGACGGTGGCCAGGACACAGCCTTCGGCCGCAAAACCGGTCACCACCACGGTGTCGACGCCTTCCTTGCGCAATGTTTCCGCGAGCGCCGTCTTGGTGAACGAGTTGCCGTATGTCTTGTGGATGTGCACATCGCCGGGAAGTATGTTCAGGATTTCCGGCACGTCGAATCCCTCCTGCCCCGGGACCAGGTTATCTTCGGGATTGGTATGCTGAACGCAGATGACCGGCAGGTTTTTATTCCGGAACAGGTCGATCCCGGCGTTGATGTATTCGGAGGCGACGCGCAGTTCCTCCGCCGCGGGTGGATTGTCTTTGAAAAACTTTTTTTGAACGTCGATGACGAGCAGGGCGGCTTTCATGGCGCCTCCTGAAGTGGTGCATGAATAATTGAAATGTCTCAAGCGAATAAAGTATACCCCCGCATTTCGATGCGGCGCGCGTTCATCCGGTTGGGGGCAGCGCCCCGGCATGCAGCCGGCGGCGGATGCAGTGAAGATCCCCCGCGCGCATCACCCAGCAGCCGCCGAAGCAATCGTGCTTCCACCCGCAGGCGGAGCAATCCGGATCCGTCGCGAGGATTTCCCTCATTCGATACCGGCCGAAACCGGATTGCCAGATATCCGCGAACGGTTTCTCGAGGACCGACCCCTCGCGGTTTTCGGGCGTATCCGGCATTTCCGGGCAGCCCCGCACGTGGCCATCCACGCCGATGCAGCAGGCCAGAAACCCGACCGGGCAGATCACCGGCGCGCGCCGCAGCCGCGTTTCCCATTCTCCCAGGTAGGTGAGGTTTTCGCCCAGATAGATGCGCGGCATGCCGCGCCGGTGGTCCTTTACAAATGCGAACAGGCTTTCCATCTGAACGGCATCGAGCGAGAGATCCGCCGTTTCCGCCCTGCCGATCGGCATGACGACGGTCAGCCGCCACATCCCGATTCCCAATCCGGCAAGCAGCACACGCATCGCATCCAGTTCGCCCAGATTTTGAGGCGTGACGGTTGTCGCGGCGGAGAGCACCGGCAGCCGGCGGCGGAGCAGGTGGCCGGCGGCCTGCGCGGCTTTTTCGAAGCTGTGCGGATTCCCGCGGATCCGGTTATGGGTCGGCTCGGTGCCGTCGAAGCTGATCTGCACCGAATACACGCCGATGTCCCGGATCCGGTCGGCGATTGCTTCATCGAGCAGAAAACCATTGGTGGCGATCCCAGTTTTCAGCCCCCGCATGCGGGCATGGGCCAACACCTCGAGCAGGTCCTTGCGCAGCAACGGTTCGCCGCCGGTGACGGCGAACATCCCGGTTTTCATCGCCGCCAGTTCATCCACGGTCCGCAGGATTTGCCCGGTGGATAATTCGGCCGGGTAGGTTTCCTTCGTCGCCCCGCAATGCGCGCAGTGAAGATTGCACCGGCGCGTGCAATCCCATAAAACGTAGGAGGGCGGCGGCACGGATTTCCCCGAGCGGAAACGCTCGCTGATCCCGCTCAAATAATAATCCGTCCGGAGTTTATTCAGGGCGTAGGAAATTCGGGACATACGGGAGGGAGGCGCTCAGCCGGCGCGGTCAGGGGACGTAATTGGAAGGCGGAGGACCGTAGGCCACAAAGGCGTTGGGAAGCCAGGCCAGGATTCCGAAAAGGATCAGGCAGCCCGGCAGGAGCAGCGTCATGATTAATCCGGCGGCGAGAAATCGTTTGTTTCGTGTTCTGGAGAACCGGATTAAAAATAATACACCGATGATGAATGCGGCGATCGCGGTGAGGACGGCGAGGAGAAACAGGCCTATCCAAATGAATTCGATCGGGCTGTTTGTCATTTTCCTGTGCTCCGGGTACTCAGAATTCTACACCAGAGTGTGAAAAGCCGGAAAAGGGATTCCACCCCCGGACCTATGGTGGCCGGGCGGCTCAGGGGAGATCCGTGGAGGGCGGGGGACCGTAGGTGATGATCGGATCCGGCGGCGGCATCCCCTGGGTAATCCAATAATGTGTTCCCCAATATAGTAACGCGCCCGGAACAAGAAAGGTCAGCAGCAAGCCGAGGACGAGATAGAGGGGCTTGCGCGTTTTTGCGAACCGGACCAGGCACAGAATGCCGGCGGCGAAGGAAATGGCGGCCGCCGTGATCGTGATGATCCAGGGAAGCAATTCGGAAGCGGATTGCATGAAGATCCTCCTTGGAGAGCCATGTCTGTTTCGCGATGCCTTATCCGACGCGGCGGCGGAGAAAAAGTTCTGTTAACTCTCGCCGATCCGCGGGACGCGGTTTTTCACCAGCCCGAGGGTGATGACCGCGCACGCGATGCTGAACGCGCCGCCCAGGAGCAACCCGGCCGCCTGCCCGGCCAGCTCGGGGAGCCCGAAGGCCTCAAACAGCAGGGGCGGGCCGAAAAAAAGCACCACGCTTAAGCCCATGTAGAGGAAGCTCAACAGCATGCTGAAGCATCCCGAAAGGCCGGGATTCATCTTGCGCGGATCCTCCCAGTTAAGATTGACGCCGACGACCCCGAAGGCGACGTTGATCCCGGCCGCCCCGATGATCGAGAGCGCCACGACCGCCAGGCCGAAGAGCAGGATCGAGATCGAAGCGCCCCGGATCAGTGAGATGATCACCATGAAGAGCGTCCCCATGACGAGGCCGGGTAAGTACGCCACCAGCAGCTTCGCCAGGAGCAGCCGGACGGCGCCCACCGGCGCCGTCTTGAGCATCCAGTAATTTTTTCCTTCCTGCGAGAAACCCATCATCCCCAGGCGCGAGATCAGCGACCAGCCGACCAGGAGCGAGATGCCGATGTTGCTGTAGAGCATGGCGGTCCCGATCAGCTGCATGAACCAATCCGGCGCTTCGCCGCGGCCTTCGATCGGAAACCCGCCGGGGCGGAAGAGGATGAACACGTACATGAAGCCGACGATCAGCGGCGTGATCAACTGCCCCATGTTGCGCGGATCGCGGCGCAAGGTCAGGAAATCCTTGCGGATCATCCCCATGACCGGCTGCGGTATGAATTCCGAGAGGAACGAGGCGGCGGCTCCGGCGCGGACCGGCGAAGCGGTCCCGGCTGGAACCACGCCGGGACGACGAACCTTCGGCGCGGTGCGTTTCTTCCTGCCGCCGGCCTGCATGTTCGCCCAGCCGGAGTAGTAGAGCCGCTCCGCCACCTGCAGCGAAAGGAGGAACAAGCCGCCGGCCAGGGCAACGGTGAGCCCGAGGAACAGCAGCGCCGGCAGGAGGCGCGCCTCCCCGAGGTCCACCAGCCCGCGCCCGGGCCAGGAAAGCGGATTCCAGATTGCGTTGAAGCGCGTGATCGCGGCAAACGGGATTTGCTCGGGGCTGAGATTCTGCTCGTCCAGGTGCATCGCGTTGACGAAGTTGCCGGATTGCGAGCAGATGATCGAAAGGAGTGCGCCCACGGCGCCGATCACTTCCGCCACGCGCCGGGGCGGGAATATGCGCGCCACGCCCATCACCAGCAGGCTGCTCGCCCCCGCCGCGGCCAGGGCCAAGAGCGCCAGGACGATCACCACCATCGGGTAGTAGAGGAAGTTATACCCGCCGGAGGCGCCCAGCCCGAACAGCACCGGTAGCCCGAACAACGCGATGAGGCCGAAGTTGGGGAGGACCGCCTGCAGCTGTTTGGCGACGAATACCGCGCGGATGGGGACCGGCGCCGCCATCAGGAAATCCAGATCCCCCGAGAGGTACAGCGCCGAGAGCAGCACCCCGAAACTCGTCAGCAGGATCCCCAGAAAGGAGCCGGCCAGGATCAGCACGGGCACGGTTTCGAGGAACGGCGTCAGCGAGGGCTGGTTTTGCTCGATCAGGATCCGCTCCAGTTCGGGCGACCGCAAGGCCCCGAGCAGGAACCAGCTGATCGCAAAAACCCCGCCGGCGAATAATACAGTCACCAGCACAACGATAATTGTGCCGATCTTGCGGCGCAGGCGTGCCGTGCGGAACGTGCTCCAGGTGACGGAAATCTGCAGGCGCAGCAGCTTCCAGACATGGTGGAGGATCGAATGCTCGGGATGGAACGGTTCCTTCCACCCGGCGGAACGGCCGGCGGCCGCGGCGGAAGTCATTTCAGCACCTCGGTGATCTCCGCCACCTCGGCGCCGCCGGTGAGCGCGAGGAAGATGTCTTCCAGGCTGCGCTCGCCCTTGCCCATCGCGCGCAGCTCGTCCATCGTTCCCACCGCCACAAGGTTCCCGCGGTCGATGATCCCAATCCGGTCGCACATCCGCTCGGCGATTTCGAGGATGTGGGTGGAAAGGAACACGGCGGCGCCGCGGTCGGCCATCTGGCGCAGCATGTCCTTGATCAGCCGCGCGGATTTCGGGTCCAGCCCGACTGTCGGTTCGTCGAGCACCAGCACCTTCGGGTCGTGGATCAGCGCCGCGGCCAGGGCGATCTTCTGCTGCATCCCATGGCTGTAGGAGTCGATCAGGTCGTCGCGCACATCCGCCAGGTCGAACAGGCGCAGGAGCTCGTCGCCGCGTTCGGCGGCCTTCTCCGGCTTAAGCTCGTACAGATCGCCGACGAAGCGCAGCAGCTCGCGCGCCGAAAGCTTCATGTAGAGGTTGGGCGTATCGGGGACGAAGCCGCTGGCGGCTTTGGCCTGCATCGGCTGCAACTGCACATCGTACCCGGCCACTTTGACCGTGCCCGAGGTCGGCTGCAGCAGGCCGACGATCGCCTTGATGGTGGTTGTTTTCCCGGCTCCGTTCGGGCCGAGGAATCCGAACACTTCGCCGCCGTTCACGTTGAAGGAAATATCGTTTACCGCGACCTTATCGCCGAATTTTTTTATCAGGTGGCTGGTTTCGATCAATGCGGAAGATGTGCTCATGTACGCCTCATTCCTGTCGTTCATCACGGGATGGGGAAATTGTACGCGCAACCGGCTGCCGCGTGTTTTTTCCGGAGGTTCGAGATTACATACGGGTTATCACGCGCCGGGTTCTTACTGATGCGCAAAAAAATCGGAATTTGCCGCCTTTTATTACTTCCGGCAATTAATCCCTTTCAATAATAAGGGATCCGGCAGCCGGCAAGTTAGCCGATATCGGTGCAATTGCGGGCTCTCTGACGATTGGCCAATCCCGAGGGTTGGTGGAACCTTTTGGAACCCTTAGGGTTGGGTGGAACCTTTTGGAACCCTTAGGGTTGGGTGGAACCTTTTGGAACCCTTAGGGTTGGGTGGAACCTTTTGGAACCCT